>Ga0213922_1000026_pt1 | contig 90459 bp, 93 predicted proteins | sample McNCre2917MG_FD_165060 | JGI IMG/M metagenome (GOLD analysis project Ga0213922, IMG submission 165060) | Freshwater microbial communities from McNutts Creek, Athens, Georgia, United States - 29-17 MG | ecosystem: Environmental > Aquatic > Freshwater > Creek | place: USA: Georgia | collected... | reverse complement strand
TTGCGCATAAGCTTGATTAATAAAAGCTCCACTGCAAATAAATAAAGCAAATAAAGAGAGAGAGTTGGTTGGTTTGATACGCATGGGCTTTTTAAATGAAAACATCAGTTGACTAGTCGGCGCCATCCTAGCACAGGATTGTGAATTTTAAATGACTTCAAACCGCCTATCTATAGGCTAGCATGGCATACTGCCGTGATAGTTCAAGAGGGTCAATAACCATGAGATCTCCCCAGATTATTTTTCTAAGATTTTTACATGCTATTCGCGTAAGGCCGAGATTATTGACCGCTATTGCTATAGGGTTATTGGCGAGCATTTTATTGCCTAGACATCTGACTGATTCAACTCGACTACTCTTAACTTGGGATTTGGGCGCAGGGTTTTATCTATTGCTAGCCTTGTGGATGCTGTGGACTGCTCCATTAGAGGCTATGAAAATGCGAGCCAAACTCCAAGATGAAGGGGCGCTCGTTATTTTGACCATCACGATTTTTGCGGCTGTAGCTAGTTTGGGGGCTATTCTTTTTGAACTATCAGGCCTTAAAGATAGAGGCAGCTTGGGACAAGGGATTCATGTTGTATTGGTAGTAGGTACATTTGCCATCTCTTGGTTATTGGTTCATGTCAGCTTTGCTTTGCACTATGCCCATCTTTATTATCTAAATAAAGAAAGATTCGGGCAGTCTGGGTTGATGTTCCCTGAACAAGATTTACCGATTTATTCAGATTTTTTATATTTTGCAATGGTTATCGGCATGACCTCGCAAACTGCTGATGTGGGTATTGCTAGTTCGCAAATTAGAAGATTGGTGATGGTGCAGGGCTTAGTGGCCTTCATTTTTAATACTTCTTTATTGGCCTTAACCATCAATATTGCAGCGGGCCTAATTAATTAAGCCAGCTTGATTCAGGTAAGTCAGATAATCTTCCAAAAGTTAATATTTAATGATTGCAAATGAGGTGTGAACATGATGATTGAAAATCAAGAAGATGTCACGAAGGCAGTTTTAGCTGAGCTTGCTCGATCAAGTGATGAGCGCTTTAAAGAAATTATGTCAATTGCAGTCAAACACCTTCATGCGTTTGTGCGCGAAGCTAAGTTAACTGAGGCTGAGTACCATCAAGCTTGCGGCATCATCGCTAAGCTAGGGCAGCTAACAACACCTTCTCATAATGAAGTGGTTTTATCAGGTGGATCCTTGGGTGTATCTGCCTTGGTTTGTCTATTGAATAACGGTAATAAAGGTCAAGATAAGACAACAGCTAATATGATGGGGCCGTTCTGGCGTGGTGATCAACCGATTATGCCTAATGGATCTAATTTGGTTCGCTCAGATATGCCAGGCTTGCCTATCTTTGTGGATGCTTATATTAAAGATCAACAAGGTCATCCGGTTGCTGATGCGCGTGTTGATGTTTGGCATTGCTCTACAGAGGGTTATTACGAAAATCAAGATCCTAGTCAAGCAGATATGAATTTGCGCGCCAGCTTTAAAACGGATGAAAATGGCCATATTTGGTTTAGAAGTGTGAAACCTGTTGGTTACCCGATACCTGTTTCAGGGCCCGTTGGTGATTTATTGCGCAAACAAGGTCGCCACAATATGAGACCAGCGCATATTCATTTCATGATTAACAAAGAGGGGTATAAGACTCAGTTTTCTCAGGTCTACTCCAACGATGACCCATATCTAGAGTCTGATGTGCAATTTGGTGTTACTAAAGCGTTGGTGGCTCAGTATGTTTTCCATGATGAACATGATCAACGCGGGGAAGCACCTGATTCGGATGCTAAAGGGCCTTGGTATTCGATGGAGCATCACTTTGTGATTGAGCCTGGCAGTCATGCCTTACCGGTGCCACCTATTAAATCAAAGAGTGATACAGCTAGACCTGAGTTAGTGGTTTTAAAAAGAAGTTAAATATGTGCGGCCGCACGATGTAAATGCTTGACGAAGTTTTTAATAGAAGGTGATAAAAACTTATCGTGCCGAACGATCACGCCTAAGGTTAATTTGAGCAGCGGTTCCACCGTTTTTATTTGGCAAAGATATTTTTTGGCAATGGGGGACTCCATTAATTTCTTGGGCATGAGTCCCACATAGTTGCCTGTGGCAATTAATGAGATTAATCCTAGGGTTGAGTTAACGGTGGCCCCTGGTAGTGGGGGTGTGATGTTGTTGTTTTCGAATAGCACCTTGGCGTACCCACTAGTAGGCCGCTTGCTGGTGTAAACCCACTTTAAATCTTTTAAATCTTCGAGGTTCGCGGGAGACTTTATTTTTAAATTTTTCTTTTTGGCAATCACCATTTCGATGGGAATTAATTTCTCTACATGGAACTCACCGGGGATGAGATCTTGAGGAATAGGTCCAATGGCCATATCAATTTCGCCAGATCTTAATTGTTTAAGTTGTGCGATATAAAGCTCTTCCATCAGTGAGATGGCAACATCAGGAAATTGGGCGCTAAATGTTCGAATAGTTTCCGGGATTAATAAAGATAGAGCCATGGGCACGACAGCAATTGTGATTTCTTCATTACTTCTGCGGCTAATTTGAGCCACTTCTTTTTCAGCTTTTTCTAATTCTTGTAAAACATTTTGCGCATATTTATATAGGGTTAACCCTTGCGCACTGGGGCTCACGCCTGTTTTGGTGCGGGTTAAAAGAGTAGTGGACAGATGCTCCTCTAGCTCTTGGATAATCTTGGTAATGGCCGGCTGGGAGACTTGCATTTCCTTGGCCGCAGCTCGTAAGCTACCTAATTCGATGGCGTTCACCAGTGCTTTGAGTGCTTGTATTTTCATGTTGATGTGATAACTAGAAGTTATTGCCTATGATAATAAAGAATCTATTCAAATGACAGCAATTTGACTATAGTGAATTGTTGCAAATTAGCTGATTAATTTACTAGGGGAGCATTTCATGAAAAAAATATTTAAATATTTAATGCCGTTAGCAGTTGCCTTTTCTACTGCCACTGCTTATGGCCAAAACGTCAAGATTTTTGGTTTGGTTGAATTGTCAGGTGCTGGCGTTACTTCCGGTTCAAATTTTGATAACGGCGCTAAATTGGCCGTTAAAGAAATTAATGCTGCGGGTGGCATTTTGGGTAAAAAGATTGATTACATCTCTCTTGATACACAGTCCAACCCAGGCGTTGCTAAAGGTTTGGCATTGCAGGCAGTTGATAGCGGTGCTTATGTTGTGATGGGCCCAGTATTTTCTGGTTCAGTAATGGTGAGTATGAGCGTGACCCGCCAAGCTGAGATTCCAAACTTCACAGGTGGAGAGGCAGCAGCCATTACTCAGCAAGGTAACCCATATATTTTTAGAACATCATTTACGCAAGCATCTGCAATGCCAAAGATTGCAAGATATATCAAAGAAAAAGTTAAAGCTAAAACAGTTGACATCATTTATGTGAACAATGACTTTGGTAAGGGTGGTCGCGATCTAATTATTAAAGCCTTGCAAGATAATGGCGTAAAAATTGGCGCTGATGTTTCAACAGAATCTGGTCAGATTGACTTTAGTAGTGCTGTGATTAAAGTGAAGCAATCAAATAGTGATGCGGTATTTGTTTATACCAATGAAGAAGAAGCTGCTCGTGCCTTACGTGAATTAAAGAAACAAGGCTATAACAAGCCTGTGATTGGTGAAACCGTATTAACTAGCCAAAAAGTAATCGAGTTGGCAGGTGAGTTTGCTGATGGCGCGATTGCTCACGTTGGTTTAACAGCTGATGCGCCTCAGGCAAATGTTAAAAAGTTTGATGCTGCTTATCAGAAAGAGTACAAAACTCGTACAGACCACAATGGCCTAAAAGGTTATACAGGTATGTACATCATCAAGGCAGTTACTGAGAAAATTGGTAAATTTGATTCAAAAGCTTTTGCTGCCGCTATGAAAAATGTATCACTTTCAGCAAAAACCAATCCAGGTATTTTGTTAGATGTTTCATTTGACGCAAATGGTGACTTGGATCGTGAAAGCTATATGACTAAAGTGGTGGGTAAGAAGCAAGTTGTAACAGACATTCTTCCGCCAGTTAATAAAAAATAATTGATTAATCGACTATTGATTAATAGTCGTAAAAGTATTGTTAAGGTTTGATGATGGAAAAGAAATTTGTTTTAGCTGGTGTGATGGGTTGGCCTGTTGAGCAATCCAGATCCCCAGTGATTCATAACTATTGGATCAAAAAGCATCAGTTAAATGGTGTTTATGGGAAGTTTGCTGTTAAGCCAGGTAGTGTGAAAGATGCTATCCGTGGGATGCCAGCTTTAGGTATTGCTGGCTCTAACGTGACAGCGCCGCATAAAGTTGAAGCGATGCAATTGATGGATTATTTGGATCCTATTGCTAAAAAAATGGGTGCGATTAATTGCATCGTTGTTCAACCAGATGGATCTTTACACGGTTTTAATAATGATGGCTTTGGCTATATTCAAAGCCTTCGAGACGTTAAACCTAATTGGCGTGCGGATGAGGGCCCTATCACGATTATCGGCTCAGGCGGTGTGTCTAGAGCTTTGTTAGTTAGTTTGATTGAAGAGGGAGCTACAGAAATTAGGCTCTTTAATCGAAGTAGAGATAAGGCTGATGCGCTTGCCGATGAGTTTGGTGGCCCCATTAAGGTTTACAACTGGGATGAGCGTCACGATGCAGTGTCTGATGTGGCATTGCTCGTGAATGCTACCAATCAAGGAATGTATAACCAGCCAGAGCTTGATTTACGTTTGGATCAATTGCCAAAAACTGCATTAGTTTCAGATACGATTTATATCCCTCTTGAAACACCATTCTTAAAACAAGCTCGTGAACGTGGCAATCTGACCGTGAATGGTTTAGGCATGTTATTAAATCAAGCGATTCCAGCATTTAAAGCTTGGTTTGGTGTGACTCCGGAAATTACGGATGAGCTACGTGCTGAAATTGCAAAAACTTTTTAAAACAACCCATATAGGCAGCAAGAGGTGGCAATGAGTATTTTTGAAGAACGTAAGATAGATACTCATTGTCATTTGCTTGATCCTGAGATCTTTCCATACGCACCAGATGTGTCTTATAAGCCTGCGGGGCAAGAGATTGGCGGGGGATCTTACTTTTCCCATGTGATGGACACTTATGGGGTTCAGCATGCTTTATTGGTCGGGCCAAATTCAGGCTACAACTTAGATAATAGATGCCTATTAGATGCGATTAAACAGGGTCATGGTCGATTTAAGGGCATCATCGTTGTTAAAAATGACATTTCCAAAGAAGAGTTAGCCGTTTATAAGTCTCAAGGAGTTGTCGGTATTGCCATGAATGTGGCCCTAAACGGCGTCGCTTATTACGCTAATACCCAACGGTTACTTAAAGACTTAGCTGATTTAGATATGTTTATTCAATATCAAGTCGAGCATGATCAATTAAGTCAATTTGTGCCATGGGTACTTGATGCAGGCGTTAAGGTCTTGGTGGATCACTGTGGTCGCCCAACAGTGGCTAATGGCCTTAGTCAAAGTGGTTTCCAGGCAATGTTGAACTTAGGAAAGCAAAAGCTAGCTCATATCAAGTTATCTGGGTTCTATAAGTTCTCTAAAGAGGGTTATCCGTTTTCTGATACAGATGCTTATCAAGACGCTATCTTGAGTAATTGTGGCTTGGAGCAGTGTATTTGGGCTTCTGACTGGCCCTATTTAAAAGCACCTTATCGTTTGGATTATGGCCCGATGCTGAAATTAGTGGAAAAGAGATTTACTGCTAATCAAAGACAAACTTTATTTTGGGATACGCCAAAAAAATTATTTGGGTTTTGATTTTTGAAAATACAAATACAAATACAAGTAAAAAACAAAAAGTAAAAAACAAAAAATAAAAACTACTCCATCAGTTTTTGACCACCTTGTGAGCATCAGTTCATTGAGGTGGTTTTTTTATGGATTGCTAAGGAATCACTTATCTAGCAAAATAAAGCTTCCATTTCTCCTCTGTATTCCTGATGACTATTAGAACGTCCTTTCGCTTAAGAATCTATGTTGATGATGTGCCAGCGATTGGTCCTGGAAAGGTGTCTTTGCTCGAGGCTATTGCAAAGACAGGGAGTATCCGTGCGGCAGCATTAAGTTTGGAAATGTCTTATAACCGCGCCTGGTTATTGGTCAATGAGATGAATGATTGTTTTAAAAAACCGGTTGTGATTGGCTCTTCTGGCGGCACGAAAGGTGGAGGGGCCATTGTGACTGAGGTGGGGCATCAGTTGATCAACGAATATCGATTACTTGAAAAAGAGGCTTTGGCCTCCAATACCGCCCATATTAAATCTTTAAAGGGCCTATTAAAGAGCAAGAAAAACTAATGAGAAGTAAAAAGTTGGTTAATCATGAAAAATACCGTGTGATGAAATCCCATTCTTTCGTTATACTTTTGTAAATATAACGAAAACAGGTGAAGCAGGTAATCAGGTGAGACAGATTTTTAACTCGATGAAAAAGTTAATACTTCTTTTGCTTAGCATCTTCGCAATGACTAATTATGCTAGGGCAGAAAGTCCTGTTGTATTGACCGTTTCAGCTGCGTCTAGTTTAACGAATGCTTTTAAAGAAATCGCTCCTGTTTTCGAGCAGCAAAATAAAACAATAAAAATTCAATTCAATTTTGCAGCTTCAGGTCAGTTGTTGCAGCAAATAGCTAAAGGCGCACCAGTGGATGTGTTGGCGAGTGCTGATCAAGAGACGATGGACATGGCTCAAGATAAAAGTTTGATTGATGTTGGATCCAGAAGAAACTTTACTGCCAATACCCTAGTATTGGTGGTTCCTAAGAATGCTAAGCAAGTCCCTTTGGGTTTAAGTGATTTATTAAAGAAAAACTATCAACGAGTTGTTATTGGCTTGCCAGCTAGTGTGCCTGTGGGTCGTTACACCCAACATGTTTTAGAGAAACATCATCTTTGGCAAATGTTGGAGCCTAAGGTGATTGGCGCTCAAAATGTCAGGCAGGCTTTAGATTATGTGGCTAGAGGTGAGGTAGATGCAGGTTTTGTCTACGCAACTGATGCATTGATAAGTCCCCAGGTTCAGGTGGCATTCACTGTGCCAACGGATAAGAAAATTCTCTATCCCATCGCTATGGTTCGTACAAGTGCACACGAAAAAGAGGCTAGGCAGTTTTTGGCATTTATGAATGGCACGTTGGCACAAGCGATTTTGAGTAAGTATGGATTTGGAAAGCCTTAAGATGAGTGAAGCTTGGATTGCTCTGCGTTTGACTCTTCTGGTTGCAGGTTGTGCAACATTAATTAATCTGATTTTGGGTGTGGGAATCGCTTATTTATTTTCTAGAAAAAAATTCTGGGGTAAAGAGGTTTTAGATGCATTCCTAACGCTTCCGATGGTGATGCCGCCAACGGTCTTAGGTTACTACTTGCTAGTCTTATTAGGGCAGCAGGGAGTGATTGGTCAATTTCTAAAATCTCACTGGGGTATCCAGTTAATTTTTACTTGGCAGGGGGCTGTGATTGCGGCGGCTATTGTGTCTTTCCCTCTCATATTTAAGGCTGCACGCGCTGCTTTTGAATCCTTAGAGGCTCAGTATGAGCAGGCGGCACAAGTGTTACGAGTGAGCGATACAGCAATTTTCTTTAGAATCACTTTGCCATTAGCTTGGCGAGGTATCTTGGCTGGTTTGTTGCTCGCATTTGCGCGAGCTGCAGGTGAATTTGGAGCGACCTTGATGGTGGCAGGTAGCATCCCTGGGCAAACACAAACTTTATCGATTGCTGTTTATGAGGCTGTGCAGGCCGGGCAAGATGACACGGCTAATTTCCTCGTGCTACTGACTTCAATTGTATGTATGAGTGTTTTATGGGTATCTGGGCGCTTAATGCCGGGTCGGGTTGTGAGACAGGATTAATGCCATGACGACTCTGTGGAATATTCAATTAAAAAAATCATATCAGCATGAGTTGCGTTCATTTCATTTGGACATACAACTTCAGAGCGATGCCAAGCGCTTGGTCTTATTTGGGCCTTCTGGTGCAGGTAAGACGCAAATACTAAAAATGATTGCTGGTTTGATTCAGCCAGATGTGGGTTTAATCCAATTTAATGGAAATCCATTATTAGATACCCAACGAAACATCAATCAGAAGCCTCAGGAGCGATCTTTAGCCTATGTGTTTCAGGACTATGCCTTATTTCCACATCTAACGGTTCGACAAAATGTGGCATTTTCTACTAACCCATCTTGGTTCAATAAAGGCAAGTCATATACAACACCAGGAGTCGATGAATGGTTGGATAAATTGCAGTTATCCGAATTGGCTGATCATTACCCCCATCAGTTATCAGGCGGTCAAGCTCAGCGTGTTGCTTTAGCAAGAGCTTTTGTGTCAAAACCTCAAGGCTTATTGTTAGACGAACCATTTGCTGCTTTGGATCAAAACTTAAGGCGAGCGCTTCGTGAAGAATTGCAATTTCTATTGCAAGAGTTATCAATGCCCATGATCTTGATTAGCCACGATCCAGAGGATGTGGCTATTTTTGGGGAAGAAGTGATCGCTATTGATGGCGGTAAAAGAATTTAAAAACCTAAAAAATTTAAGAGTTCACGCGAGACATCTTTCGTACTCTAACGATGTTTCTTTTTGGCGACCCAAATTAAAGCTAGTCCCGTTAAGGCAACCGGAATTAAGGATCCGATATTTAAGATCCACCACCCTTGGGTGGTTACTAAGGCGCCTGAGCTAAAAGCGGTAATAGCCATCGTACTAAAAACAAACAAATTAATCGCTGCTTGAGCTTTATCTTTTTCTTCTGGTTGATAAGCAGACATAGCCAGTGTGGTGGAACCTGTAAATAAGAAATTCCAACCGACGCCTAATAAAAATAGGGCAATTAAAAATTGATCTAGATCGGTTCCAGTGAGGGCGACAAGAATGCAGAATAAATTCAGAATTACGCCAACGCCCATGATTTTAAGTGCGCCAAATTTTTTGATGAGATGGCCTGTAAAGAATCCGGGGGCAAACATACCAATCACATGCCATTCAAGAACAAGTGCAGTATCTGAGAAAGGGTAACCACAGACTTTCATGGCAAGTGGGGTGGCGGCCATGAGTAGATTCATAACGCCATAACCTAGTGCAGCGCCAATGATCGCAACGACAAATTTAGGTTGAACTATGATTTCTGATAAATCTCTACCACTATAAGCATTGGCTGATTTTTTATAGTCATCAGGAAAATGAATCCACTGCATAATAAAAATGCCAATTAGTCCTGCTATGGAAAGTGATAAGTAGGCTCCCATAAATGGCGTGTGGAATAAGTTTCTGGTCCAAGAGGCAAGATTAGGGCCTATCACAGCGCCTAGTAGGCCGCCAGCTAATACCCAAGAAACAGCTTTTTCTCGAAGACTGCTGTGAGTTAATTCAGCCGCTGCAAAGCGATAGAGCTGTCCGTTAGCGCTATAGTAGCCTGCGATCAAGGTGCCAAGTGTTAGAAGCCAAAAGTTACGAGTCCAGGCGGCGTAAGCACAGGTTAGAGAAGAGAGCGCTGCAATGAGTAAGCCTAGCTGAAAAGACCTTTTTCTACCAAAGCGGTGTTGTACCTTAGCAACGATAGAGGTTGATAGCGCACCCCCTACGACATAACCCATGACTGGTAGTGTGGCCATCCATTCAACAGGGCTAATGTTTAAGCCTACCAAACCATTAATGGCAATAAATGTCACGTTATTCGTGAGAAATAAGCCTTGGCAGAGGATGAGTAATAAGAGGTTTTTGGAGAATAATTTGGGCGCTTGGTTCATCGCCTCATTTTAGGCTAGATAAGCAAAAATTCAGATATAGCCCTCATTTAGTAAGTAATTTTTATATTTTAAAAATTACTTACTACTTTCCCTTAAGAGTTGATCATTAATACGGTTTAAATTGCTACCAATCAGCTCTACGCGATCAAACCACTGGGCAGCTAGAGGATCAGTGAGGTGCTTATCTAACACCTCTTTAAATAGGGCCTTCCAGTCTTGTAATAGAGCGTGGGTAAATCCAGCGGAAAAATGTTTGGCAACCGGGTTGTATTGGTATGACTCAGTAGCTTGGCCGCCTAAAGCAGTCCACCAAAATTGCGCAATTCTTTTTTTGTGCTCATCCCAGTTTTCGACAGATCCAAAAGGTTTGGCTAGGGTGGGGTGAGTTTGAATTAAATCGTAAAACTCGTTGACCACGGCAGAAACCTGTTGGTGGCCTATGCGTTCGGCTAAAGAAATGCGATCGTGAGGTTTAATGAGTGTCATAAATAAGCGGCGTTACCTTAAGTTCCATTGTAAATCGCCAGAGGTTATTTTTTAATATACTCTCGATATGAGCCAGTGGCTATTAACTAATTAGACGAAAAAGGTACGGCATTGTGAGCGCAAATATCAAATTAAAGGGTATTTCTTCCATGGCAACTAAGGCACTTTTGGGTGACTTGGTGCTAGCTTATCAAGCGCTTTCTGGTATCCAGCTTGATATTGAGTCTGTGGGTGGTGTGGTAGCGGCTGACCGCGTTAAAGCGAATGAGCCTTTTGATTTGGTGATGTTGGCCTCTGGCGCTTTAGATAAGCTAATTGCTCAAGATTTGGTTAAAGGCAAGGTGGTTTTAGCTTATTCTGATGTGGCTGTGGCAGTGCCTGAGCAGAGTGCTGATTATGCTATTGGCACAGAGGAGGCTTTACGAGAGACACTCTTAGCCGTGGATACCATTGGTTATTCGACCGGACCAAGTGGGGATGGTTTGTTAAAACTATTTGAGCGCTGGGGCCTTAGTGAAGTTTTACAGAAAAAGTTAATTCAAGCGCCAGCGGGGCGTTCTGTAGGCACTTTAGTAGCTGACGGCACAGTGCAAATTGGATTCCAGCAATACAGTGAGCTTTTTACAGTGGCAGGTATTAAAGTTTTAGGTTTGATGCCTAAAGGCTGCGAAATTATCACGACTTTCTGCGCTGGTGTAGGTTCTGTAAGTTCCCAAGAGGTAGCAAGTAAGCAATTTCTTGAGTACTTGGAAACAGCTAATCTTGCTGATATTAAGCGCCAGAATGGCATGCGCTAATTAAGTAGAGCCTCTTCAATTAATCGATGAGGCTATCTATTTTTAGATCCGTTTTGATCTTATTTAGGCAGTCTTCGGCTGCCAAGCAACCAAGTCCTTCACCATGAAGACCTACAACAAATTGTTGGTCTTGCTTGATATAAAAATGTTTTCGATAGGTTTTGCTGCCATGGTGAATCAACATTTCAATAAATGCTTGTTTTGTTTCCATGTTGTATAGCTGGCTTAGGTTCGATAGTTTGCGTAGTTCCTCATTTTTTTGAAAAACCTGTCTCATCAGTTTGACTAAGCCATCAAACAGGGAGTTGTATTCGTTATATAGCGCGATGTTTTTAGCTTTTAATTCTTCGAGCGCTATGTGGTGAAGTATATTTTGTGCCATAAATTTTTTTATCTTCACTACATCCTATAGAAAAATCAGATGCTTGCTATTAGCAGATTCCCTAGGGCTAGGGTTAACAATGATGAGTAACAGGCTAGAATCTCCTTCATGATGACTATCCAAGCTATTTTGCTATGCGCAGGCCGAGGAACTCGGTTCGATGCTACAGGCAATTCTTCCAAGCTATTGGCACCATTATCTACAGGGGTGTTGGTTCTTGAGGCTGCGCTGAATCATCTAATGGCTGTTGACTTGCATCCGTTAGCCATTGCTAATCCATCTCAGGAGCAGGTGAAGTCTTTTTTGACTCAGCAAGCCATTTCTTGGGTGGAGTCACCACAAGCTGATCAAGGAATGGGGTTTAGCATTGCGACAGGCGTTCGCCATAGTGAAGATGTAGATGGCTGGCTCATTTGTTTGGGGGATATGCCTTATATTAAGCAAGAAACACTGGCGCAGTTACTGAAAGCAATTGAGCAATATCCGCAATCAATCGTTGCACCTGTCTATCAAGGTAAGAGAGGTCATCCAGTATTTATTCCCAAAATTTTTAAGGAAGATTTATTGGATTTACAAAAAGATGAAGGGCCACGTCATTTAATGAAACATGGCCCTGTTGTGCTGATGGATACCAATGATGCCGGTATCCTTCGTGATATTGATCAACCATCAGACTTAATCTGATGGTTGTCTTCTATGCCAAGAATGGCATAGAGCGTGGTCGTTGACCTGTTGCGCGTGTAATCGCATTAGCAATCGCTGGAGCAACAAGTGGCACGCCGACTTCACCCATGCCTGATGGCTTATTTCCACCTTCGATGATCGTAATGTCTACCACGGGAGCTTCTGACATGCGTAACAATGGGTAGGAGTCAAAGTTACGTTGTTCGGCCGCACCATCTTTGAATGTCACTTTATTTTTCATGGATGATGAGAATCCCAACAAGATGGCGCTTTCTAATTGAGCGCGTACTTGATCTGGGCGAACCGCTATACCGCAGTCAGCTACACAAGTTAGCTTATGAACCGTCGGTACACCGTCTTTAACTGAAACTTCAGCTGCCAAAGCTACATACGCCTCGTAGCATTCCATTTGCGCAATACCTAGAGATCTGCCATCAGTACGTTTTTTGCCCCAGCCTGCTTTTTCAGCCACTGTTTTCAAGACTTTTTGAGCGCGTGGATGCTTGCCAAGAAGTCCCATACGGAATTCCACAGCATCTTTACTAGCTGATTGAGCTAGCTCATCCATAAAGCTTTCGATAGCGAAAGCGTTGAGGTTGTTACTCACTGCTCTCCAATAGCCAACACGGATACCTGTGTCATGAATCACATTCTCGATACGTAGATTGGGAACGTTATAAGTGATGTTTCCAGAACCTTCGCTCATGAATGGGTCATTACCATTGACCACAAAGCCAGGGAATGCGCGAGCAGTAATGGATGGTGACATCATCTTGGTAGAGAGGCCAATGAGTTTTCCAGAAGCATCTAGGCCGCCAGATACTTGATGTAAGCTGATAGGGCGGTAGAAGTCATGGGTCATATCATCTTCTCTAGACCAGATCATGCGTACAGGTTTACCTGAGGCTTTAGCAATCGATACTGCTTGGCTAATAAAGTCCACTTCCAATTTGCGGCCATAGCCACCGCCAATGAATGTCGTATGAATGAACACCTTAGATTCTGGTAGGCCGGAGGCAGCGGCTGCAACGCCAGATGCACCTTGTTGGAATTGAATAGGCCCCCAAACATGGCACTCGCCATTCGCAACACTAGCTGAACAGTTCACAGGTTCTAATGTGGCATGAGCTAAGAATGGCAACATATATTCAGCGCTGACTTTTTTGACTGCGCCATCTAATGGACTATCGACATTGCCCGCCTTATGAACCACTGCACCTGTTTTATTTGCCGCTTGACGTAAACCTGCTTCAATCTGAGCAACATCTTTAACAGCACGACTTGGACCGTAGTCCCATTCAATTTTTAGTAGATCACGTGCTTTTTTAGCGGTGTAAAAGTCTTTTGCTAAAACAGCAATACCATCAGGCACTTCAACGATAGATTCCACTCCTTTAACAGCTTTGGCAGCAGAGGCGTCAAAGCTTTTCACTTTGCCACCAATAACTGGGCACATCGCTAAAGATGCGGCGAGCATGTTAGGTTCACGAACATCAACGCCGTAAGTGGCTGTGCCATTGACCTTGGCTTTGGTATCAAGGCGAGGTACTTTTTTGCCGATGAACTTATATTGTTTGGATGATTTAAGTGTTGGCTTGCCGGAGTGTTTCTGTTTGGCTGCATCGGCTGCTAATTCACCATAGGTGGCGCGGTTGCTACCTGAGCTCACCATGCCATTAGCAGCAGTGATAGAGCTTGCTGGCACTTTCCATTTCTCAGCAGCAGCAGCAATTAACATTTCACGTGCCGTAGCGCCAACAATACGCAATTTATCCCAAGCTTCACGCATGGCCGATGAACCACCCGTAATTTGTGCTCCGCCTAGCATCGCATTGCCATACACCGCTGGATTGTTGGGGGCTATGACTACTTTAATTTTGCCAATTGGGTAATCTAGCTCTTCAGCAATCAACATGGTCATGGATGTATAAACATCTTGGCCCATTTCAGATCTGGCGACAAACACGGTCGCTGAATTATCTGGCGCTATTTGTAACCAAGGGTTGACCATCTCATGACCTGAGGCAACTGCTTTGTCATCCGCATAAGAGAAGCTAACAAATAAACCAGAGCTTAGGGCTGCGGTAGATTTAATAAATGAACGACGATCCATTATGTTTTCTCCTCAATCTTTTAAGAAATAGTCTTAGCAGCGCGGTGAATGGCTTTGCGGATGCGTGAATAAGTACCGCAACGACAAATATTCCCGTCCATGGCGGTCGTGATATCCGCATCGCTAGGATGTTTATTTTTTGAAAGCAGGGCTGCTGCAGACATCATTTGGCCGCATTGGCAGTAGCCACATTGAGGAACTTCTTCGGCTTCCCAGGCTGCTTTGATGGGTTGTGAAATTTTTTCTGGAAGACCCTCTAAGGTGGTAATTTTTCTACCAACAGCCGCTGATACTGGCGTAGAGCAAGAACGAATAGGTTCACCATCTAAATGCACGGTACATGCGCCACATAAACCTGCACCGCAGCCAAATTTAGGTGTGGTGATATTAATGTGATCTCGTAAAAACCAAAGAATTGGTGTGTTTTCATCACCATCAAAAGCGACTGATTGCCCATTCACAGTTAAGTTCATACATTCCCCTTATTAAGAATTGTGAGTGTTATGGATGGAGCATGCTTGGCTATGTTCTAAAGCAGACCCCGAAGTATCCCAAGCTAAGTTTTGCGGCAATAAAGCTTGGCGTTTAAATAAAGTTATTTCAGCCATGATGGAAATTGCAATTTCCGCCGGTGTTTGTGCGCCAATGGATAGCCCTACAGGGCCTCTTAAGCGCTCAACTTCGGAGGCGCTGACATCAAATAATTGCAGGCGTTCTTTGCGTTTGATTTGTGATGTTCTAGAACCTAAGGCTCCTACATAAAAAGCAGGGGACTTTAGTGCTTCCATTAAAGCTAGATCATCCAATTTGGGATCATGGGTTAGAGCGACAATCGCAGTGCGGCTATCTACCCGCATGTCAATGACGGTGTCATCTGGCATGGTTTGTACTAATTGGGTGCCATCCACTTGCCAGGTGTGGGCATATTCATCGCGCGGATCGCATATGGTAACCGCATAGTCAGCGCGTAGCGCAAACTCAGCTAAAGCTTGAGAAATCTGGCCGGCGCCAATAATTAAAAGGCGATATCTGGGGCCAAATACATTTTTTAATTCGAAGCCGTCAAAACTAGGGCTATCTGTTGCTAGGGCTGTTTGGATCTTGAAACTACTATCTTGCAATTTAAGTGTTCGAGTAATGACTTCACCTTGACTAACCCGATCAATCACATCTTGAACCCAGTGATGTTGATGAACGGGCTCTAATGTAATGATAAGTTTGCCGCCGCAGGGGAGTTGGAAGCGTTGGTTGGTTTCTCGGTCGCCACCATAGCTTAAGGAGATCGCTTTTGATAAGTCATGCCACTCACCACCCTTAACTCTTCTAACAATGTCATCCTCGATGCATCCACCAGAAACAGAGCCCAAAATTAGGCCGTCATTGACGTTGATGGTCATTAAAGAGCCAACGGGTCTTGGGGCTGAGCCAAAAGTTCTTGCAACGGTGGCTAAGAAAACTTTTTTACCCTGGTGAACCCAATTATTTGCCCGTCTGAGGACTTCTAAATCTAAACTATCCAAAATAACTCCCTATTGGTTTTAGATAATCCGCTATTTAAGTTACCTCGATAATTAGGGTATTTACTAGATAGCGAAGTAGCTTGATTCTAAGACATTTAAAAGAAGTATTTATTCCAATAAATTAGAATAAAAGAATGACTAAATCATCCAAAATCGATATCGGCCAGCTGTTAACGGAGCATTGGCCTTTGATCATGCAGGCTCATGCTCAGACCATTGGAAGGAAAACCTTTTCAGAGGATCAGGTTAAGGTATTAAAAACATTGTCTGATGTAGGGGTTTTAGATTTGATGTGGTCTAAAACAGCCCATGATTTCACTGAAACCATGGATATTTATTTAAATGATCGATCGCTGGAATCACTCAATCCAGACGAAACGGCTCAATTGATTGCCAATTTGGTTCAGCATTCATCAAAATGGTTTACGCGCACGATTCAATGCAATTGGAAGTAGCTAATAATTCTTAAGAAGTTGTTGATTATGATGCTATTAAATTAGCTTTGAGTTCTCTGATGCGCTCATCGACGTAATAACCGCCGTATTCGGTATATCTCAGAAACAAACGCGTGCAGTGCGCACATCGATAGATATTGCATTTGTTATAGGGATGAAATTTGGGTGCAATAGGGGCCTTCGCTGACCAAATTTGCGTTCCTTGTGGGTGAAATTCATCCCAGGTTTCTTCCGTTGTTTCATCGCGCAAAGTGCCCACTAGCACTAATAGGTCAGGATTAAAAACACTTGGTAGAGATTCCCAGCCTGGACAAACTAATGGCGCGCAACTGGTGCAGGCTTGATCTGATTGAGCAGTGTTGGCTAACTCAAGCAGTTGCGTGGCGTTAAATAGGGTAGTCATGCAAGGATTCTATAAAAACCAAAGAAACTAAGTTTACTGTTAACTCTGAAATTGCGTGTGTTCAAGTCAATATAAGGGTATGCTTATTTTCACTCAAATGGGCCATGACTAAACTTCATTTAATGAAGTTAAATAATAAGGAGAGGGTATGAAGCTTGTAAAAGGAATATATAGCTTGGTATGGGTTGGGGCTTTAGCTGCACTTGGCCTATCTTTAGAATCAAGAGCCCAGGCTAATTACCCCAATAAACCCATTACATTTATCGTTCCTTATGCTGCAGGTGGTGGTTCTGATGCCAGAAGTCGTCAAATTGCTCAACGGATGAGTGCTCTTTTGAAGCAGCCGATTATTGTGGATAACAAAGCAGGTGCTGGGGGTAATATTGGTACCGAATTTATTGCTAAGGCAACGCCGGATGGCTATACGATTGGTATGGGTAATTTTGCACCGTTGGCAGTTAATAAAACGTTATTTGGTAATTTGCGCTATGACCCAGAAAAAGATTTGCTGCCGATTGTATTAATTGAGAAGGGCCCTTTAATGTTGGTGACTAACCCTAGCTCACCTTATAAAACCGTGAAAGATGTGATTGCTGCAGCTAAGGCCAACCCTGGAAAATTAACTTTTTCATCGGGCGGTATTGGAGGCAGTCATCACTTATCTGCCGAGTTGTTCAAACAAAGTGCGGGCATTGATATGATTCATGTGCCTTATAAAAGTGGTTCAGCAGGCTTGACTGACTTAATGTCGGGGGCTGTTGATTTGATGTTTGATCAAATGTATTCAGCAATGCCAAGTGTCAAAGCAAATAAATTAAAAGCCATTGCGATCACAAGCAAAACACGCTCCCCTTTATTCCCTGATGTGCCTACTTTTGTGGAGGCGGGCTTGCCTAAGGTTGTTGTGTTGAATTGGCAAGGATTGGTTGCGCCTAAAGGAACGCCTAAGGCGATTATTGATAAATTAAATGCGGCTGCTAATGAGGCCTTAAAGGATCCGCAATTAAGGAGCTTGATGTTGGCTCAGGGTAATGAGATCGGTGGCGGTACGCCTGCTGAATTTGCTGAGTTGATTAAAGCTGAATCAATTAAGTGGTCGGCAGTTGTTAAAGCCGCGCACATCAAACCTGAATAGTATCTGTCTGAGCCTGAGGTAATTTCTACAGCAGAGTAGATTCAATAAAAAAGGCACCCATATAAATGACATATGGGTGCCTTTTGAATTTACAGATGATGAATATTTATTTCTTAGCTCGTTTAGCGATCCATTCCACAGCGAGTGGATATCCATCTGTACCAAATCCTGCCATTACGCCTGTAACAACTTTTGACATGAGGGAGTTGTGATAAACGGCCTCACGTTGGTGAACGTTAGAAATATGTAATTCAACTTTAGGACCGTCAAACATTTTTAAGGCATCCATGATCGGAACTGAGGTGAAGGTAAGGCCGGCTGGATTAATGATGATGCCAGCTCCGTGATCAACGGCTTCATGAATCGTTTCAACGATCACACCTTCAAAATTGCTTTGACGAAAATCGATTTCATAACCCAATCCTTTCGCTTTAGCTTCACATCGTGATTTGACATCAGCTAGTGTTTCGCTACCGTAGATATGTGGTTCACGAGTACCTAAACGATTGAGGTTAGGGCCGTTGATGATGAAAATCTTTTTTGTCATAGTTGTCCTTTTTGATTGAATAGTTATTTATAGCTGAAATTAATATTTATTGCTCAGCGTGCCAACATTCTGTTGAATTAAAACTCATGGTGCAGTGTATTTTCGGGAGCGCCTAGGGCTGACCAAGCACCATCTACTTGCCAAGTGGCTCCTGAAACGTAGCTGGCTTCTGGAGAGGCTAAAAATGCAATCACTTCTGCTATTTCAGAGGGTTCGGCCATACGGCCTAATGGGGTTCTATGTTCGATGGCCTTTACATCTAGTGTGCCTTGATTAATTAGATTGGCTACCAGTGCTGTTTTGACATAGCCTGGCATGATGGCGTTCACTCGAATCCCTTTGGGGCCCCATTCGCAGGCCATAGAGCGGGTGATGCCTAATACACCGGATTTGGCTGCGCTGTAAGCATTGCGTCCTGGTATGCCTAAGCTACTGGCAATCGATCCTAAATTAATGATGGCGCCACGATTACCTTTTTTATCCCGCTCTTGTGTTTGCATGATTCTTAGAGCGCCTTGGCTCATTAAGAATGTGCCAGTTAGGTGGACGGATAAGATCTTTTCAAAAGCTTCGGCCTGTTGTTCTAAGGTTGTGCCAGGTTGTTCGCCAATGCCTGCGTTGTTGACTAAAACATCGATGCGGCCTAGATGTTGTTCAATAGCGCTGTAGGCGTAATTAACTTCGCTAGCCTGTGTCACATTGCAAGCTAATCCCAGGTGTTTTGGGCCTAATGTTGCTGCACGTGCTTTGATAGCATCTTCTTTCATATCAAGGAGTGCTAGTTGATAACCTTGTTCGGCTAATCGTTGAGCGCAGGCCCAGCCAATCCCTTCTGCTGCCCCTGTAATCACCGCTATTCTTGAAGTTGTCATGTTTTGCTTTATTAACTTTTATGAGTGCTTATTTTGCTATAAATTGAATCAGCATGAATATTTGTTTGCGCCTACAATGAAAGACGATCTGCGTTCTTAAAGACAAGTATCTAACGCAGCGCCATATTCACCAATCGGAGAATCTATGCCTATCCTCAATGTCAAAGTCAGCGCTAAAAAATCACCCGAGTTAACGCAAAAAATAGCAGATTTGCTATTAGATCTAACTTCTAGAATTTTGAAAAAGAAAAAAGAAGTGACCGCTATAGCGATTGAGTATGTTGATCATGATGCCTGGGTTGTTGGTGGTAAGTTACTCAGTGAGCAAGGTAAAAATAGTTTTTACTTTGACATCAAAATTACCGATGAAACAAATACCAAAGATGAGAAGGCTCAGTACATTGAAGAAGCTTTCCAGGGGTTTGAACGTATCTTGGGTAACCTACATGAAGAAAGTTACATCTATGTTCAAGATGTGAGAGCTGCAAGCTATGGCTTTGGCGGTAAAACCCAAGAGTATCGTTACCAACACCCTTAATTAAAACTTGTAACCGACCGTGAGCATGGCGCCTGCTGTCCCTAAGAAAATAACTTCGCTAGTCACCCGCTTATAGGAATAGCCTATAGATGGCAGGATGGCTGGAGCAATACCTTCTGAATTAAAAGGAATTTTATTTTTGTATTGGCCCTTATAGCCATGAATGAATCCAGCGGTTACTTTTGTGTGTAGGTTAGGTAGATCATCTAAAGGATGAAAAGCCTTACCGACATAGACATATTGGCTAGGTTGATTAAAAGAATTATCAAAAATAGCAGCGCCGGCTATCCATTCTTCAGGGTTATAAAGCTCTAAATTAACCAGTCTTTGATGGTCATTATGCTCAGGGTTGTAGTGGTAATGGTGTGTATAAAGGCTGGTATGTATTTGCCATTGCCAGGCTGTATTTTCAGGCTCAGCCATGCTCTTTGTGCAAAACAATAGAGACGCCATAGCAGTAAGAGCAATCAGGTTAACTAAGAACAATCGTTGTTTCATAGAGATATTTTAAGTGAGCATTCTTGAAATACCTATAATCAATATTAAATTATTTTTATAAAAAGTTGAGGTCAGCATGTCTGAGAAAAAATCATTGTCATCAAGCATTAAAGAAGCTTTGGCTAAAAAGCATGCGGCGCAGCATCCTGATTCTAAGGATGCAAAGGCTGAAGGGAAAGCTCAGCAACGTACAGCTCCTCCTGTTGGGGCTGGAAGACCGATGAAAAAAGCTGCTGGAAGAGGACGTTAATTCCGTGGCTTGGTTGAAAAGGGTTCTTCTTGGATTAGCCTTATTGCTTGTAATCGTCGTGGGTTTTATGGCTTACGGCTTATATAACGTCGATAGTCTTGTTAAAAGCGCTATTGAGAAGTACGGCTCAGAAGCTGTCTCTAGTCAGGTTTTGGTTGGGCAGGTTCATGTTAATTTGAAAGATGCCAAGGTCGTTCTCAAGAATTTAAGCGTTGAGAACCCTGCCGGATTTACCGAGAAGACTGCTTTTTCAGCAGCCTATGTTGAGGTGGACCTAGATGAAAGCCAATTAAATACCTCAAAAATTACTATTACAAAGGTTCTAGTAAAAGAGCCTTTAGTGACTTTTGAACATGCCAATGGTGAAGATAATTTATCAAAATTGCAAAAAAATGCAGTGGCTTATGCTGAAAAACTAACGGGCGCTGATGTAAAGAAAGATACCGCATCTAACACTACAAAAATATTTATTCGCAATATTGATTTGAATGATGGCAAGATTTTTCTAAAAGACTCGCGCTTAATGGGCGCCAGTATGACTTTACCTTTGCCCAATATTCATATATCCACCATACAAACCGGGCCCGATGGTTCAAGTCCTCAAGAAATTGCTGGTCAAGTGATGGAGAATTTATTTAGTTCTTCTAGGCAGGCTGTAGGGCAAAGTGCGTCATCAGTCGTTGATTATGGCGCTAAAGATTTGAAAGAGGCCGGATCAGGCATCGCTTCTTCGGTTAAAAAATTATTTGCTCGTTAATAGAGATTCTCAATAGACATTTCTAATAGAACCTTTTGATCGATGACCCCAGAATCTTTAGAAAAATTGGTCACCATGAAAATGCCTTACGGCAAGCATGCTGGTACCGTACTGTGTCACCTACCGGCTAATTATTTATCTTGGTTTGCTAGGGAAGGTTTCCCTAAGGGTGAGTTGGGGGAGTTATTGCAGTTAATGCACGAAATTGATCATAACAACCTCAAAGATTTATTAATACCTATTCAAGCAAAGTTACGCTGACATCAAAATCATCTGTTTCTCACAGTTGATTCAGCGCATCTCTCAACAAATTTGGTTCATGATGGTTCTCCATTTTTAAGGGGGTGTGATGAATACATGGTTGTTTAGTAGAGGGGTATCCGTGCGCAAGCTAGCTCAAGCTAGTAAAACAGTTAAAAGAGCTAGACGTAAAAAATCTAGCCCATCACTTATTACCCAATCAATGAGATTAGGTAAAAAAATTACGGTCGGTGCTGTTAAGTTGGCTGCTTTGATTTTTATTGGCCGCCTGTGAGGAAGTCATGAGTCAAGAGTTATGTCATTTGATTGTTGATCAATTAGTTAATGCGCCTGAAATAAGTGATATGGCCGTCATGATTGAAGCTGGGTTGAGTTCGGGGCAGGGTATCTGGCAGTTAATGATGGATAACCCCATTGTTTTGGGAATGGTCCTTGGTGGCTCGGTCACAACTTTTATTCGTCGTCGGCTATGGCGCGCCAAGCCAAAGAAATCATGAATACTTTTGATTCAGTCATTAAGTCTCTAAAGAAATCTTTCCTGGGAGATAGCCTTGATTGGCGCGTAAGCAAATAATGATGTTGTATCCCAGTTGAGTATTGGCTGATAGCAGTTGAAATAAATTGAGTGCTTGTAGATTGCCTTCGTAGATGGCTTTAATTTGTTTATCGGGCAATTTAATTTTTTTGGCAAGATCTACAGGCACATCAATTTTTTCTGCTTGAATAAACTGATGGAGTTCTTTGTACAACGATAACTTGAGGTCAGCTTCTTGCTGTAATAGAGCGATAACTTCTAAGTTAATCAGCTTCTTTGGTTTGTTATCTGGCTTATGGGATTCAGTTGGTTTGTTAGATGAGGTATTGGCACAGGTTAAGTTGAGAATATGTTGATTGCAGGCTCCTTCTAGCAGTAAATGCCCTTGGTGGAGGTGTTGAGGATCACTGCGATTGTGGGTGCGAGTGTGGCTGTGGGGATGGGTATGAGGGTGATAGTGAAGGGAAGATCTTGGTGTATCCATCGAGTGGTGCTTCTGATTTTCTAAATGGGAACATAGGAGCTTGCTTGAAAAATAATGGTTTGAAAATCAGCCGATGCTGATTTTGATGTCAGAAAGTTCTGATGAACTGATTGGTGCAACCCAACATTAATGGCGATGTTTTTTTAATGCTAATGAAAATTGCCAGCCAATGAGTGGTAGTCCGATGCCAGCAATTGAAAACAGCGTGATGATGCCAACTGTGTCGACTAAATAACCTGCTGAAGTTACTCCAATAAATTGCCCAAGGAACAGCGCGCAAGCAAATAAAGAAACGGCGGTGCCTCTGGATTGAGGTGCCATTTGAGTGGCATGTGTTTGTAAGGTGTTGTGCAACATGTATAAGCCAAGGCCTATAAAAAATATGGCGATGACGGCTAAGATCCAGTGAGTGGTCAAGATCAATAGTAAAAATGCTAAGCCTAAAAGAAGTCCACCACCCAATGCTAAACCTCTTTCACCTAAGCGATTAATAAAATATTTGGCAGCGCTTGCATAAAGTAATCCACCTAAACCAAATGTGGCCATAATCGAGCCAGCAATCGTTAGTGAAAGATTTAGCTTGATATGAAGGTATACAGGGATAAATGCTAATGCGCCATAGAAGGCGACGCCTTCTAGGCCTACCACCAACAAGATAACGCGTGGCCATTTCTGGCTCAGCACATGGATGACATGATGATGAGCTTTTTTGTTTTCAGATTTTTTCGGCGTATGGGTTTTCTTTAACTGGCGAGCGGTATGCCATAAGGTGATACAACAAATTAAATAAAGGGTGGCTAGCAAATAAAAGCCCCAACGCCAATCGGATGAGTCTGCGCAAATGCCGCCCAAAATTTGGCCGCCAATCGTGCCACCTAGGGTGCCAAATAACAATTTAGCTAATACGGGCTGACGGTTCTCATACTCAACCGTTTCCCCAATCCAAGCCATGGCTAATGGCACGATGCCTGCGGCTGCTCCACCAGAAAAGGCACGCCACATAATGATGGCATCTAAGTTGCTTGATAGGGCAACGCCCAAGTTAGCTAAGATCGAAAGTGATAGAGCCCAGGTAATGACATGTAACTTACCAAATCGATCAGCTAATGGACCAAATAAAAATTGGCAGATTCCGTAAGACATGGCAAAAGCGCTGACGATGTGTGAAGCGCTACCTACCGTGATAGAGAATTCACGAGCAATCGCAGGTAATAATGGGTCGGTGATGCGCATGGCTGTTAAGCTGCAAAATGCGGCTAAAGCCAAAATGGGCACCATGGATAAAGCATTTTTCATGGATGCCTAGTAGTTTAATGATTTTGTTACTTTCTTGCAGACCCTAGCCTAGCTTGGATATGTGCTAGCAAGCCATCGCAGGCATCTTCCACTAGATCTAGAACCTCTTCAAAGCCTTCAGAACCTTTGTAGTAAGGATCTGGCACCACTGAAGCTTCTTTAGTCTTGCAAAACTCAGTCAGCCGGCGAATCTTATGTCGATAATTGTTCGGACACATTTTTTCGGTAAGGGCGTAGTTATCCCAATCCATCACAAGTAGTAAGTCGTAATGAGGAAAGTCGCTGTCTTGAAGTTGTCTAGCAGTTAGGTCCGACAATTCATAGCTGCGTTGGCGTGCGTGAGCTTGTGAGCGTAAATCAGGGGGCTCACCTACGTGGTAGGCATGTGTGCCAGCTGAGTCAATTTCAATCAGGCCCGACAAACCAGACTGTTTGACGTAGCTTCTAAAAACACCATGAGCTGTTGGGCTCCTACAAATATTGCCCATGCAAATGAACAAAACTTTAAACGTCTGGCGAATTGCCATGCTCAAAATAGGTCCTTTTGCAGTTCTTTGCGTAGCAGTAATGCATTTTGCATCTCAATATTGATGTGCCTCTTGCCTGGAATGACCTCGACCTGATCGCCCGCTTTGATGGTGCCTATTTGGTTAACCTGAAGGTACCAACCACATTTACCTGATTGCACCATGGCCTTAGCTGAACCTCTATACCCTAGGCGGGCATTAAATTTAAAACAGGGCTCTCTTAACTTGGTTACTTGTAGTTCAACATTGCCGATGCGCCAAATATCTCCTACCCAAACATCTTTTTCCAAGAACCCTTCAATGGAGAGGTTTTCACCCACAAAGCCATGGCTGATAGGATCTATTCGTTTGGCTTCTCGTTGGAGTAGTTCATTCCAAAAAGGATAATGTTCGCTAGGGTAAGCGTAGATAGCTTTTTCTAAGCCACCATGGACGCTAAAGTCCGATTGCTCATCACCATCGAGACCAATTCGTTTAACTTGAATGGCCGCTGGGTTGGGTAGCGTGCTCACGGGCTCTTTTTTAATGGCAGACTGGACCGACTTGTGGTCTGGGTGATCAATGCCAAAAAGTGGGGTAATGGTGCCGACAGAAATAGATACGATTCGCATGCCATAATTAAATCACTTAATGAACCAATGTGTTTAATTTAACTAATGAGTGACTAACACCATGCCTATTTTTTCTGCCAATATTTCTTTGCTATATACGGAATTGCCATTTATTGATCGTCTTGCCGCTGCTAAAGCAGATGGCTTTGAAGCAGTAGAGTGCCAGTTTCCTTATGAAGAAAATGCAGGATGTAGCCTGGCAGATATTCAGGAAAAAACGGTCGAGCTAGGCTTGCCCATGACCTTGATTAATTTGCCTGCGGGGGATTGGGCGGGAGGTGATCGCGGGATTGCTTGTGATCCTAGCCGGGTTGATGAATTTAAAGCAGGGGTGCCTTTAGCCGTTCAGTATGCCAAAGCATTGAATATTTCACATGTGAATTGTTTGGCAGGAATCCCTCCAGCGGGCTTAAGCAATGATGTGATTAAAGAAACCTTCATCGCTAATTTAACTTGGGCAGCGCAGGCTCTAAAGAAGGAAGGTATTCGATTGCTGATTGAGCCAATTAATACTTTTGATATTCCTGGATTTTATTTAAATCATTCCCAGCAGGCTGTAGACATCATCATGGCGGTTAAGTCTAATAATCTTTATTTGCAATACGATGCGTATCACATGCATCGCATGGGGGAGGATGTTCTAGATGTTGAAGAATTCATGCCCTTGATTGATCATATTCAAATCGCTGATCACCCTGGTCGCAATGAACCTGGAACGGGGCAGATTCATTTTTCAGACTTCTTCATGCTCTTAGATGAGTTGGGCTACGAGGGATGGGTTGGGTGTGAGTACAAAAAATTGCATCGTGCCAATTTCTTTAGCCAAGCAATCAGTCAATAAATTAGGAGCTCAGTATGGATTACTTTTTTATTTTTTTATTCAGTAATATTGCTGCTTTATTGATTACTTATTCTTATTTACTTAAGCGCGCCAAGGTAATTACCATGACGGCCTTATTAAAAGGAACTTGGATCTACGGAACTATCATTAGTTTGGTGATCGTCATTCCTTACCATCTTTATAGTTAATTATTTTTTCTTACGCTCTGGCGCTCGGTTTTCAGGCTTCTTGGTTTCTGTAGGTTTAACAATTGGACTTGGCTTTAAAGTCGCTGTATGAGTAATCGTACTTGGTGCCATGGTGAGTGTTAAGTAACCTTGTTTAGACCAAGTATCAGCAAAGTTGTCGTAGTTCCGGCTATTGACCCAGCCTGATTGACCGGTTTGATAAATGAATTGTGATTGATCCATATTGGAAAAATCATAAATAGCGCGCAAGCTAGGGGCTTCTGTCACAACAAATGGATTGTTAGGGTTGCTGTGGTCCATGGACCCTACGTTGATGCTGAAGTTATCACCAGGTGTAGATCGTTTCACTTCAAAGCGGTTTCTAAGAAGCGCTACTTTGCTAAATGGGCGGTGTTCAGAGACAGCTATATGCACATCCCCCCAACGCCATGAACTAGGTTTTTTGCCTAGTTGATCGGACAACATTTCTAGTGCGAGTGTGAATGATTCATCAAAAGCTTGGCCGCAATTTTCTACTTCTGGTGTTTCTGGTTTATCGCACCAATATTCTGTGCCTGCTTGACCATTGGCATACATTTGGACAATTTTATGTACGCCAGGCCTAAAGCTTCGTTTGCCATGTTCTATGGCAAAACTTGCACCCAATTTTTTCTCAAATAATCGACGAGTCAGTTGTTCTGCCCAAGCATTAAAAATAGTGGCAGCAACGCTATCCCGATTCATTTGGCCATCGTAATTGGCCAAAATAGATTTAGCTTCAGCCGCTAACGGATGATTAGACTGGGCAGCTTGTAAATAAGGTAATAACTCTTTGGCCGATAGCGATAGGGTATCTGTTTGGATGGCCTTCATGCTACTTAGGGTGTGCTGATCAGTTGTTTGCAGCAATGATTCAATGCGCTCAAAACGGAAAGGGCTATTCCAATCAGATGTTAAGGGGTTTGGGTTGTTGGCGGCCGATACGCGTTGATTCGCTGTAGCAATCCATCCCTTAGGTGGGTTATCTTCTTTAGGTAATGCATCTAAAGGTAGGTAGCCATTCCAGTCATATTGCTTTTCCCAACCCAGAGCAGGAGCTACACCATAAAGTCCTTGGCCTTTATTGCGTTTTGGCACAGCACCAATAGCCCGATAAGCGATATTGCCGTTGGTGTCTGCCATCACAATATTTTGCATAGGCGCATAGTAATTTTTGAGCGCTGTTTTAAACTCATCTAAATTAGTCGCACGGTTCATATCAAGACCCGCTACAAGGGTTTGATTGGCTGTATCAAGAGCTGTCCAACGCAAGGCCAATGCATAGCGATCTGTGTTGATGAGATCTTTGGCTCGATCGTAGGCATCTGATATCACAGGGCCATGGCGACTTTCACGGACAATGAAGCGTTCAGCCGCTTGACCTTTAATCGCAATGGTTTCTTCGCGGAAAATAAAGTTTTCATGACCGCCACCGGGTAATTGGTAGCGGCTGGCATTATGTTGATCGATGGCCTCGATATACAAATCTTGTACATCAGGATTGGTATTGGTGAATCCCCAAGCTAATTGAGATGTACGGCCCAGTACTACAATCGGTAGACCTGGAAGGGTGGCGCCAATCGTTTTAATGTCTGGGGCATCGATATGGGCAAAGTACCAAACTGCTGGAGTTGTTAAGCCTAGATGTGGGTCATTGGCTAACCAAGGTTTGTCGGTGGCACTTTTTTGAGATCCAACCACCCAGTTATTAGACCCAATACCCTCTACGCCACCCGGTAGTTGCTCTAAGAATGCTTGATGTTCTGCAATTTTTTTAGAGCCTTCAGTGCTCTTGAAAATGCCTAAATCACGATATATTTGAGCAAAGTTCATGGTGGTGGCTGGCGATTCGCCTTGGTAGGGAGGTAATACTTCCCAAATATGCGCAGTATCAATCGACTGAGACAACTCAAGACGCAAGAATTCTTTATTCCAGTTGCCACCTAAATCTAGGGCCATCATCAGTGACCAAGCGACTGTATCAGCCGGACTCCAAATGCCAGGAGTTGTTCCTAGAATCATAAATTCTGGAGGAAGTGCCCAGCCAAGGCGTTTATAAGCTTCATTAACCCCATCAGAATAGGCTTGAATCATTCGTTTAGATTCAATAGGGTAATTCTCAAATTGTTTTTCTGCGGCCCTTCTGATGCCCAGGGTTCTGATGAACTTATCAATGCCTAGGGTGCTAGGGCCTAGTATTTCAGAAAGCTTGCCAGAAGCTAGTCGACGGTTGAACTCCATTTGCCATGGGCGCTCGCTAGCGTGTAAATAACCAAGGGCAAATAAAGCATCTTCATTGGTTTGTGCTTGGATATGGGGGATGGCATTTTCATCAAATTTGATTGTCACAGCAGCGCTTAAGCCCGGAGCTGTGAATTCGCCATCTAATTTGGTCTTGGTGGAAAGAAAGTAAATGAGTAGGGCGCTAAGAGCTAAGATGAGCATTCCAGCTGCAGCAATAGCCAGTCTTTTCAAGATTTTTTGTTTTTTGGTCGGTTTAGTTAAAAAAATACTACCCATCTTGAAAAAGCTTCCATTTATTAATAGATCAGAGAAGTTTATATTTTTTCATACTTTCTGATTTAAGAGGTTTTCTAGGCAAATTAGTAAATTTTTTTGAGTCCTTGTCACGAAACTGATACACTACGCCCCTTGTGAAGTTTTCAACATCACAAAAATCTGCCCGAGTGACGAAATAGGTAGACGTAAGGGATTTAAAATCCCTCGGCTTAAACAGCCGTGCCGGTTCGATTCCGGCCTCGGGCACCAAATAAAAAAAGACCAAGGAAACTTGGTCTTTTTCTTTTTCGGAACGCTAGTTTTTTATTTGCGGCTGGAGAAGGTCAGTAATGATTTGTGTCGATTTTTACTTAATTTTTCGACACATAATTAGTTTATGTTGATTGAATAGACATAAAAAAAGACCAAGTTTTCTTGGTCTTTTTCTTTTCTAGATGCTAGATTGACAGCAAAAATGAGGTCTTAGACCCCATTTCTTTAGTGACTGCCCCCTAAATAAGCCGCTTTAACAGCCGGATCATTCTTCAGCTTCTCAGCTGGGCCATGAGCTGTAATACGGCCATTCTCAAGCACATAACCGTAGTCAGATACATTCAGAGCCGCTGCAGCGAACTGCTCCACAAGCAGCATGGTCACGCCTTGCGCCTTTAAATTAGCCACAATCTTGAACACTTCTTCAACCAAGATAGGGGCTAAGCCCATAGATGGCTCATCTAGAAGATAAACATCCGGATTGAGCATCACAGCGCGCGCCATGGCTAACATTTGTTGTTCACCGCCAGATAGTGTCCCAGCTAACTGATTACGACGTTCCTTGAGCCTTGGAAAGAGGTCCATGGCTCGCTCTAAGTCACCCTTAACGTCGCCTTTAGGGCGGCTATAGGTGAGGCGAGGGAAGGCGCCAAGTAACAGGTTATCCGTGACAGACATCGTTGAGAAAACACGACGGCCTTCTGGTGAGTGAGCCAAGCCTAGGCGAGCAATTTTGTGAGAGTCAAACCCGTCGATTTTGACGCCACCTAGAAGCACTTCGCCAGCTTCCGGTTTAATCATGCCCGTAATGGCACGCATGGTCGTTGTTTTACCCGCGCCATTGGAGCCAATTAAGCTGATGACTTGTCCTTTCGGTACTTCAATATTGATGCCGTGAAGAACTTTAACTTTCCCGTAGCCAGCTTCAAGATTTTTAATTGATAGCATATTTATTCCGTTTCTTTGATAGGGGCCGCGTTACACGGTGCCTAGATAAGCGTGAATCACCTGTTCATTGGACTGAATCTCAGCTGGTTTACCTTCGGCAATTTTTTGGCCGAAATCAAGCACTGAAACGGTGTCGCAAACAGACATCACTACATCCATATGGTGTTCAATCAAAATGAATGTCACGCCGTGATCACGAATCTTGCGAATAATCGCTAACAATTCTTTGATATCCGGAGCGGTTAGACCGGCTGCAGGTTCATCTAATAATAGAAGTTCTGGATCAAGGGCTAGGGCGCGAGCAATCTCTAATAAGCGTTGCTTACCGTAAGGTAGATTGCGAGCTTCTTCATCGGCCAACTCATCTAAGCCAACAAATTTAAGAAGACCCATGGCACGTGAACGAGCTTCATTTTCTTCATTGGTGTAGCTAGGTAAGTGCAATGACACATCTAGCAAATTAGATTTAAATGTGTGATGCAAACCGACCAAAATGTTTTCTAAGGCAGTCATTTCGCCAAAGAGTTGAACGTTTTGGAAAGTTCTAGCAATACCTGATAGAGCGATTTCAGATGATGTCTTACCAGTAATGCTATTGCCAGCATATAAAACGTTACCGGCTGTAGGTTTATAAATACCCGTTAATACGTTCATCATCGTGCTCTTACCAGAGCCGTTAGGGCCAATTAGGCCATGGATCGTGCCGCGTTTGATGTTGAGGTTGACTTGGTTCAAAGCTTTTAAACCACCAAATTGCATCAACACAGTTTGCACATTGAGTAGGTCGCCAGTTTTTTGTTGGTTACCAACTGCTTTAATGATGCTCTCTTCGCTAGCTGCAGTAATACTGCTGCTAAGCGCTTGGCGGCTAGATTGACCAGATTTACCAACTAATGAGGCATAGTAAGACTTAACAAAGCCCACGATACCGTTTTGCAAGTAGTAAACCACCAACAAAATCATGAAGCCAAAAATACTCAAACGCCAGTCAGTGATGTTTTCTAGCCACATCGAGAAGATGGCTAAACCAACAGTACCTGCAACAGGTACTGCTAATTTCTGAGGTGTGGAAAGTTTCTTGGCAATGCTGACTGCTGAGCCAATCAACATGGCAGCGGCCAAGGTAATAGCCACCATTCTGAATAAGCTGATGTCATCTAAAAGCTTTGGCAGCATCACGATGATAGTGGAACCTAATAGAGCGCCCATACGAGACTTTCTACCGCCCATGATGATCGCCAACAAGAACAAAATAGTTAATTCGTTGTTGTAGGTGTTAGGGGAGATATATTGTTCTGAGTAAGAATATAGGCATCCAGCTAAACCAGCAAAGCCCGCGCTGATAACGAAGGCGTAAACCTTGTAGCGATACACAGAAACACCCATACAGTCACAGGCAATAGGGCTATCACGTAAAGCTTCAAAAGCACGACCTAGATGTGATTTCAAAATACGATGAACTACCACTAAGCTAGCTAGTAGTAATGCACAAACCACCCAGTAGTACTGCACTTCAGTAAGCTCCACATCCATCACGGTTGGCTTGTGAATTTTGATACCAAGAGGACCTTCGGTTAAGAAAGTCATTTCATTGATCAAAATTTGCAAAATCGTACCGAACGCCAATGTCACCATCGCTAGGTAAGGGCCAACAACTTTCAAAGCAGGTAGAGCTAGTAAACCACCAAATACAGCAGTTACTGCAATGGAAGCTGGCACAGTCACCCAGAAAGGCATGCCTAATTTGAAAAAGAGCACGCCTGCTGTGTAAGATCCCACGCCAAACAAACCTGCGTGTCCTAATGACACTTGACCGGTATAACCCACCACAATATCTAGACCAAACAACAAAATTGCATAGATCAGAATAGTTTCGACTAAGTGGATGTAGTACGGGTTATCAATTAATAAAGGGAAAGCAAATAGAGCGGCAATTGCTACTATTAATAGAGTAATTTTCTTTGAATTCATGTTTTTAGACTTTCTTAATCGCTGATTTGCCGAATAAGCCAGATGGTTTCAGTGCTAGAACTAATAAAAGTAGTAATAAGCCTGGAACATCTTTATAGCCAGTCGAAATGTAAAAGCCTGTCATGGTTTCAGTGATACCAAGGATCATGCCGCCAACAATAATGCCTAGACCGCTTGTTAAGCCGCCGATAATGGCAACAGCAAAAGCTTTTAGGCCCAGTGAAGCACCCATCGTTGCGCCAGTTAATGTTAATGGCGCAACAAGTACACCAGCAAATGCAGCAGTTAAAGAAGATAGGGCGTACGAGAACATGATCACAACACGAGTATTGATACCCATCAAGCTTGCTGCATCACGGTCGTTCGATGTGGCCACGACTGCTTTACCGTAAATAGTTTTACGGTTAAAGAATTCCACCAACAACATCATGCCTAGGGCGCCAGCAACGACAACCACTTCCATAGGAAGAATATTGGCGCCAAAGAATTGCATTGGGTCATCATCAAGTGGAGAAGGGAATCTTAAGTCATCACGACCCCAGATATTCTCTGCAACGTTTTTAAAAATAATACCTAGAGCGATGGTAGACATAATCCAACCAAACTCTGACTTGATCTTAATAGCAGGTCTTACGCCGACCACTTCTACTAAGCTACCTTGAATGAGGCCAAAGACGCAGACAATCGGGATCATCAACCAGTAATTCATGCCGAATGTGTCAACGCAAGTTAAGCCAACGAGGGCGCCTAACATCAGCGCTTCACCTTGACCAAAGTTTAATGTGCCGGATGTGGCAAATGTAAGCTGGTAACCAAAAGCAATGACCGCGTAGATCATGCCGATAGCAATACCGCTAAAAATTAATTGAACTAAGATTTCCATTAGGTTTTCCTAAGATATAACGGGAAAAGTGCATTTACTTCTAAGCTAAAAGCGCCGCCTTCGTAAAGGCAGCGCTATTTAGTACAACTGACTGATCAAAGAATTATTTTTTCTTTTTCACACGGATATCTGCACCGCGGTCAGCATCTTCTTGGTAAGCGTAAACCACGCGACCTTTTTTAACTTCACCCATCACTGGAATGTTGTCAGTAATCGCTTCGTGGTCATTTTTGCTAAATGGTTTGTCGTAAGTTGTTACAACGCCTTCAACTTTCTCATTCAAGCTTTCTAGCGCTTCACGAATCTTCACGCCATCTGTTGAGCCAGCTTGTTTAATCGCAGCAGCTAACAAATAGATAGAGTCGTAACCTTGGGCAGCAGAAACTGGAGAGTCGATGCGACCATTCTTTGGCTTGAACTCTTTTAGGTAAGAGTCAATAAAGGCTTTACGCTTTTTAGTATTAGGTTCTTGAATGAATGTTTGTGGCATACGCGCACCTTCACCATTCTTGCCAGCTGTGTCAATGAAGTTAGCCATTGATAATGTCCAGCTACCAATCATTGGCTTCTTCCAGCCTAATTTAGCCATGCTGTTAGCGATTTGTGCCAACTCAGGTCCAATTGCATAAGTCAAAATAACTTCAGCGCCAGCTTCTTTAGCTTTTAGCAACTGAGGTGTCATGTCAACGTCCTTGATGTTGAATTTCTCAACAGCAACAGGTGTGATACCTTTAGTTTTTAGGGCTTTTTCTAAGTCTTCACGACCTAATTGACCGTAGTTAGTAGAGTCAGCAAGAATCGCCACTTTTTTGAAGCCACGCTTTTCAATCGCTTCTTTAACGATCATCGGCGCTTGAATTTCATCACGCGCAGCGTTACGGAAGATGTAGTTATCGCCAGTGAACTGTTTCGTCACAATCGTGCCTGTGGCAACGTTGTTCATCACTGGAATCTTTGCTTCTTGGTAGAAACGTTGTGAGGCAAGAGAAACGCCAGTATTAATAAAGCCAACAGTAGCAACAACCTTTTCTTTATTAATCAATTCTTGAGCAATTTGAACGCCACGTTCATTTTTTGCTTCATCATCGCGTTCGATGATTTCAATCTTTTTACCATTAACGCCACCAGCAGCATTAATTTCTTTAACGGCTAAACGAACGCCGTCACGCATACTCACACCCATGGAGGATGAACCGCCAGTGTAAGGACCTGAAACACCAATCTTGATAGCTTCTTGCGCATAGCTAACACCATTTGTTAATAGTGCGGCCGCTGCTGCAATCGTAAATAAGCGACGACGTAAATTCATCATGTCTCCTTGAGATTTATTTATTAAATGAGTAATTTTTGTTAATTGAATTACTCGTTTAGTATAGGGCGAAGAGTTTTGGAAACACCTAGGTGATTCCCTAATATGTATACAAAATGCAAAATCTAAATCTAATAAAATTTTTTATTAAAAACAAGTACTTAATTGTTGCATTGCTGATTTTGGGAGCGCAAATACCCTTAGCTTATGCACAGCCACAGCCTGCAGAGGTTTTGGGGATTTATTTCACTCCGCCAACGGGTGCTGCGCACGGCTTGGTTAAGCACTTAGATGAGGCTAAAAAATCAATTCGCGTGATGGCTTATGGCTTTACGTCTAGCGAAATAAGTCAGGCTTTGCTGAGGGCTAAACAGCGTGGTCTTCGAGTTGAACTGATTCAAGATGACAAAAGTGCTCATAGCAATAGCGATGCTATTGCCCCTTTGGTAGAAATGGGTATTTTGGTTAGAAATGATGCAGAACATGCTATTGCTCATAACAAAGTGATCTTGATCGATGATGACGTGGTAGTTACCGGTAGTTATAACTTCACTAATTCAGCAGAAAAGAGAAATGCTGAAAACTTCATCATCCTTAAATCTGCCTATGCTGCTAAACGTTATGCAGATAACTGGGCGATCCATTGGGCGCATGCCAGCCCCTTAACAGAAGTACCTAGAACAAAGAGAAGGTGAGTTAAGGGAAAAGAGGGTAAGAGCAGTAAGAGCAGAGTCGATCGAAGCTCTTAGGCGGTTTTATCTTGAAATCCGTTTAAACGGAAAGTTAGCACCAAGGTATCTCTACAAGAAAGCATTTCAGAAGCATCTAGAGGTTGGATAGGGGTGGTTTCATGAATGACTTTTTCATCATCCAAAATCAGTAGGCTTAAAGGAGCTTCTAGAGTGAAGCGCTGACCTTCGGGGCTTTCATTTCTAAAAATGCGTGTTTCCCCACCTTTGATATGTTGTCTGCCGATTAACATCACCCCAACAAAATCAACGCCATCTCGATGTGCACCTTCAGGGGTTGGTCTACCGATGCCATCAGTTGTGTCGATGCGGAACTGATGAACTTCTACATACCAAGGCGTGCTATCTGGATTGACTTGTTTGAGCGTTGAAAAATGAGCGCATAGCTTGGTTAGTAAATCTTGTAGGGCTAAATCTTGAATAAATGTTTCTGCGCAAGGCTCAAACCAACGGTCAATGCCTCCATGTAGTGCGTTATAGGAGATGGGTTGCCAATGTGCTCGGTGTGGCATAACTTGTATTTGTTGCCCAGTGATCACGATGCTGCTATGTTTTCTTTTGCGGTAGCGACCGCCATCCTTGAGATATTGATCGGGTGCTAATTGGTCCCAGTGAGCACTCAGAGCTTGCCACTCGCGAGCTGTATGTCCTGATAGTTGCTCAACGCTAGAAGGCGCTAGCAAAGCAAAGCCGGTGTTCTTAATCGACTCTTCAAGATGGTTGGTATCGCAAAAGGGAGGGGTGAACGAGGGCATGAGAAGCAAGTGGCTAAAAAATATAAACGAATTAATTAGGTTCAGTTACAAAAGATATTTTTGTCATACCTGAACGTTTGGCTGTTGATAGTACTTGGGCAACAGCTTCATAGCGCACATTTTTATCGGCGCGTAACTGAATTTCTGGTTGTGGTTGTTTCTTCGAGGCAGTTTGGGTATAGATTGCCAATGTATCCAAATCAATCGGTGATTTATTCCAGAAAACCTGTCCTTTGGCTGAAATGGTTAAGTTAATTGATTCAGGCTCGACTTGATTCTTTTGGCTGCTAGCAACGGGTAGCTCGACCTTCACAGCATGTTGCATAACAGGGAGGGTGATCATAAAAACAATGAGCAAAACTAACATGACATCGACGAGCGGTGTCATGTTGATTTCTGCCATCGGCGGCGTTTCATCTTCACCAATAGGCTCATTACCAAATGCCATGATTAATCCTGTGATGAGGTGATAGTCACATTGACTTCGCTTTGACCTAGGCGAGCACCTGTAATAAAGAAAGCATATAAATCATTGCCAAAGCGATTGAGTTCTGCAATTAATACTTTGTTGTGACGACTAATTGCGTTGTAGCCAAGAACCGCTGGAATCGCCACCGCTAAGCCAAGCGCTGTCATGATGAGCGCTTCACCGATCGGACCGGCTACTTGATCGATGGTGGCAGTGCCCGTGGTGCCAATACCCACTAAGGCATGGTAAATGCCCCAGACAGTGCCGAATAAACCAATAAATGGTGCGGTAGCCCCTGTTGAAGCTAAGAAAGTAAGACCTTGTTGCACCTGACTGACTGATTTATCAATACTGATTTTTAAACAGCGGGTGAGCCAATCAGAGACGTTGAGTGTTTGACGTAATTCACTACGATTGCCCGATTGTTGAGAGTGGTGCTTCATGGCTTCTTGGGCACTAGTCGCTAACTCTAGGTAAGGATTAAGTTCTCTCGTCATTTGACTTAATGCCACATCAAAAGATGGCGCATGCCAGAAACACTCCACTTCAAGAGCGATTTTTCTAATTTTGTAGAGGTTCCAAGCCTTCGTCAGAATAATGATCCAAGAAATGATCGACATGGTTAAAAGAAAGAGTGCCACTGTTCGTATCACAGCGTCACCTTGTAACCACATGTTTGCTAAGCCGAAGGGTTGATTCATGACAACTTATTCCAATCGAAAAATATAAGGTTGGATGGCAGTAACTTTAATTGGTTTGCCAAATTCTATAAAAGGTTTGCAACGAGCTTTTTGTCCAGCATCTAAAGCCGCTTGGTCTAATCTTTGTATGCCACTGCTTTGTGCCAAACTTACTTTTTCCACTTGCCCTGATTCATTGATTAATAGGCGAACCATTGCTTTGCCTTCTTCACCTATTCTACGTGACAAGCTAGGGTAGATGGGTTCAGGCACGCTGCATTGTGCTTGGCTGATCGAGACTGTTTTGGGGTCTCCTGTGCTACTGCCACCATTGCTGGTTGGCGGTGGTGTCGATGCGAAGGTGTTGGCTGCCAAAGATCCTTCTTGTTTAGTAGGGGCTGCCACAGGTGTTGTTGGTTGATGTGTGGGTGTTGCCGTCACTGAGGTAGATGGGCTCTTGGATTTTTCTTTTTGAGGATTGGGATCCAGTAAATTAGCTGTCACCGTATCGCCAATACTTGATGCACTGTGATGCTGATGAGAGCCAAATTCAAAACCAATCAATAGCACCATATGAATCGCTAACACGGCAATCGCAATTCTTTGCTGTGCAGAACCTCGTTTTAGAAATGGTGTGAGCTGGTTCAAGATATCAACTGAAGAGAGGGCGAATAAGTGACGGGATGACTTAAGAAATAAAGACAGTGGAAGTTTCAACGCTGTGCTGTTCTAGTGCGCTTGGAATGAGTTGCTGCGCTAATTGATACAGGTGATCGGCATCCATGGTGGAGTAGAGGCGAATGGTGCGTGGGGGCGGTGATTGCAGCAACTCAAACTCTTCTAGTTTGCGTATCAATTGTTTAATCACGGCCGCGCTGGTATCGATGATTTGAATCTCTTCACCAAGAATTTTGCGAATCAAGGGTAGTAAAAATGGATAGTGCGTGCAACCTAAAACTAAGGTGTCAATTTCCGCTACTTGCATCGCGCCTAGATGTTCTCTGAGCAAATTTTCAGTTTCTGGGGCATCAATTTTCCCCTCTTCAATGAGGGGTACTAAGCCTAAGCCTGCTTGAGGAATAAATTCACAACCACCTTTTAAGCTGTCTAGGAGTGCGTTGAATTTATCGCTTTTTAAAGTGTTCTGAGTCGCTAGTACGCCAATTTTTTGATTGTTACTTTGATGAACTGCTGGTTTGATGCCAGGCTCAACACCAATGATGGGAATAGCTGGCATGTCGTTGCGGATATGAGCAATGGCTTCTGCGGTTGCTGTATTGCAAGCTACCACTAAGGCTTGGCAACCTTCGCGCACTAACCAATGGCAAAGTTCAAGGCTACGCTTGGCCACCCAATCACTCGACTTCTCACCATAAGGTGCGTTGAGAGAATCAGCTAGATAGATGTAGTGGTGGGCAGGCGCTTGGCGTAGAGCTTCATTCAGTACGGTTAATCCACCGATACCAGAATCAAATACGCCAATCGTTGCCAAGAATGCCTCAATCCTTCGATTAATTAAGCAACTGAGACTGGAATTTTTCCAATCTTAGCTTGCCACTCTTTAGGACCTGTGTTGTGCACCGATGTACCCGTTGAATCAACGGCCACTGTGACTGGCATATCTTGAATCGTGAACTCGTAAATAGCCTCCATGCCTAAATCAGCAAAGCCAACGACTTTCGCTTCTTTAATCGCCTTAGATACCAAGTAAGCAGCACCACCAACAGCCATCAAGTAAGCCGACTTGTGCTTTTTAATCGCATCAATAGCAATAGGGCCGCGCTCTGCTTTACCAACCATGGAGATAAGACCTGTTTTCTCCAGCATCATTTCAGTGAACTTATCCATACGTGTTGCTGTGGTTGGGCCTGCTGGGCCAACCACTTCATCGCGCACAGGGTCTACTGGGCCAACGTAGTAAATCACGCGGTTGGTGAAATCAACCGGTAGTGGCTCACCCTTGGCCAGCATATCTTGAATACGTTTGTGAGCGGCATCGCGACCAGTCAACATTTTTCCGTTGAGCAATAAAGTTTGACCTGGTTTCCAGCTCGCTACTTCTTCAGGTGTGAGCGTATCTAAGTTCACACGAGTTGATTTTTCTGTATCAGGTGCCCAGCTAACTTTAGGCCAATCTGCTAAAGATGGTGGAGTTAATACAGCAGGGCCTTCGCCATGCAAGTGGAAGTGCACGTGACGGGTGGCTGCGCAGTTTGGAATCATCGCCACAGGTAGTGATGCGGCATGAGTTGGGTAATCCAAGATTTTCACATCAAGCACCGTGGTTAGACCACCTAAGCCTTGGGCACCAATACCTAAAGCATTTACTTTGTCCATGATCTCAAGACGTAACTCTTCAATGCGATTTTGCGGTCCGCGTGCGATTAATTCATGGATATCAACAGGCGCCATTAATGATTCTTTAGCTAGCAACATTGCTTTTTCAGGCGTGCCACCAATACCGATACCTAAGATACCAGGAGGGCACCAGCCTGCGCCCATGGTTGGAACCGTTTTTAATACCCAATCAACGATTGAATCTGATGGGTTGAGCATGTACATCTTGCTCTTGTTCTCAGAGCCACCGCCTTTGGCGGCACAGATCACTTCTAAACCATCGCCTTCAACGATTTCATAGTGAACAACGGCTGGGGTGTTGTCTTTCGAGTTGGTGCGTTTGCCTGCTGGGTCTAGTAGCACGGAAGCGCGTAGCTTGTTCTCTGGGTGGTTGTAAGCACGGCGAACACCTTCATTCACCATATCCTGGACGCTCATCTTGGCGTCCCATTTCATGTTCATGCCTACTTTTAAAAACACCACAGCAATGCCAGTGTCTTGGCAAATAGGGCGTTTGCCCTCTGCGCACATACGGCTATTCGTCAAGATTTGAGCAATCGCATCCTTGGCCGCAGGGCTTTCTTCACGCTCATAGGCTTTACCTAAAGCGGTAATGTAGTCTAGTGGGTGGTAGTAAGAGATGTATTGGAATGCATCTGCAATGCTTTGGATGAAGTCTTCTTGGCGAATTGTGCTCATGATCTTTTTAGTAAAAATTGGTCAAAACGCCATTCTACCTAGTTAGAGCATTGTTTTAGTATTTCAATGTAGCTTGATAGTTTGTCAAATGTGCTAATTGAGCTAGAAAGTATATTTTTCAGGCTTAGCGAAGCTTCTCCTAGGGAGAACCCTCATTTCACCTAACTTTATAAAGAATGTCAGCCAAATGTCAGTCCTTAGACCTAACCTCATGTTTTGTCTAAAACACTGCTTACAGAGGTAGGAGAAAACGTATGTCCGGTATGGAACAGTTATTGGTAGAAAATCGTGTATTCAACCCACCAAAAGCATTCGCTAAAGATGCTGCGGTTTCTAGCATGGATCAGTACAAGGCTATGTGCGAGTCTTTTGAAAAAGACTTTGATGGTACTTGGGCTCGTTTAGCTAAAGAGAACCTATATTGGAAAAAACCTTTTACTAAAGTTTTAGATGAGTCAAAAGCACCTTTTTACAAATGGTTTGAAGATGGTTTAACAAATGCCTCTTATAACTGTATCGACCGCAATATCGAAAATGGTTTAGGTAAAAAAACAGCTATCATTTTTGAAGCGGATGGTGGTGAAGTTACAAAAGTAACTTATCAAGAATTGCATGACCGTGTTGCAACATTCGCAAACGGTTTGAAAAAGCTAGGCATTAAAAAAGGTGACCGCGTTGTTATCTACATGTCTATGTCTATTGAAGGTGTGGTGGCGATGCAGGCGTGTGCCCGTATTGGTGCAACTCACTCAGTTGTGTTCGGTGGTTTCTCAGCCAAGTCATTGCAAGAACGTATTGTGGACGTAGGCGCTGTTGCCTTGATTACTGCTGATGAGCAAATGCGCGGTGGTAAAGCATTGCCATTAAAGACGATTGCTGATGAAGCGCTTGCCCTAGGTGATTGCGATAAGCTCAAGCACGTGATTGTTTATAAACGCACGGGTGGCAATATTCCAATGACAGCAGGTCGTGACAAGTGGATGCATGATGTATCTGCAGGTCAGTCTAAGACATGTGAGCCAGAGTGGGTTAGCGCAGAGCACCCATTATTTGTTCTCTACACATCAGGTTCAACAGGTAAGCCAAAAGGTGTGCAACACGCAACAGGCGGTTATTTGTTGTGGGCGATGTTGACGATGAAGTGGACATTTGACTTGCGCGATAGCGACGTGTTCTGGTGTACAGCTGACATTGGTTGGGTAACTGGCCATAGCTATATTGCTTATGGTCCTCTTGCTTGCGGTGGTACAGAGATCGTCTTTGAAGGCGTGCCGACTTATCCAAACGCTGGTCGTTTCTGGGAAATGATCCAACGTCATAAAGTTAGCATTTTCTACACAGCGCCAACAGCGATTCGTTCATTGATTAAAGCGTCTGATACAGATCCTAAAGTTCATCCAAAGAACTACAACTTAAAGACCCTTCGTTTATTGGGTTCAGTAGGTGAGCCGATTAACCCAGAAGCTTGGATGTGGTACCACAAGAACGTGGGTGGCGAGAAGTGTCCGATCGTCGATACATTCTGGCAAACAGAAACAGGTGGTCATATGATCACACCATTACCTGGTGCGACACCATTGGTTCCAGGTTCATGCACATTGCCATTGCCAGGCATCATGGCGGCGATTGTGGATGAGGCTGGCGGCGATATGCCAAATGGTCAAGGCGGTATCTTGGTGGTGAAACGCCCATGGCCTTCGATGATTCGTACGATTTGGAATGACCCAGAGCGCTTCAAGAAGAGCTACTTCCCAGAAGAGTTGGGTGGCACCTTGTATTTGGCGGGTGATGGTGCCATCCGTAATAAAGATAACGGATATTTCACAATTACTGGCCGTATCGATGACGTGTTGAACGTTTCTGGTCACCGTATGGGTACGATGGAAATCGAATCTTGCCTCGTGGCTAATCCATTGGTAGCTGAGGCTGCTGTGGTGGGTCGCCCAGATGATATGACAGGTGAGGCGATTGTGACTTTCGTGGTTCTTAAAGGTAAGCGCCCAACAGGTGATGAAGCCAAGAAAATTGCGACTGAGTTACGTAACTGGGTGGGTAAAGAAATCGGACCGATTGCTAAGCCAAAAGAAATTCGCTTTGGTGATAACTTGCCTAAGACTCGTTCTGGCAAGATCATGCGCCGCATTCTCCGCGTATTAGCCAAAGGTGAAGAAGTGACTCAAGACGTTTCAACGCTTGAAAACCCAGCCATTTTGGATCAATTAAAAGAAGCGATTTGATTTCCTTAAAAGCCATCGTTCATCGATAGCTCATATAAGGCCGGTATCGTTAAGATGCCGGCTTTTTTTTTGAGTAAGTGATAATTGCGCATGCACATCAGAACTGAATCCAAGAAGATAGGTTTTTTCTACTTACTGTTTACGGTAGGTTTTTTGCTATTTATTTATTTTTTAGCATTGATGGAAAAAGCAAAAGGCCCAGGCATTTGGTTGGGCTATGTTTTCTTATTTGTCACGATTGCGATTTACGCCAGCATTGGTTTGATTTGTCGAACCTCTGATATTAATGAGTACTACATTGCTGGGCGGCGTGTGCCGGCCATCTTTAACGGTATGGCAACTGCTGCTGATTGGATGAGTGCAGCTACTTTTATTGGGTTGGTTGGAATTCTATTTAGCTCTGGTTATAAAGGTTTGGCCTTTATTGTGGGCTGGACCGGCGGTTTTTGCTTGGTAGCGATGTTGATTGCGCCCTATATTAGGAAATTTGGATCTTTTACGATCCCTGATTTTTTAGCTATTCGTTATAGCCAAGGCGCGTTGGGTGGCAGTCGCATTGTTCGTTTGGTGGCTGTGGGCGTCACTATTGTGGTGTCTTTCGTCTATCTCGTTGCTCAGATTCAAGGGGTGGGGTTAATCGTCAATCGTTTCATTGGGGTTGAATTTGGCATTGGGGTTTTCTTTGGTTTAGCTGGCATCTTGGTTTGCTCATTCTTGGGTGGCATGAGAGCGGTTACATGGACTCAAGTAGCGCAGTACATTATTTTGGTGATTGCCTTATTACTACCTTTAGGCATGATGTCTTATAAGAAACATGACAGTTTCTTCCCGCAATTTACTTACGGCAAAGTTTTAGAAGAGATCGAGTATCACGAAAAAGATTTTGAGGTGACTACCGAAGAAGTGAAGGTGCGTAACTATTATCAGAAGCAGGTTGTCTTATTACAGAAAAAAATCGATGACTTGCCACTGTCTTATGTTAACGGCAGGAAAGATATTGAAAAAGAATTAGCAGAGGCACGTATTAATCAATTACCGCTTAAAGAGGTCAAGGCGGTTGAGAAAAAATTACAAGCTTATCCGGTTGATCCGGCCAATGCCTATGAAGTCTGGTTGAAGGAAAAGCAAGAAGCCTCGGTGCGCAGTCAAGCGGCAGTACCATCGATGCAACCTGTGAGCGGTCGAGGTTTTGGTGTGGCTAGCTTAGATCAGCTTAATTTTATTTTGTTAATTTTTTGCCTGATGTTTGGTACGGCTAGCTTGCCACATATTTTGACGCGTTATTACACAACAACGGGTGTTTCGGCGACGCGGTATTCGGTTTTTTGGACCTTGTTATTTGTAGCAGTTTTTTATTTGAGCGTTCCGGCACTTGCAGCCATTGTTAAGCTCGAGTTATTTAAGAGCTTGGTGGGAATTGCTTATGTTGATTTGCCCAATTGGGTGGTTCAATGGCGCAAGATTGAGCCGGCTGTTATTTCTTTGACGGATATTAATGGTGATGGGTATGTGCAATGGGCTGAATTGTCTATTTCGCCAGATATGATTATTTTGGCAGCGCCAGAAATTACTGGTTTGCCGTATGTTATTTCAGGATTGGTGGCCGCTGGTGCTCTGGCAGCAGCTTTATCAACAGCTGATGGTTTGTTATTAACTATTTCTAATTCTATTTCTCATGATGTGTACCACCATCTGATTGATAAAAATGCATCTCATCAAAAACGGGTGACAGGCGCAAAGATTGTTTTGTTGGGGGTGGCTTTGTTGGCTTCTTACATTACCTCTTTACGACCAGGTGATATTTTGTTCTTGGTGGGAGCCGCATTCTCTTTAGCGGCATCTAGTTTCTTTGCGGTTTTAGTGCTGGCAGTATTTTCCAAACGAATCAACAAGTGGGGTGCCATTGCAGGTATGGTCACGGGGTTGGCTGTGAGCGGTACTTATATTGCGCTAAATTATCCGTTTGCATCTAGGGTGACAGGTATATTCGGTAATCGTTGGTTGGGTATTGACCCCATCGCTTCTGGAGCTTTTGGAATCCCGGCAAGTTTTATCGCTGCCTTTTTGATCTCTTACTTAACAGCCCCTAATCCACCTGTGATTGGCCGTTTAGTTGAGTATTTGCGAGAAAGCCGCTCGCATATTTAAGAATTTTATTTGGAGAATAGTTTTTTCCAGCCAGCAAGCCCTAGTTGTTTCATCGTGGCCATATTGGTTTCATAAATCGTCTCAGCCTCAGGGAAAGCTTCTACAGCTTTATCGATACTATCTTCTCTAATGAGGTGTAGGGTTGGGTAAGGTGAGCGGTTGGTGAAATTGGTGATGTCATCAAATTCAGTATCTGCGAACTGATAATCAGGGTGGAAGCTAGCGATTTGTAATTCACCATCTAGTTTCATATTTTCTAGAAGCTCGTCTGCTAATTCTAGAAAGTCGTTGTATTCCAAGAAGTCTTGGAGAACATGAGGGTGGATGAGTAGCGTGGTATCTATTTTGTTTGGTGATACCTCAGCGAGGTATTCCAACTCTTTAGATAGTTCTTCTAGGAGTGCTTCAACGCTTCGAGCTTCACTGACCACATAGCGAATTTGCTCTTTGACATGAACTGATTTGGCAAAAGGACAGAGATTTAATCCGATCACGGCTTTGATGAGCCACTCTTGTGTTTCTTCGATAGGATTAAAATCTTTGTCTGACATTTTGTATCGCCTTGTGTATTGTGTAGCCCTATGATCCGTATCACTGAACTTCGTTTAGCTGTAGACCACGCGCCTTCTGAGTTAGAAGATGCCATCTTAAAGCGTTTGAGTATCTCATTGGCAGATTTGGTGGACTTTACTGTCTTTAAGCGCAGCTACGATGCGAGAAAGAATACGGCTTTATCGTTTATTTACACCATTGATGCCTCCGTGAAGGATGAAGAGACTGTCCTTAAACGATGTGCTCACGATGAGCATGTACGCCCATCACCAGATACCAGTTATCACTTTGTAACAAAAGCGCCAGCGGCATTAAAACATCGCCCGATTGTGATTGGTTTTGGGCCTTGTGGAATTTTTGCGGCTTTAGTTTTGGCTCAGATGGGCTTTAAGCCCATCGTGCTTGAAAGAGGTAAGCCTGTACGCGAACGCACCCAAGATACTTGGGGCTTGTGGCGTAAGAAGATTTTGAATCCTGAGTCCAATGTCCAGTTTGGTGAAGGTGGTGCCGGCACGTTCTCAGACGGTAAGTTATATAGCCAAATTAAAGACCCTAAGTTTTACGGTCGTAAGGTGATCGAGGAGTTTGTGAAAGCGGGAGCGCCTGAGGAAATCTTATATGTAGCCAAGCCTCATATTGGTACTTTCCGTTTGGTGGGTATGGTTGAAAAAATGCGCCAAGAGATTATTGATCTAGGTGGCGAGGTGCGTTTTGAGCAAAAGGTGGTAGGTTTTGATATCGCTGATAGGCAAATTCAAGCGCTTAAGCTAGAGGGTGGTGAGGTAATCGAGACAAACCACGTAGTTCTAGCGTTGGGTCACAGCGCACGCGATACCTTTAAGGCTTTACATGAGAGCGGCGTGTATATGGAAGCCAAGCCGTTTTCGGTGGGGTTTCGTATTGAACATCCCCAGTCTTTGATTGATAAGGCTAGGTTAGGGCCTCATGCAGGACATCCACTCATTGGTGCGGCTGATTACAAATTGGTTCATCACGCTAAAAATGGCCGTGCGGTTTATAGCTTCTGTATGTGCCCAGGCGGCACTGTTGTGGCGGCCACGTCTGAAGAGAATCGTGTTGTTACCAATGGTATGAGTCAGTACTCGCGCAATGAGCGCAACGCTAATGCTGGCATTGTGGTGAACGTTGATCCCAAAGATTATGGTGCGACCCCACAAAATCCTTTGGCGGGCATTGATTTCCAGCGGGCGTTGGAATCAAAGGCTTTTGAGTTGGGCGGCAAAACCTATGAGGCGCCAGGACAGTTGGTAGGTGACTTTTTAGCAGGTCGTCCGTCTACAGCGTTGGGTAGCGTGACACCTTCTTATAAGCCGGGCGTTCATTTGACGGATTTAGCAACGGCGCTGCCAGATTATGCGATTGCTGCCATCAAAGAGGCTTTACCGGCTTTTGAGAAAAAAATTAAGGGTTTTTCCATGAAGGATGCAGTTTTAACAGGCGTTGAAACTAGAACATCCTCACCCTTGAGAATTACTAGAGGTGCTAATTATCAAAGTTTAAATGTCAAAGGCTTATATCCTGCAGGAGAGGGTGCTGGATATGCTGGCGGTATTCTGTCAGCTGGGGTGGATGGCATTAAAGTGGCTGAGGCCCTTGCTTTAGATATGGCTTAAATGAGCTCTTTTTGACTTAAATCGTTGTTTTACTTAGGGAAGAGTTTAAAATTCGACCTATTGGGGTGAGTGGGGTCTTTAAAATGACTTATTCATCTATTGATATAAGTAATACATATTTCCCAAAGATTTAGTTATTAGGTATCTTTCGGGTAATTATTTGGAACAAGATTTAGGATTATGGCAAGTTATCAAACAGAAACAGTATTAACGGTTAAGCACTGGAACGACACGCTTTTTAGCTTTACCACCACTAGAAACAAGGGCTTACGCTTTCGTAATGGCCATTTTTTGATGATTGGTTTGGAAGTTGAAGGCAAACCTTTGGTTCGCGCTTATAGCGTTGCTAGCCCCAACTATGAAGAACATTTAGAGTTTTTAAGTATTAAAGTTGAAAACGGACCATTAACTTCACGTTTGCAAAATATCAAAGTGGGTGATCCTATTTTGGTGAGTGAGAAGTCTGTTGGCACCTTGGTACTTGATGATTTAAATCCAGGTAAAAACCTGTACTTATTTAGTACTGGCACAGGCCTAGCTCCATTCATGAGCATTATTAGAGACCCTGAGACCTATGAGAAGTTCGAAAAAGTGGTCTTGATTCACGGCGTGCGACTTGTTAGTGAATTAGCCTATGAAGACTACATCCGTAACGTATTACCTAATGACGAGTTCTTAGGTGAGATGGTGCGTGAGAAGTTGATTTATTACCCAACTGTGACTCGTGAAGCGTTCAAGCATACAGGTCGTTTAACAACAGCGATTGAGAATGGCAAGCTATTTGAAGATATTGGATTGCCACCTTTGGACCCAGCAACTGATCGCGGCATGATTTGCGGTAGCCCATCGATGTTGAAAGAGATCTGTGACATGTTAGATGCCAGGGGTTTCAAAGTATCCCCAAGCTTAGGTGTCTTGGGTGACTATGTTTACGAGAGAGCATTCGTAGAGAAATAATCTCGAGATTAGTAACTCATCCACAACTCTACAAAGCCGCCTATCTAGGCGGCTTTTTTCATAAAAATCATAAGTTACTTAATCGGTCAATAGCTTTAATTACCGATCGCCAACCTAATGAGAATCCCTTATTGTTCAAATACAAACTTAGGTTTATTTTCATGGACTTAGGTGGTATCCATTTAATTAAAAGTAACGAAAAGCGGACATCATGTCAGATGTAATTCTTGAAACAAAAAAGCTCACTAAAGAGTTCTCAGGCTTTGTAGCTGTTAGTGACGTTGATTTGAAAGTGCGTGCAGGTACGATTCACGCCTTAATTGGCCCTAACGGAGCAGGTAAAACTACATGTTTTAACTTGTTGACCAAGTTCATTACGCCAACATCTGGCCAGATTATCTATAAGGGTGAAGATATTACTCAAAAAGGTTCTGCTGAAATTGCCCGTATTGGTATGGTGCGATCTTTTCAAATCTCAGCAGTTTTCCCCCATTTAACGAATTTAGAAAATGTACGTATTGGCTTGCAAAGAAAGTTAGGCACAGCGATGCATTTTTGGAAGAGTGAGCGTTCGTTAAGTCATTTAAATGACGAGGCGATGAGCTATCTAGAGCAAGTGGGTTTAGAGAAGTATGCTGATATGACAGCAGTGAGTTTGCCCTATGGTCGCAAACGTGCTTTAGAAATTGCTACGACATTAAGTATGGATCCAGAAGTGATGTTGTTAGATGAGCCTACTCAGGGTATGGGTCACGAAGATGTGGAAAAAGTGACTCAATTAATTAAAAAAGTTGCAGCAGGACGTACCGTGTTAATGGTTGAACACAATATGAAGGTGGTCTCATCGATTGTGGATACCATCACAGTTTTGCAACGTGGAAAAATTATTGCTAATGGTAACTACGCTGAAGTATCTGCGAACCCACAGGTGATTGAGGCCTATATGGGTAGTGCTGCTAATGCAGAGTTGGGGGCGCACTAATGTCAGCACATACAGTTTTAAAAATTCAAAACCTTCATGGTTGGTACGGTGAGTCACATGTTTTGCATGGTATTGACTTAGAAGTTGCTAACGGTGAGGTCGTGACTTTGTTGGGTCGTAACGGCTCAGGCAGAACATCTACATTGCGTGCTATTTGCGGTTTGATTGGCAAGCGTACAGGAAGTATTCAAATACAAGGTCAAGAAACAACTGGCCTAGAGCCGCATTTAATTGCGCGTTTAGGTGTGGGTTATTGCCCAGAAGAGCGTGGCATTTTCACATCGTTGTCTTGTGAACAAAATTTAATGTTGCCGCCAACATTGGCTGAGGGCGGCATGAGTATTGAAGAGATTTACACCATGTTCCCTAATTTGAAGGAACGTCGCAATAGCCCTGGTGGCCGGTTGTCAGGTGGTGAGCAACAAATGTTGGCGATGGCACGTATTTTAAGAACGGGCGCCAAATTATTGTTGTTAGATGAGATCACAGAAGGTTTGGCGCCAGTCATTGTTGAGAGATTGGGACAAATTGTGACAGCGTTAAGAGAGCGTGGTTTTACGATTGTTTTGGTGGAGCAGAACTTTAGATTTGCTGCGCCTTTAGCAGATCGTCACTATGTGATTGAGCATGGCAAGGTAGCTAAAGTGGTGCGTCATGATGAGTTGGCTGCCAATATGGGCGTCCTAAATGAACTATTAGGTGTTTAAAGTTATCAACGAGGAGACTGTAAGATGAAGCGTAAATTAATCGCACAAGCCATTGCGGCTTTAAGCTTTTCAGCGATTGCAGCAGGTGTGCAAGCGCAGAAGGTTAGTGATGATGTGGTAAAGATTGGTGTTTTGACAGACTTGTCAGGCGCATACTCTGATGTGGCAGGTCAAGGCTCTGTGGTTGCTGCGCGTATGGCGATTGAGGATTTTTCAAAAACTAAAACAGTATTAGGCAAGAAGATTGAATTAGTTTCTGCTGACCACCAAAATAAAGCAGACATCGCTGCTAATAAATCACGCGAATGGTTCGATAAAGAAAAAGTTGACGTGATTGTTGACTTGGTAACAACAAGTGCTGCTTTGGCAGCGATGGAAGTTGCTGAGCAAAAGAACAAAATTACTTTGAACTCTGGTGCTGCTTCTAGTGCGATTACTAACTCAAAATGTACCGCAACTAACGTTCACTGGGTCTATGACACTTATGCTTTATCAGCTGGTACAGCTGGCGCCATGGTTAAAACTGGTAAGAAAACTTGGTACTTCGTCACTGCTGACTATGCATTTGGTCATAGTCTTGAGCAAGATACATCGGCAGTTGTAACTGCTGCTGGTGGTAAGGTATTAGGCTCAGCACGTCATCCATTCCCAGGCAGTGATTTCTCAAGCTACTTGCTAAAGGCTCAAGCATCTGGTGCACAAGTGATTGGTTTGGCAAATGCTGGTGCTGACACGATCAATGCTATTAAACAGGCTGCTGAGTTTGGTATCAACCAAAAACAAACCATTGTTCCTTTGTTGATGTTTATTTCTGATGTTCACTCATTGGGTCTAAAAACAGCACAAGGTTTGACAGTGACAGAAGGTTTCTACTGGGATCTAAATGATCAGACACGTGCTTGGTCTAAGCGTTTCTTCGCGCAACATAAGCGTATGCCAACAATGATTCATGCCGGTGTTTACTCATCTGTGATGAACTACTTGAAAGCAGTTGAAGCAACTAAGACAGATGACACAGCAACTGTAATGGCTAAGTTGAAATCAACGCCAATTAATGACGGTTTATTCAAAGGCACGATTCGTGCTGACGGTAAATTTGAGCATGACATGTATTTGCTAGAAGTTAAGAAGCCATCTGAGTCAACAACGCCATGGGATTACTACCATGTTCGCGCTGTGATTCCAGCGAAAGATGCTACTTTGCCTCTATCGAAATCTACATGTAAATTGGTTAAGAAATAATTTTTAAAGAATCTCGGAGCGTCGCATCATGTTTGAATGGTTAGGCATTACGCCTCAAGGTCTCGTTGCTCAGTTGTTAGTTGGGCTCATCAATGGGTCTTTCTATGCAATTCTGAGCTTGGGTCTTGCAATCATATTTGGTTTGTTAAATGTGATTAATTTCACGCATGGTGCGCAATACATGCTGGGAGCTTTTGTTTCTTGGTTAGGGTTAACTCAGTTAGGGCAATGGTTAGGTATGCCAGAGCTTGCGGTTAATTACTGGGTAGCCCTTTTCCTATCGCCCATTATTGTGGGTGCGTTTGGTATGTTGATTGAGCGGTTTATGCTCAAGCGTTTGTATCACTTAGATCATTTATATGGTTTGTTGCTAACCTTCGGTCTAGCTTTGGTATTAGAAGGTATGTTCCGTCATTGGTACGGCATTTCTGGTGAGAGCTACTCTGTGCCTGAATTATTGCAGGGTGGTGTGCAAATTGAGAGCTTGGGTTTATTTCTACCAATCTATCGTTTGTGGGTCATTATTGCTTCCTTCGTTGTTTGTTTTGCTTCTTGGTACCTCATCGAAAAAACAAAATTAGGTAACTACCTAAGAGCAGGTACTGAAAACCCTAAATTGCTACAAGCTTTGGGGGTTAATGTGCCTCTAATGATTACTTTGACTTATGGCTTTGGTGTGGCGTTAGCCGCATTTGCTGGGGTTTTAGCTGCGCCGGTTTTCCAGGTTAACCCAATTATGGGTTCGAACTTAATCATCGTGGTGTTTGCGGTGGTGGTGATTGGCGGTATGGGCTCGATTATGGGCTCAATCGTGACAGGTATTAGCTTGGGTCTATTAGAAGGTTTAACTAAAGTGTTCTATCCACAAGGATCGGGCGTTGTTATTTTTGTGGTGATGGCTATTGTTTTGTTATTGCGCCCAGCTGGTTTATTTGGGAAAGAAAAATGAAAATTAATTCTCAAACGTTGTACTGGATTTTGTTGGCACTATTGGTGCTAGTACCTTTTCAGGACTTTATTTACATCGTTTTCATGATGAAAGTGTTGTGCTTTGCATTGTTTGCTTGCGCATTTAACTTGTTGTTAGGTTACACAGGACTTTTATCTTTTGGCCATGCAGCTTTCTTTGGTGGTGCTTCTTACATTACTGCACATGTATGTAAAGAGTGGGGCTGGACACCTGAGCTAGGTATTTTGGCAGGTATGTTTTATGCCATGGTGACGGGTTATTTATTTGGTTACCTAGCGATTAAACGTCAGGGTATTTATTTTGCGATGATTACTTTGGCACTATCTCAATTGATTTTTTTCCTCGCATTGCAAATGCCATTTACCTATGGTGAGGAGGGTATCCAAGGCGTACCACGTGGATTCTTCTTGGGTATCGTTGACTTGTCTTCTGACTTTGCTCTGTATTACTTTGTTTTAGCTGTCTTTGCGATTGGGTTTGCTATCGTACTCAGGACAATTCATTCACCGTTTGGTCAGGTATTGAAGTCTATTCGTGAGAATGAGCCTAGAGCAATTTCCTTAGGATATGACGTTACCAAGTTCAAGCTCTTAGCTTTTGTTATTTCTGCTACCTTGGCTGGTATGGCTGGCTCCACTAAATCATTGGTATTCCAATTAGCATCGTTAACTGATGTTCACTGGCATATGTCTGGTGAGGTTGTATTGATGACTATTTTGGGCGGTATCGGTACGATCCTAGGCCCTGTTGTAGGTGCATCAGTGGTAGTAGGGTTACAGAACTACTTGGCAGGTATTGGCTCTTTCAGCACGATTGTGTTGGGAGCGATTTTTGTGATCTGCGTATTAGCTTTCCGCCGAGGGATTGTTGGCGAAGTGATTGAGTTGATGAGGAACAAGAACGCTGGGTAACAAATAATTGTTAGACCACTCCTAAATAAAAAGCCCCTTGATTAAAACCAAGGGGCTTTTTCACTTCAGTGATATTTATATCAAAATTTAAGATTGGATTATTGGCAAGTTTTTGTTAATGAGTTTAATTTTTTATTAAAAGTATCAAATTAAGAGCTGACTTTTCATAACGATCTTCAATTAAAAAGTTGCTTTTTATCTCGCTGGGCAATTCGTTGAATTGCTCTTTTGAGGTGATGAGATAAAAGTTTTTCTTATTTTTTAAAAAATCATGAAGAGAATTCGTTGATCTAATCCATTGAGCTTTTCCGGATGAATAAAACTCAAGCGAGAATAAACGTTTACTACTTAGGTAAATGAGTTCACCAGGGGTTTTAGTTGATTTTTCAATATATTTTTCAACAACACTTTTTCCTGATTTAAGGTGATTCTCTGGATATTTTTTGAGCATGTAAGTGCCTAGAAGTGCGAGAGCAATTGTTAGGCCAATGCTGCTAAAAATGATGCGTTTATTGGTGGCAGGTGACCAATTAATTTGGTCTGCACACAAGATCGCAAAGGCCGGCGCTGCAGGTAAGTAATAAGGCCAAATAATGTTAGCTGGTAAGCAGAAAAAGATAATTTGAGTGACTAGCCAGAGGATTAAAAATTGTTTAAAGCGATTTGCTTTAATCTCTTTGACTAGAATTTTTTGGGGACGAATCATGCGCGCTATAAAAACGAGCGACCATGGTAACAATGCTAGCAAGGCATAAATAACAATTGATCCATGCGTTTGAGTGTGTGCGTTGCCATAAAGGTCTCCAGTCCAACCTGGTTTAATAAATCGGTAGATGTGTTCGCCCAATAAAAAATATTCTAAAAATCCTGGGGTCTTCAACTCAGCTAAAACATACCAAATTCCTGGTGCAACAAGGCTAATAAATATCCCACCAATCCAGGGAAGTTCTGCGAAAAATTGCTTCCATTCTTGATGAATAAGCAAATAGAAGAATATCGGCATTCCAATTAGCACAATTGCAAGAGGGCCCTTGGCTAGCATGCCAAGCCCAATGGCAACGAAAAAAGAATAAGCCCATAATGGTTGATTTTCTTGGTGGTTTTTCCACCAAGCACATAAACCTAAAGTTACTGCAAACAGTAAAGTTGGGTCGGTCATAACGGTGTCGCTGGCGACAAAAAAACCAAATGAACTAATGAGAATAATTGTGGCAATAGCTGCTTTATCTTTACCTAATTCTGGGGCAGCTGTGATGAACACTAAAAAGGCACTTAATGCAGATACGATGATAGAAGGTAGTCTTAAGGCGAATTCATTGATGCCTAACAAATACATTGAGGCAGTTGAAAGCCATGCATAAAGGGGTGGTTTAGCCCAAAAGGGCGAATTGTACGTGTTAAGTAAATTGACCCAGTTCCCTGTTTCCAGCATCTTTCTGGCTATTTCACCGTATCGGGCTTCCGTTGTTTCGGTTAAAGGGGTGATTGCTCCAATCCATAAACGTAGGCTTAGAAGTATGAAACAAATGAGCGTAAAGGTTCGAGTGGAGATGCTTCTATAGCTTGAATTCATCTTGATTTTTTAGATATTGTCGAATTGTTGATGCTCTATAAAGGTTTGCTTAGTATCGTTACATCCCTCTAGACTATATCTTTCTATGATCGTCAGTTATTAACCTGTTTATTTTTGTTAAGCAATCTCTGCATTTCCATACCGTTACTTTTGCTTTTGACTTGGAGATGATGTATTTGCCTTCAGAAAATACTTTGTGAGATTGGCAGTTGGTGCAGAACTTTTTAGCTTCCATTTTTTCATTATACAAATATATTTGTGCAAATATAAATCAAATATTTTATACGCGTGGTTTAGACGAAGGGGTATATACTCAAAGGGCTAAGTGACTGGAGTTTATGTTGAAAATGAAAGCCCCAATGAAAGAATCCCTCGATGTAGTTCCTATGGATATGCTGGTACTACAGAAGCTTAGGATCATTATTCAAACAGCGCACAAACATTCCAGCGTTATTAAAAAGAAAACTGGTATTAGTGGGGCTCAGCTTTGGTTGCTTCAAGAAATTGCTGATGAAGATGGGGTAAAGGTTGGTGATGCAGCTAAAAGAATGTCACTTAAATCTACCACCGTGAGCAATTTAGTTGAAAGCTTGATTGAATCAAATCTAATTCAACGCTTTAAAGATAAAAACGATCAGCGAGTGGTGAGGTTGTCTCTTACTTCAAAGGGTAAAGCACTTATTAAAAAAGCACCTAAACCCACGCGTGGTTTTTTACCAGACTCATTGAAGCTTTTGTCCAAAAGGGAACTGGCTGATTTGAATAAATCATTAGATCATTTGATTGAGCAAATAAGTCAGTTGGATAGTAAGCTTGCCATGGAGCCTTTGCCTTTTACTGTGTAAGGGTAAACGATATATATTTGTACAAATATATTATTTGTTATACTTTTATCAGTTAAAACTAATTGAGAAGAAAATATGACTAAGTTGATTAAATTTTTTGTTTTGGTAGCTGCTTGCGGTTTATTTGCCGCATGTAGTACGACTGCTGATAGCAACAAGGTGGCCATGGTTGATGCTACGGGTGGTGCGGTAGGCTACGATCCAATCAAAGACCCGAATACTGTGGTTTATAACAAGAGAAGTATTTGGTTCGATTTTGATAGTGCGTCTATAAAGCCTGAATATCAGTCAGTAGTTAAGGCTCATGCAGACTATTTGAGAGCCAATAAAGATAAAGGTGTTCGTATTTTGATTCAAGGTAACACTGATGAGCGTGGCACAACTGAATACAACTTGGCTCTAGGACAGCGACGTTCTGAATCAGTTAAGAAAGCCTTAGCTGTATACGGTGTTGATGCTGCTCAGGTTGAAGCTGTTAGTCTGGGTAAAGAGAAGCCTGTAGCTAACGGGCATGATGAGGCTGCATGGAAGCAAAATCGTAGAGCAGATATCATCTATAAATAAAAATACATACTGAGGACACGGGCTAGGGAAACCTAGCCTTTTTTATTTTGAATATTCCCTTCAATAATATTTGGAAAAATTCTAGATGGCGCACCAGATTTGTATTCTGGTCCGGCGCTTGTATTGCAGGCTTTATCGTTGTGATGTTTGCAAAGTTGAGTGAATTCACTCAATCTATATTTTTTATTTTAATTAAAGATCAACCTTTTCTTCCGCTACTTATAACTCCTTTGGTTGGTGGTACAGCAGTATGGCTAACGCATCGATATTTTGAGGGGGCTCAAGGAAGTGGTATTCCACAAGTTATTGCAGCAACTAAATTAGCAAAAGAACAAAAAGATGTTAGTCACTTGATATCTCTTAAGTTGGTGTTTGGGAAAATTTTTGTGGTTGCCTATTCATTAATGGGTGGATTTTCTATCGGCAGAGAAGGGCCTTCAGTTCAAGTTGCGGCATCAATCCTGCAATATTTTCATAGATGGCTACCTAATCCTAGAATAGTAAGAGCTTCTGATTTAATACTGGCTGGGGGGGCGGCAGGAATAGCGGCAGCATTCAATACACCTTTAGCTGGAATTATTTTCGCTATTGAAGAATTAGGTAAGCGTTTAGAGTCTAGAACAAGTGCAATCTTAATTAGCGCTATTGTTTTTTCAGGTTTGGTTTCTATAGCCCTTATGGGTAACTATCAGTATTTTGGCCGCTTGGCTATCAATCATATTGATATGAGGTTTATTTTCTACATCCCACTCGCTGCTGTTGTTTGTGGGATTTTAGGAGGGGCATTTAGTCGAATATTATTGATGCCAGTTATGTATCCTGATTTTTTTATATGGAAACTTCGTAAAAATTACCCCGTTAGATTTGCTGTTTTTTGTGGTTTATTTGTGGCGGGGATTGGCGTTTCTACTGGTGGAATCACTTATGGTAACGGTTATGGTTTAACTGGCCATATCATTAACGGCGGGTTTGATAACTCGGTAGAAATATTTTTCACTAAGTACTTGGCTACCTTGGCATCATATTTTTCAGGCATACCTGGTGGAATATTTGCACCTTCTTTAGCAATCGGATCCTCATTGGGTGGATTTTTGTATGAGGTTGTAGGGCAGGGTGGTGGGTATTTAATTCCCTTAATGGCATTATGTATGGCAGGTTTTTTAGCTGCAGTTACACAAGCCCCCATTACATCAGCGATTATTGTTATGGAAATGATTGACGGCCATGAGATGCTGATTAGCCTTTTGGCCGTTGCTTTCATTGCTAAGGTAATTAGTGGCAGAATTTCGCCAGAACTCTACCAAAGACTTTCTTTAGGGTTTTTAAAGTAGTTTAACTTTTTAAGTGCCCCTCTCCACGTAATTGAGAAAGGAGCTCCCTTAGAGAATCATAAAAATTAATTCATGTGGTGGAAAGTGTGGGGAAAAATAAAAAGGGGCTAAAAAGCCCCTTAATTACTTGATATTTTGGCGGAGAAGGCGGGATTCGAACCCGCGGTAGGGATTAACCTACGCACGCTTTCCAGGCGTGTGACTTAAACCACTCATCCACCTCTCCGTTCAAGAGCGCCATTATATACGCGCTCATGAGATGAATCAGTTACTCAGCCTCAGCCATGCCGCCAACAACGTGGCTAAAGCCACCGTCAACGTAAGTAATTTCACCAGTAATGCCGCCTGCTAGGTCTGACATCAAGAAAGCTGCTGCATTACCAACATCTTCAATAGTCACGTTGCGACGTAGAGGTGCATTGGCTTCTACGAAGTCCAAAATTTTGCCAAAGCCTTTGATGCCAGAGGCTGCTAATGTCTTGATAGGACCTGCTGAGATACCGTTGCAGCGTACACCTTTAGGGCCTACAGAATTAGCTAGGTAACGAACACTAGCTTCTAAAGAAGCTTTAGCAAGACCCATGGTGTTGTAGTTAGGTACCACCATCTGTGAGCCTAGGTAAGTCAAGGTTAAAAGCGCTGACTTGTCGTTTAGCATCGGTAGAGCTGCTTTAGCCATAGCTGGGAAGCTATAAGCTGAAATATCGTGAGCAATCTTGAAAGACTCTCTAGAAAGGCCATCTAAGAAATCGCCAGCAATCGCTTCGCGAGGAGCAAAGCCAATTGAGTGGATTAAACCGTCAAATTTAGGCCATGTAGCTGATAGGTCAGCAAATAGTTTCTCGATTTGCTCATCGCTACCCACATCACAGTCAAAAATGAGCTTGCTATTGAATTCTTCAGCAAACTCAGTAATACGATCTTTAAAGCGGTCGCCTACATAAGTAAAGGCTAATTCAGCACCTTCACGGTGACAAGCTTTGGCAATACCATAAGCAATAGAGCGGTTAGAAAGTAGACCTGTTAGGACGATTTTTTTGCCGGCTAAGAAACCCATTTTTACTTCCTTTTTTATTTTTGATGCATTTGTAAATGTCTAATTACAATTGTTACACATGCGAACAATTCAACCTTTATTTTCGACCATCATTTTAAGCCTAACTCTGGTGGCTGGAGGCTTGTTTTCTGAGACGGCTCTAGCGGAGCATGGCTTTGCTCAGTATGGCGATTTAAAGTACCCAGCAGGGTTCAAGCACTTTGCCTACGTTAATCCTGATGCACCACAGGGAGAAACGCTTAATTTACCGAATCCGGATCGTCGCACCAGTTTCGATAAATTCAACCCTTTCACATTAAAAGGTGTGGCAGCCCCTGGTATCTCACAATTAATGTTTGAGAGCCTGTTGATGGGTAGCGCAGATGAGATCGCCTCTGCCTATGGTCTATTAGCTGAAGATGTCGCGCTGTCAAAAGACCAAATGAGCGTTACTTTCCGCCTTAGACCTAATGCCAAATTTAATGATGGTGCGCCGGTATTGGCCAAGGATGTGAAGTACTCATTTGATACCTTGATGAGTAAATTGGCGAGCCCGCAATTTAAGACGGTCTATGCTGATGTCAAACAAGCGGTGGTTCTTTCAGAGCGAGTGATTCGATTTGATTTTTACCGTAAAAATACCGAGTTACCTTTACTTGTAGGGGGTATGCCCATTTTTTCCGAAAAATGGGGGAAAGATCGAACTGGTTCAGGCAAGCCTTTTAATCAGCTCACTTTTGAGACGCCGATTGGGAGCGGTCCTTATGTGATTGAGACTTACGATATCGGTAAAAGTATCGTTTTCAAGAAAGATCCTAATTATTGGGGATCTGATTTAAATGTGAGGGTGGGGTCATTTAATTTTGAGCGTGTCTCTTACCGTTTATATAAAGATGACACCGCTAGATTAGAGGCGCTAAAGGCTGGTGAGTTTGACGCGTTAGTCGAGTACCGGGCTAAAAATTGGGCTAAAAGCTATGTGGGTCCTAAGTTTAGAGACGGGACTTTTAAGAAGCAGCATTTTTCTCATCATAATGGTGCGGGGATGCAAGGTTTTGTGATGAATATGCGCAAACCTCTTTTTCAAGATCAGCGTGTACGAGAAGCTTTAACTTTAGCGCTAGATTTTGAGTGGATGAACCGCCAATTGTTTTACGGCCAATATCACCGCATTGATAGTTATTTCTCGAATAGCGATTTAGGTGCGTCTTATCAGCCAGCAAGCTTGCCAAGTGTAGAAGAGCGAAAAATATTGGAGTCGTTGCAGCAAAAGTACCCGAGATATTTCCCGGTTAAAGCGCTGGGCCCTATGACATTGCCAGTGACAACTGAGGCTCCATCTAGTTTGCGTCAAAATTTGCGTCACGCTCGGGAGCTTTTAGCTCAAGCTGGTTGGGTTTATAGAGATGGCGCTCTTAGAAATGCCAAAGGGCAGGCCTTTGAGTTTGAGTTCATGGATGATGGTGGCGCTATGTCTCGTTTAGTAACAGCTTATGCGCGTAACTTAGAAAAGCTAGGCATCAAACTTGAAATCAGAACGACAGATTACGCGCTCTATCAAAAGCGTTTAGAAGAGTTTGATTTCTTTATGACCAGCATGAAATTTCCTGATTCTCAAAGCCCTGGAAATGAATTATGGGATCGTTACGGTAGTGCTTCGGCTGCGACTAAAGGATCCGACAATATTATCGGCGTCGAGTCTCCAGTTGTGGATGCCTTGATTGGTGAGATTGTTAAAGCGCAAACAAGAAAAGATTTAATTACTGCAACAAGAGCTTTGGATCGAGTTTTAACGCACAGCTATTATGTAGTGCCTCATTGGTACAGTCCAACTCATCGAGTAGCTTTTAAGTCTGACTTAGGCTTTCCGCCACCACCGCCATATTTCGCTGCTGAGTCTTGGATATTATCGACTTGGTGGCGTCAGCCTGTAACTAATTACAAAGCGGAGGTTTCTCGATGAGCAATGCTCTATTCCGCTATATTTTTAAGCGTGTCTTATTAATGATTCCTACTTTGTTAGGTGTCATTACTTTAACGTTCGCGGTGATCCAGTTTGTGCCTGGTGGTCCAGTTGAGCAGATGATGTTAGAGCTCAAGGGGCGTGGTGAGGCCAGTGTTGGTCATAGTGAGTCTTCAGGTAGTGGCGCTACATATCGCGGTAGGCAGGGGGTTGATGAGGAACGCCTGAAAGAAATTAAAGCCTTATATGGATTTGATAAGCCACCTGTGGAGCGCTACTTCCATATGCTGAAACAGTTTGCCACTTTCGATTTGGGGCAAAGTTACTATCAACATAAAAGTGTTTGGGAGTTAGTGGTTTCCAAGTTGCCTGTGTCCATTAGCTTAGGCTTGTGGACTTTTTTAATTACCTATTTGATATCGATTCCGTTGGGCATCAGGAAAGCTGTCCAAATAGGTACGAGATTCGATACAGTCAGTAGCATCTTGATTTTGGTTGGCTATGCCATCCCAGGTTTTGTATTGGGGGTTTTGCTCTTAGTTTTATTTGGTGGTGGTAGCTTTCTTCAAGTATTTCCTCTAAGAGGTTTGACTTGTGATAATTGGTCGCAATTAAGTTGGATAGGCAAAGTGTTAGATTATTTTTGGCATTTGGTTCTACCGATTACTGCATCGGTATTGGGTCAATTTGCTGTGATTACGATGCTCACTAAAAATTCTTTCCTAGAAGAAATTCGCAAACAATATGTATTAACAGCCAGAGCCAAAGGTTTGAGTGAGGATAAGGTGTTGTGGAAGCATGTGTTTCGTAATGCCATGATTCCTTTGGTAACAGGTTTCCCTGCAGCGTTTATCGGCGCTTTCTTTACGGGCTCTTTATTAATTGAAACTTTGTTCTCATTAGATGGTTTGGGTTTGCTCTCCTATGAAGCAGTCATGAGGCGAGACTATCCGGTGGTGTTGGGTACCTTATATTTCTTTACCTTAATTGGTTTGGTAACTAGATTAATTTCGGATATTGCTTATGTACTAGTGGATCCACGCATTCAGTTCGATAGTCAGTCTGGAGGTGGTGCATGATGTTCATGCTTCGATTCCAGTGGGTAAAGACGATCGCTCAAACGGATCAGTGGAAACGATTTAAATCCAATCGTTTGGGCTATTGGAGTCTTTGGATTTTTGTGGTGTTGTTTGTTTTGAGTCTGTTTGCGGAAGTGATTGCTAATGACCGACCATTGTTAGTGCGTTATCAGGGCGAGTTTTATGTGCCAATTGTTAAAGACTATGCGGAAAAAACATTTGGTGGAGATTTCCCAACGCCAACGGATTATTTAGATCCTGATATTAAGAAGACTTTTTCTAAGCCAGGTAATTGGGCTATTTACCCATTAATTACTTATCGCTATGACACATTAAATTACTTTGCCAAAGAACCAAATCCAGCATCGCCATCTAGAGATAATTGGTTGGGTACTGATGATCGTGGACGAGATGTATTAGCACGTTTAATTTATGGATTCCGTCTCTCTGTTTTATTTGGTTTGTCGCTAACAATCCTCGGCGTTTTTTTAGGCGTGTTGAGCGGCGCATTGATGGGCTACTGGGGTGGTCGAGTTGATTTGGTATCACAGCGTGTGATTGAGATTTGGAGCTCAATGCCAGAACTTTATTTATTGATTATCTTCGCTTCAATCTTTTCACCAAGTATCGGGCTATTAATTATTCTGCTTTCCATGTTTGGTTGGATGGGGCTGTCAGATTATGTTCGCGCTGAGTTTTTAAAGAACCGATCTTTAGAGTATGTGAGAGCTGCACGCGCTTTAGGTTTGTCCAATTCGCAAATCATGTGGCGCCACATTTTGCCTAATAGTTTGACACCAGTGATTACCTTTTTACCTTTTAGGATGAGTGCTGCTATTTTGGCTTTAACCAGTTTGGATTTTCTAGGCTTGGGTGTCCCTGCAGATAAGGCTAGTCTTGGTGAATTGTTATCTCAAGGTAAGGCCAATTTGGATGCGTGGTGGATTTCATTGGCTACTTTTTTAGTGTTGGCAGGAACCCTGATGTTGCTGACATTTATGGGTGATGCGTTAAGAGATGCTTTTGATACAAGAAGGTCTCATCAACAGATGGGTAAGGAAGCATGATGAGTACACCTTTAATTAGCATGCAACATCTGACAATTCGTTTTGGGCGTAAAACGGTTGTTAATGATTTGACTTTAGATATCGCTGAAGGAGAACGTTTGGCGATTGTGGGGGAGTCTGGGTCTGGTAAGACTCTCACGGGCTTGTCGGCGATTGGTTTGTTGCCTGAGGCTGCCCACATTAGCGGATCAATTCAGTTGTCCAGCAAGCAGGGTTCTAGAGACTTACTTCAATTATCAGCCGCAGAGTTAAGAGGCATTCGCGGTAAAGATATTGCGATGATTTTCCAAGAGCCCATGACGGCTCTTAATCCACTTTATACGATTGGTAATCAGATTGTTGAAGCGGTGATGTGTCATGAGCCATTGTTATCAGCGCAACAATGTAAAGATAGAGCTCTAAGCTTGTTGAATAAAACAGGAATCCCATCTCCGCAAGAGCGTTTCTCTTATTACCCGCATCAATTATCGGGTGGTCAGCGTCAGAGGGCGATGATCGCCATGGCATTAGCTTGTAAACCAAGATTGTTAATTGCTGATGAACCCACGACAGCACTAGATCCTGATTTGCGTTTGCAGATTTTGGATTTATTAAAAAGCCTGCAAGAAGAAGCTAAGGCTCATGGTGGTATGGCTGTTTTATTGATTACACATGACTTAAACATGGTGCGGCATTTTGCAACTCGAGTCGGTGTGATGCATCAAGGTAAGTTATTAGAGTGCAAGCCAACGGAAGAAATCTTTACGCATCCGGAGCATGCATATACCGATAACTTGGTGCATAGTGCGCCAGTCCGTAGCGTCGCTCCAGTAGTTCCCATTGCGCCAGTCTTATTAAAAGCGCAGGATGTTTCTGTGGCATTCCCGAAAGCTGGTGGATCTTGGGGGGATAACCTTAGAAAGTTTTTAAGAGGATTGCATGTTTCTGATCTATGGAAACGTGAGTACGACTCTGTTGTAAAAAATATTAGTTTGCAATTACGCCAAGGAGAGACTTTGGGGGTAATTGGTGAGTCAGGATCTGGTAAATCAACCTTAGCAATGGCCTTATTGGATTTACTTGGTCAGACTGGGGCAAGGGTCACTGGGTCTGTAGAAGTATTGGAGCAACCTTGGTTGGGTATGAGTCCATCTAACCAACGATCTTTGCGTGCTTCATTTCAGGTGATTTTCCAAGACCCCTTTGGCTCTTTGTCGCCTCGAATGACGGTGGGACAGATTGTGGGGGAGGGAATCGCTTTACATCAACCACAGCTATCAACAGATGCCAGAAAACAATTGGTGATAGATGCCTTGAAAGAAGTAGGCTTAGATCGCACTGCTTATAGTCGTTATCCCCATGAGTTTTCAGGTGGTCAGCGCCAAAGAATCGCTATTGCCCGAGCTTTGGTATTAAAGCCTCAAATTTTGGTCTTGGATGAGCCGACTTCAGCCTTGGATGTGACGATTCAGAAGCAAATTTTAGGTTTGTTATCGGATTTACAGCATAAGTACAACATGGCGTATTTGCTCATTAGCCATGATTTGGAGGTGATTCATGCTATGTCGCACCGCATCATAACCATGAAAAAAGGTAAACAAATCAAGCATCAAGACCTATCTTTGCAGAATTAGGTCAATAGGTTTGTTCAGGGTATAATCACCGGATGATCAAAATTAAGCACCAACTCGTTGCATTGCTTTTGGCTATGACAGCGCTTCACGGCACCTATGCCGTTGCGCAGTCTTGGTCTGAGCCTGAGGTGGTTGCCCCTGAAAGCATGGCTAGCAAATTCACTAGTGCTGCGGGGCAGTTGGCTTCTTCGGTGACAACTTCTGTGGCGGGTGGTACAGAAGGCTTAATTGACAATGCGATGCAATTGATTGGCGTACGTTACCGTTGGGGTGGCAATACACCTAAGAGCGGTTTAGATTGCAGCGGGTTTGTGCGCTATGTATTTAACGACACATTTGGATTCTTATTGCCGCGTAAAGCTGCGCAAATGAGCCAAGTTGGTTTGGAAGTTAATAAAGAACAATTAAAACCTGGCGATTTAGTGTTTTTTAACACGATGCGCCATGCCTTCTCTCATGTTGGTATTTATGTGGGAGATAACAAATTTATTCATGCACCATCTAGAGGTAAGTCCATTCGTGTGGATGATATGACTAAAGCATATTGGGTTAAGCGTTTTGATGGCGCACGTCGTTTAGATGGTTCAGATGCTATGACTGAAGATCAGCGTCAACAGTTACTGTTGGATTACCAGGAGCGTATTGAAAAAAGTGGCCGTCTGTAAAACTATAAGTGCCATAGGATGAGATCATAAAAAAGCCAGGTTCATAAACCTGGCTTTTTTGTTACTTATTTATCTCTATCGATCCATCTATCTTTATTAATGTCTGCTGTCCTCAGCTACTTCATGCCTAGTCGTGATTTGATTTGACCCATTTGAGCCATCGCAGCTTCTTCGCCCGCAAGAATGGCTGCATTACGTGATTTAAAGTCTGTACCTTTCATAGTCCCTAATTGTGGGCGAATGACGACTTGGGCATTTTCAAGCTCGAAATGGTTAATACTTTGCCCCATGATGGATGTTGTTTGTAGCAACACGCCTAAAGTGCCACTGGTATCTTGTGTACTCGGCTCGGTAGATATGTTGACGGCAATCACAAAATCAGCCCCCATTTGCTTAGCGTAGCGAACAGGGACAGGGGAAACAAGTCCACCATCGACATATTCATGACCATTGATGACGCTAGGTTGGAAAACGCCTGGCACACTGCAAGAAGCTCGAACTGCTTGGCCAGTATCACCTCTTTGGAACAGGATGCCTGCGCCAGTTTGTAAGTCGGTGGCCACAATGCCTAGGGGGATGGGCATGTTTTCAATGCGTTGATTTTTAACTAGACGATTGACAGTTGATTGCAGTGCATCGCCCTTAATCATGCCGCCAAACTTTCCTGAAAAAGGAAGTGCCCAGTCGGTAATGGAGGCTTCATCCAAGGTAAGTGCCATGCGATTCAAGTCTGTACCTGAGTTGCCAGATGCGTAGAGCGCTGCAATGACGCTACCTGCACTAGTGCCCACCACTAAGTCGGGTTTAATACCTTGATTTTCTAATGCTTTAATCACGCCAATATGAGCAAATCCTCGCGCTGCACCACCGCCAAGCGCCAAGCCAATTTTTGGCTTTTTGTTTCCGAAGGTGGAGCATCCGCCTAAGAACGATAGGCTTAGTAGGCTGGTTCCTGTTAGGGTTAAAAAACTTCTGCGAGATGTAGTTTGGGCTATCTGAGAGCTATTCTCGTTCATATATATCGTGAGCGGTGGTTTATCTATGCCAGCATTATCTCAGTGTTCGTAAATTTTGGATTTCTACTGCTCTACTTGGTAAAAATCAAATGAATACGCAAAAAAATAACGATAGAGTGTCCCATCCTCTGAAAGAAAGCCTAGAATCTCAGGCTTAAATGAATGCATCTGCTGAGATTTCTCCTGTTGCCAAAGATAATTGCTACCACTGTGGTGGTGAGCTACCTTTAAACACTCCATATAGCGTTAACTTAAAAGGCCAGTTGCGCCAATTTTGTTGTGCAGGTTGTATGGCTATTGCGCAAACAATTCATGGTCAAGGATTGGATGCCTTTTATGCGCGACGTATTCCTTTGGGGGGTAAGCCTGAAGGTTTGAGTGGTTTGAGTGATCAGGTGCCAGATCAGCTCCTAGCCTACGATGACCCGCTATTGCTGAGTCGTTTTACTCGCCCAGTTATCCATCAGAATCAGGCAAATCAATATCTAGAAACAACATTGCGTTTAGAAAAAATTCGCTGTGCGGCCTGTGTTTGGTTGAATGAACAGCATCTCAAGCGAGTGCCTGGTGTTAAAGATGTGCAGATTAATTATGTAACGCAACGCGCTACCGTTCAATTCGATCCCAAAGTGGTGGCACTATCTACGATTTTGCATGCGGTTGAGCAGATTGGTTATGAGGCATGGCCGTTTGAGCCGTCTATGGCGGCGGACATAGCCAAGAAAGAGCGTCATCAGTTATTGATGCGCTTAGGTGTTGCGATGCTAGGCATGATGCAAGTCATGATGTTTGCTTGGCCAACTTATACCGGCGCACAAGATTTATTGGTTGAGCACTCTGTGCTATTGGGTTGGACAAGTTGGGCCTTAACGGTGCCTGTTATCGTTTATTCGGCAGGCCCCATGTTTGTAGCTGCTTGGCATAGTCTACGTTCTTTTAGGCGCACAGGTATGTTGGGGATGGATGTACCGGTGACATTAGCCATTGCCTTGGCATTTTTAGCAGGAACGATTAGCTTGGTGACGGGGATTAGTCAAAGTTACTTTGACTCCATCACGATGTTTGTTGCATTTTTATTAGGTGCTCGCTATTTGGAGTTATTAGCAAGGCAGGGTGCGCAAGGTGGCGCTGAAGCATTAGCCAAGCAATTGCCAGCAATTTGTGAACGTCTCGATAACTATCCATCTGATGAATCAACATCAGTTCCAGTGGTGCGCTGTGCTATTGGTGATGTGTTGCGTATTTCGCCAGGAGAGGTGGTTCCTGTGGATGGGGAGTTGCTGTCAGGGCAAGCTAGCTTAGACGAATCGCTTCTGACTGGTGAAAGTCGGCCTGTTGTTAAGAAAATATCGGATGCTTTGTATGCCGGTAGTCACAACATCGTCAGTCCTATCTTGATGCGTGTCACGGCTATTGGTCAGGCAACCAGAATTGCGGGTATTGCTGCTTTATTAGATCAAGCACTGCAAGCTAAACCTCAATTAGTTGGCTTAGCTGAAAAGTGGGCTGGGTATTTTGTAGTATTTCTAATGAGTGCTGCTTTTTTGACGGGTATCACTTGGTTCTATTTGGATGCTAGTAGGGCGTGGGAAGTGGCCGTTGCCGTTCTAGTTGCTAGTTGTCCTTGCGCATTATCCTTGGCAACCCCAGCAGCAATGGCTGCCGCACAAGGCGCGGTCACTAAGTTAGGCTTGCTGGTTGTGCGAGGTCATGCCATGGAAACCCTAGCAAAAGTGTCTGATTTGGTTTTAGATAAGACAGGGACGCTAACCACTGGCCGACCAGAATTAAAAGATGTTCTTCATATCCGAGATGGTTTTAACAAGCAGCAGGTATTGGGGATTGCATCAGCGATGGAGTTAGGGCAACGACACCCTTTGGCTATGGCGATTTTAGAAGCTGCAAAAGAGTTGGATATGAAGCCTGTCGATTTACCAGAAGTTCCAGTGAGTGAATTAGGTAAGGGGTTGAAGTCTGGTGAATATCGTTTAGGCAGTTATCGTTGGGCGCAAGTGGAACCTGTTGCTATGCCAAAAGGCTATGAACAGGCGAGCTTGGTTTATTTAAGCGATGCCAAGGGGCTGCTGGCCATTTTTGTTTTGTTAGACCAAGCGCGGGCTGGTGCTCAGGAATTCATTCAATCTGCGAAGGCAAGAGGTATTCGTGTTCATCTACTCTCAGGGGATGAAAAAAACACAGTTGCTTGGTGGGGCAATTATTTTGGTATTGAGGATATCGTTGGAGGTGCCTTGCCAGAAGACAAATATGCTTTTATTGAGACCTTGCAAGGTCAGGGAAAAACTATTTGGGCGGTTGGTGATGGCGTCAATGATGCGCCATTTTTGGCTAAAGCAGATGTTTCTGTCGCTGTTGGTAGTGGGGCGCCATTGGCGCAAGCAGGGGCAGATGCTGTTTTAACCGCAGAATCATTAAAAACACTTTCTCAAGCACTAGATATTTCAATAAAAGCCCAAGTTATCATGCGTCAAAATTTGATTTGGGCATTCATTTATAACGTGGTGGCCATTCCTGTGGCGATGATGGGGTGGGTCAATCCTTGGATTGCTGGTATTGGCATGTCTTTATCATCTTTAGCCGTGACCTTAAATGCTTGGCGTTTAAGACGAATCGATTAGACTCTTGCTATGGAAAGCCTTTATCTTCTTATTCCGATGTCACTGGTGGTTGTGGCATTTATCGTCTTAATCCTTTATTGGTCTGTTAAAAGCGGTCAATTTGAGGATTTGGAGGGGCCTGGCCATGCAATTTTGATGGATGATGATGTTCCTAAGTCTAAAACTGCCTCAAATACGCCCCCAAATCCTCCTAAAAATCAGAAATAAACCCAATAAAAACAAACTCTCCCGAGGAAACTTGACCTATATCAAACTCATTTTCTGAGCCTAGTTTGATAATTGTGGTGGGATAAATCGGCCAAAAGGCTAGTAAGGGAGAAACCATGGGATTTGCCGTGGGTAACAATGACAACACCTTCAATTACAAGGTGGTTCGCCAGTTTGCTTTAGTAACAGTGCTTTGGGGCATTGTGGGCATGTTGGTAGGTGTGATTTTGGCAGCTCAGTTAATCTGGCCCGATCTCACATATAACATTCCATTTTTGAGCTACGGCCGCTTGCGTCCGCTACACACGAATGCGGTTATTTTCGCATTTGGGGGTAGTGCTCTATTTGCGACTTCTTACTACATCGTGCAGCGCACATGTCAGGTTCGATTGTTCTGCGATAAATTGGCAACTTTCACCTTCTGGGGATGGCAAACAGTCATTGTTGCAGCAGCCATTACTTTGCCGTTAGGTCTGTCGACTTCAAAAGAATACGCAGAGCTTGAGTGGCCGATTGATATTTTGATTACTTTAGTATGGGTTGCTTATGCGATCGTGTTCTTTGGAACATTAATCAAGCGTAAAACAAAACATATCTATGTTTCTAACTGGTTCTTCGGCGCTTACATTTTGACAATTGCCATGTTGCACATTGTTAACAACATGGAAATGCCAGCTAGCTTGTGGAAATCTTACTCAGCCTACGCTGGTGCACAAGATGCGATGATTCAATGGTGGTACGGTCATAATGCGGTTGGTTTCTTCTTGACCACAAGCTTCTTGGGCATGATGTACTACTTCATTCCTAAGCAAGCAGAGCGTCCAATTTACTCATATCGTTTATCAATTGTTCACTTTTGGGCATTGAACTTTACGTATATGTGGGCAGGTCCTCATCACTTGCAACATACAGCCTTGCCTGACTGGACTCAGTCATTAGGTATGGTGTTCTCATTGATTCTGTTGGCGCCATCTTGGGGCGGTATGATCAACGGCATCATGACTTTATCTGGCGCATGGCATAAGCTTCGCCGTGATCCTATTTTGAAGTTCTTGATTACAGCTTTGTCTTTCTACGGTATGTCAACGTTTGAAGGTTCAATGATGTCTATTAAGACAGTCAATAGCTTGTCACACTACACAGACTGGACTATTGGTCACGTTCACTCAGGTGCTTTAGGTTGGGTGGCGATGATTACGATTGGTTCTATGTACTACTTGATTCCACGTCTTGTTGGTGAAAAAGAGATGTACAGCACCAAGTTGATTGAATTGCATTTCTGGATTTCTACAATTGGCGTGGTTCTTTACATCGCTGCTATGTGGATTGCAGGTGTGATGCAAGGTTTGATGTGGAGAGCTTTCCAGCCTGATGGCACATTGACATACAGTTTTGTTGAATCAGTTAAAGCGACTTATCCGTTCTACGTAATTCGTTTGTTGGGTGGTCTTTGCTACTTCTCAGGTATGTTTGTGATGGCCTACAACGTATACAAAACTGTTTGGGGCAAAACTTTCATCGATGCTGAAATCCCTGCAGTTCAAGCTAACCACTAAGCAAAGGAGAGATAAACATGTCTGATCAAAATCAAAAATTCTTCTCCCACGCAACGCTTGAGCGTAATGCTGGTTGGCTAATCATTACAACGATTTTTGTTGTGGCAATTGCTGGTTTGGTGCAAATTGTGCCGTTGTTCTTCCAGCATTCAACTACTCAGCCATCGCCAGGTGTAACACCTTATTCAGCATTGCGTTTAGCTGGCCGTGATATCTATCAACGCGAAGGTTGCTTGGGTTGCCATTCACAACAAATTCGTACGTTGCGTTCTGAAACTGAGCGTTATGGCCCATATTCGTTGGCTGGTGAGTCTGTCTACGATCACCCATTCTTTTGGGGTTCAAAGCGTACAGGTCCAGATTTGGCTCGTGTAGGTGAGCGTTACTCTGATGATTGGCACCGTATTCATTTACGTAATCCACGTGACGTGGTTCCTGAGTCAAATATGCCAGCTTACGCTTGGTTGCAGACTAAACCAGCAAGTAATGTGGGTGATATTTCCGCTCACATGAGAGCTTTGCAACGTTTAGGTGTGCCATACACAGAAGAGCAAATTGCTAATGGCCCTAAAGAGTTGGAAGGTAAAACTGAAGAGGATGCATTGATTGCTTATTTGCAAGGTCTAGGTACGAATCGCCGTGCGGTTCAACCTGTTGCTGCAGCAACTAAATAATTAATGGCATAGTGAATATGGAAAATATCGTACCTTATTTATCAGCAACATCAACCATCTTGGGTTTGGTGTTCTTTGTGGGAATCGTTTGGTGGGCTTGGTCTGCCAAACGCAAGGCTGCTAATGATGAATCGGCGAATTTGCCATTTGATCTTCCTGATGAATACAAGAAGGACTAATCATGAGTGATTTTTTTAGTAATGGTTGGGGCATTTATATTGCCTTAGTAACGGCTGTAGGTATCGTATGGTGCCTATATTTATTGTTCTCACAACGTAAAACCAACGTAACTTATAAGCCAGATGGCTCTGTAGACGATACAGGTCATGTATGGGATGAAGACTTGCGTGAGTTGAATAATCCTTTGCCACGTTGGTGGATGTGGATGTTCTTGTTATCTTGTCTTTTCGCTATTGCTTACCTTGTGTTGTACCCAGGTATGGGTACGTATAAGGGTGTATTAGGCTACACAACAACGGGTGCGCATGATGCATCAGTAGCTCAAGCTAACCAAGAGTTGAAACCGATTTACGCTAAATATATGGAGTTGGATGTGAAGCAGGTGGCTGCTGATCCGAAGGCTCGTGAAATGGGGCAGCGTTTGTTCTTGAACCATTGTTCTCAGTGTCATGGTTCAGATGCTGGCGGTTCAAAAGGTTTCCCGAATTTAGCTGATAGCGATTGGTTATATGGTGGTGAGCCAGAAACAATCAAGACAACCATTATGGGTGGTCGTGCCGGTATGATGCCTCCTTTTGGCGCAGTACTTGAAGGTTCTCAAGTAACGGATGTGGCCAACTATGTGCGTAGTTTGTCTGGCTTGGCTGCTGATCAGTTGAAAGCTGCACGTGGTGCTGATGTATTTAAATCAAACTGTGCTGCTTGTCATGGCGGTGATGGTAAAGGTAATACAGCCGTTGGCGCTCCTAACCTAACTGACAAAGTTTGGTTGTATGGAGGTTCTGAGGCAACTATTATTGAAACAGTGACAAAGGGTCGTAACGGCAGGATGCCAGCGCATGAAACCATTTTGACACCTGAGAAAATTCATCTATTGACAGCCTATGTATGGAGTTTGTCAAACGTTAAAGATAAAGCTGATAAGTAATGTCCAATAGTGTTCCTGGTGACGAGGGTAACTCATCTAATACAGTTGAGTTATCTCTCTATGAAGTAAGGCGAAAAATTTATCCCCGCTCGGTGAGTGGGGTTTTTGCCAAATGGCGCGTGATTTTAGTAGTTGCTACGCAGCTACTATTTTATGGTTTGCCTTGGGTGACATGGAATGGCCGTCAGGCAGTTCTGTTTGATTTGTTATCGCGTAAGTTTTATATCTTTGGCCTAGTACTTTGGCCACAAGATATTATTTACTTAACATTGCTATTGATCCTGTCAGCTTTAGCCTTGTTCTTGTTTACTGCGGTAGCTGGTCGTTTGTTCTGCGGTTACGCTTGTCCGCAAACGGTCTATACCGAAATATTCATGTGGATAGAGCGCAAGGTGGAGGGCGATCGTTTTGCGCGTATTCGTTTAGATGGTGAAGATTGGCCGTGGAGCTTCCGTAAGTGGCGTATTAAATTAACCAAGCACAGCTTGTGGATTTTGGTTGCCTTATGGACTGGTTTCACGTTTGTTGGTTATTTCACGCCTATGCAGGAATTAAGTACTGCTGTATTTACGGCCACATTAGGTCCATGGCAAGCTTTCTGGTTGTTCTTCTATAGTTTTGCTACTTGGGGTAACGCAGGTTTTATGCGTGAGCAAGTTTGTAAGTACATGTGTCCTTATGCACGTTTCCAAAGCGTGATGGTTGATAAAGATACATTTGTTGTTACTTATGACAAAACTCGTGGTGAGCCAAGAGGCAGTCGCTCAAAATCAGCTGATCATAAAGAGCTTGGTTTAGGTGATTGCGTCGACTGTAGTATTTGTGTTCAGGTATGTCCAACCGGTATTGATATCCGTGATGGTTTGCAATACATGTGTATCGGCTGCGGTGCTTGTATAGATGCTTGCGATCAAGTGATGGATAAAGTGTCTTATCCGCAGGGGTTAATACGTTATACCTCTGAACGTGCCATGTTAGAGAATATGGACAATAAGAAGGCTCGTCATTACATCTTTAGGCCACGTGTCCTGATTTATATCAGCATCATGACGGTATTGATGGCGGCCTTTGCTGTTTCATTATTCATGCGTAATCCATTGCGTGTTGATGTGATGCGAGATCGTGGTGCTTTGGCTAGAGAAATTGAAGGAACAAAGATAGAGAACGTTTATCGCCTTCAGATTATGAATTCCTCTGAAAATCCTATGCGTGTAACAGTGTCAGCAACAGGCTTGCCTAATATGCAAGTGTTGAATTCTCAAGCTAAGGATGTTGGGGAGTTGGTGGTCAATCCATCTAGCAACTTGTTAATACCTGTCAAACTTCGTGTTTTGATTGATGATGTAAAAACTGGCACGCATCAAATTCATTTTGATATTGAAGCCAAAGAAGAAGGGCCTAATGCTTCTGAAGCGATTAGGATTCGTGATGAAAAATCTAGTTTCATTGTTCCTCGTTAATAAAGAGGCATAGAGATAGGAGCTGATGATGTCAGAAACAAAAGTAAAACCTTGGTGGAAGCAGTTGTGGCCTTGGCTCATTATTAGTGGCCCTGCAATTGGCGCTATTGGTTCAGCCATTACGATTTATTTGGCTTTAACAAAGGATGTTGATCAAGTAGTTCATGAAGGCGTGGTCAAGCAAGGTTTAAAAGTGGAGCAGGTGGCTAAATGAAGACTCGCTTATTGATGTGGATTTTATGGCCATCCTTTTTGGTGGCTGGCATGGCTGAAGGTTTACTCTTCACTATGATCGATCCAGATGATTTAGTGTTTTTTGGCCATCATCTAGAGGTTTCACATGAGGCTACTTACTCTATAGGATTTTTCATCCTGTGGGGTTTGTGTGCTTTATCTAGCGCCTTGAGTATTTTTGTTTTGCCTGGAACCCTATCGGATCTAGAGGAAAAAACAGATCGATTTATGTTTTAAGTGAATGCTAAAACATTGAGTGTTAACAAGCAGCAAATAATCACCAAATAATCAGCAAATAAAAAAGCAGCCTAGGCTGCTTTTTTGTTAACCAATTTTTGTTGGGGTATTGATGATGTGCAGGTGATTCGGGTCTGCACAATGAATAGCACGGGATTTTCCGGCAAGCTCTAGTAAACCGTCCATATCAATTAGTTTGATGTGGCGTTGTTTGATTTGAATGAGGCCTGATTCAGTAAATCGAGAGAATAGACGGCTGACGGTTTCTAGTTGAATGCCTAAGTAACTACCAATCTCTTCACGACTCATGCGTAAGTGGTATTCCGTTGGGGAGTAGCCACGAGCTGCCAAGCGGTCAGATAAGTTCAGTAGGAAGCTTGCTAAGCGCTCTTCAGCTCTTAGAGAGCCAAGTGATAGTAAATGCCGTTGGTCTTGCGTGAGTTCACGGCTAAGAATGCGGTGAAATTGGTGCTGTAGAGAAGGGATTTGTCTGGCTAGATTTTCAAAATCAGAAAAACGCACCACACAAGCTTCGCTGTCTTCCAATGCGATCGCATTAGATTGGTAATGATTTTCACCGATGCCATCTAGTCCTAACATCTCACCTGGCAAATGAAAGCCAGTAATTTGTTCGCGACCATCTTGTAAGGCGTATTCAGTTTTTAATGTGCCAAATTTGATGCCATATACAGCAGTGAGAGGGTCGCCTTGCCTATAAAGTGATTCACCTTTTTTGAGACGAACTCTTTCAGTCACCAAGGTATCAACTTTGTTGACATCATCTTGGCTTAGCCCCACTGGTAGACAGAACGACCCAAGCACGCAGGTTGAGCATTTATTGGATTTATCTGTTGTGGGTATATGATTCATTCGACTTTTTGGTTTAAATCAACTTCAGGGCTAATATTAATCGTTATTCTATAGCTATTTTGTGACATTTATAATTAAAGAATATAACTAATCATGGTCACAAGTACTTTGTTTTTGACCGTTTTTCTAGGCGCTTTAGTGAGCGGCTGGCATTGCGCCTTGATGTGTGGCGGGATTGCTGCTGCCATTGAAAAGAATGTGGCACCCACTCAAGCCGAGCCATACATTCCTTTGCGACAAGTGAGTCGAACAAATTTGCTGTCTGAACAGCTCATCATGCATATGGGACGTCTGAGTACCTATGTCTCATTAGGTGCATTGGCTGGTTTATTGGGATTTCCTATTTGGCAGCAGGATTTCTTGCCTGTGCAAAGGATTCTTTTTGCCTTGGCCTCTGGCATTTTTCTGCTGCAGGGTTATCGTATCTTGAGGCAATCTAAGGGGCAAATTAGTTCTTGGGAAGCTTGGGTTAACGAGAAAACAGCCCATTTATGGGCTCAATTAGCTAATAAGGTTGTTACTGGCCATCACCGCCAAGCTCGTTGGTGGGGTGGGGTTATTTGGGGTTTGGTTCCTTGTGGCCTTATTTATAGTGTGTTGCCCTTGGCATTCTTATCGGGTGACCCATTGTCAGGAGCTTTATTGATGTTAGCTTTTGGTTTGGGTACTTTGCCTAATTTATTGCTAATTTCAGGTTTTTCTGCCCGCTTGGCCGGATGGGGGCATTTGCTTTGGGTTCGCTATTTAGTAGCAATTTTGATGTTTTCTACCGGGTTATTTGGCCTTTATCGAGCCTTAACCTTGCCAGATGTTCTTTTAAAAGGCGGTTTTTGCATTGCCTGAACTTTGAATTACAATACGGAACTAGTCGGTTAATAAGAATATGTCCGGTGTCTATGTGCCGGTCATCCTTAACCCTAATATAAATATTTTCCCTTTTTAAATTTATGAATCCTGAACAGCTCAAGCTGGTGCTTGAAACTGCACTCTTATGTGCAGCTGAGCCTATGACCATTAATGACTTAGGTCGTTTATTTGTGGAAGAAGTGCCTGCCGAAGACATTAAAAATGCTTTAACTGAAATTCAGGCGGATTGGTCTGAAAAGGGTATGGAATTAATCGCATTGGCAACAGGCTGGCGTTTCCAAAGTCGTTTAAGTATGCGTGAGTTCCTAGATCGTTTAACTCCTGAGAAACCACCTAGATACTCAAGAGCTGTGATGGAAACTTTGGCCATTATTGCTTATAGACAACCGGTAACGCGTGGCGAAATTGAAGAGATTAGAGGTGTAACGGTTAGTTCTAATGTGATTAAACAGTTAGAAGATCGTGGTTGGGTTGAGGTAGTGGGACATAAAGAGACGGTGGGGCGCCCAGGTTTGTATGCGACGACACGCGATTTCTTAGATGATCTTTCATTAACAACTTTGCAAGATTTACCAGTTTTAGAAAGTGCCGAAGCTCAAGCTGAGTCTGTTGCTCAACGAGTGATGGAGTTTGAGGGTGAAGCAGCTCAAGTCATAGATGTGGAAGCTACAGTAGCAGAGGAAGCAGTTATCGTAGAGGTTTCAGAAACTTCCGATGCAACAGTTCAAGATGTGTCCGAGCCAGTTGATGGTGAGTCAGACAATAACAATAACGATAAAGCCTAATGACTACACCTGAATTTGAATCTGATAAGCCTTCATCAGCAACTGCATCTGAAGGCGCTAGTGAATCGACTGGCACCGCTGGTCCAGAAGGCGGTGAGCGTAAACCGAAACGTTTTGGTCGTGGACCCTATAACAAGGGTCGTGGTAAGCCCCGGGGAAAACAAAGCGCAGAGGCTACTGATGATCAATCAGGAGAAAACACTGAACCTGTAGCCGCAAGTGATGAGGGTGAGCAAGTGGCTAGTGAAGATGGTCAGAAACAACGTCAAGAGCGACGTGGTCCTAGACATCAGCGCCACGATAGAGCAGAGCGTGCTCAGCGTCACCAACAAACACCTAAAGCGAATCCTTTGGCAGAAGAAAGTCAGGCTTTATTTGCATCAGTTGTATCTGGTGAGTTTGATGCCGCTTTGGATGCGCCTGAAGCTGAACCTGAAGTGACTCATGAAATGGTTGCTCAGACATTGGCAGAAATTGCTGCGGAAGATCGTGAGCATGCTGAAGAAGGATCTGAAAAAGAGTCGGCTGCTGAAGAAGAGGCTATGCCAACTTTGCAGTTCTCAAGTGTTGATGAATTGCCCTTAAGTTTGCGTGATGAAGTGTGGTCTGATTTGGACGACATGGATGAGGCAGATTTTGATGAAGACACCGTTAAGTTGCACAAGGTTTTAGCTGATGCAGGGATGGGGTCACGCCGCGATATGGAAGATTTGATCATTCAGGGGCGTGTGTCTGTGAATGGTATGCCTGCTCATATTGGTCAACGTGTGGGGCCAACAGATCAGGTGCGTATTAATGGCAAGATGGTGCATCGTAAGATCGCCACGAAACCGCCTCGCGTGATCATGTATCACAAACCTGCCGGTGAGATTGTGAGTCAATCAGACCCCGAGGGCAGACCAACCGTATTTGATCGTTTACCTAAGGCTAAGCAAGGTCGATGGATTGCTGTTGGTCGTTTGGATTTCAATACAGAAGGTTTGTTGTTGTTTACAACCTCTGGTGAATTAGCTAATCGCTTAATGCACCCCCGTTATGGCGTAGAGCGTGAGTACGCTGCGCGTATTTTGGGTGAGTTAGAACCTGAGCAAGAAAAGCAATTAAAGACTGGTGTTCAGTTAGATGATGGCGTTGCTAAATTTTTAAGATTGATTGCAGGTGGTGGCGAAGGTGCTAACCGTTGGTATCACGTAGCTTTGACGGAGGGGCGTAACCGTGAGGTACGCCGCATGTTTGAGGCTGTGGGCCATGTGGTTTCACGCTTAATTCGTACACGTTATGGTTTATTTGTCTTGCCTCCAAGATTGCGTCGAGGTCGTTGGGAAGAGGTTCCATCAGATCAAATCGTGCAGTTAATGAAGATGGCTGGCCTGAAGGTTCCTCAAGGTATGGGAGATAAGCCAAGGCGAGATCCTAGAGATGGCCGTGGACATCGTGCTGAGTCAGGCGGTGGACAGCCTGATCCGATGCAGACTTCTGTGTCTTACTGGGGTTCAAAAGATGCGTTAAGACAAGCCTCTAACCGCAGTTTTACCCAAGGTCATGGTGACGAGCGGGGTAGTTCAAAACACAAGGGTAAAGCTCATCGTTCTACTCAAGGTGGTCGCCCGCATCAGGGGCGCCATGCTAATAATGGTGGAAATGCTGGTGGTCGTCGATTTGACGAGGATAGCCAGGCCGGAGTTCACCATGGCAGTGGGTTTGGTTCGGGTGCTGATAAACCTCGTTCCGGTCAAAAATTTGGCAAAAAAGGCCCTGGACAAGGGGCTCATCGATCTGGCGCACCTAAAAATCGGGGTCAGAGTGGTAAGCCAGGCGCCAAATTTGGCAAAAAGTTTACAAAAAGCTGATTAAAACAGGGATTCCCTAGGGGGAATCCCTTGGCAGCTATATCAACTTCCTATATAATTCAAGTCTTTAGTAGTTCCGGCCAAAGTTGCGTTCAACGTAAGTCGGGCATGTTCTTTTTGTTTAGGAATATGGGCTCTATGCCCATTTTTTTTTGGTGAAATTAAACGTAAAGCTTTATGGCAAACGAACAAGTTTTAATTGCTGATGCATTGAAAGGCCTAGGTTACACACTCGTGGATATCGAGCGTGAGGGCCGTGGTTTATTGCGCGTCACGATTGAAAATATTGATTATTCGCGCCCGATTGATATTACGGATTGTGAAAAAGTTAGCCGTCATTTGAACTACAGCTTGCCTGTAGATGGCGTTAACTATGAGCGATTAGAGATTTCTTCACCAGGTTTAGATCGACCCGTTAAGACAGTTGCTGACCATATCCGCTTTGCGGGTTTGGAGGCGAATGTTAAGTTGCGTGTCGCTCTAGCTGGCAGAAAGAATTATGTGGGTGTTTTGCAAGGATTGGTAAGCGGTGATGCTGATTCTGTAGATGCCAAACTAGGTTTGTTATTTGAAGCATCAGATGGCAATAAAGCCATGCTTGAATTTACTCTAGCCGAAGTTGAAAAAACTAGGTTAGTCCCTGTCGTTGATTTCAAAGGAAGAAAATCATGAGTCGTGAAGTCCTCATGCTAGCTGACGCATTAGCACGCGAAAAGAACGTAGATAGAGATATCGTTTTTGAAGCTTTGGAGATGGCCTTGGCCTCTGCTAGCAAGAAACGCTATGAAGAAGATGTAGATATGCGTGTCGCCATTGATCGCGATAGCGGTGAATACGAAACTTATCGTCGTTGGTTAGTGGTTCCTGATGAAGCTGGCTTGCAAGAGCCAGATAAGGAAATTCTTTCTTTTGAAGCAAAAGAGCAGATCCCTGATATTGAGGTAGGTGACTACATCGAAGAGCAGGTTGAATCAATTGCCTTTGGCCGTATTGGTGCGCAAACAGCGAAGCAAGTCATTTTGCAGCGTATCCGTGACGCAGAGCGCGAACAAATTTTGAATGACTACCTTGAGCGTGGCGAAAACGTGATGACAGGTACCGTTAAGCGTGCAGACAAAAATGGGTTGATTGTTGAATCAGGCCGTGTTGAAGCGTTGTTACGTCGTGATCAAATGATCCCTAAAGAAAATTTACGTAGCGGTGACCGTGTGCGTGGTTTTATCGTCAAGGTAGATCGTGAAGCGCGTGGTCCACAAATTGAATTGTCTCGTACTGCCCCACAATTTTTAATTAAGTTGTTTGAGAATGAAGTGCCTGAGATTGAGCAAGGTCTATTAGAGATTAAGGGTGCTGCCCGTGATCCTGGTATTCGTGCAAAGATTGCTGTCGTAGCTCACGATAAGCGTATTGACCCAATTGGTACTTGCGTGGGTGTACGTGGTACACGTGTAACAGCTGTTCGTAACGAAGTGGCTGGCGAAGCGGTTGATATCGTTTTGTGGTCTGAAGATCCAGCGCAGTTTGTGATTGGTGCGTTAGCGCCAGCGCAAGTTCAGTCAATTGTGGTTGACGAAGAAAAGCATGCGATGGATGTAGTGGTTGATGAAGAAAACTTGGCGATTGCGATTGGCCGTAGCGGTCAAAACGTTCGTCTAGCAAGTGAGTTAACTGGCTGGCATATCAACATCATGACTCCAGAAGAGTCTGCGCAGAAAACTGAAGAAGAGTCAGAAAAAGTTCGCGCTTTGTTCATGGATAAGTTGGATGTGGACCAAGAAGTGGCTGATATCTTGATTGAAGAAGGCTTCAATAGCTTAGAAGAAGTTGCGTATGTGCCGTTATCAGAAATGCTTGAAATTGACGCATTTGATGAAGACACAGTGAATGAGTTGCGTACTCGTGCTCGTGATTCTTTGTTGACGATGGAGTTGGCAAAAGAAGAGCTTGTAGAGGAAGTTTCGCAAGATTTGCGTAGCTTAGATGGTATGACAACAACCCTAATGACTAAATTAGCAGAAGGTAATGTTCATACTCGTGACGATTTGGCGGAATTGGCTGTTGATGAGTTAATTGAAATGACTGGCATCAACGAAGAAGACGCAAAAGCTCTCATCATGAAAGCTCGCGCACACTGGTTTAACTGATTCATAAGGGGTTCGCATGGCGACCACGACCGTAGAAGATTTGGCAAAAGAACTGAAGCGTTCCACAGTAGAACTGTTGGGACAGCTTCAGGCTGCCGGTATTAAAAAAGAGACAGCAGAAGATACGTTGACTGAAAAAGATAAAACAAAATTGCTTGAGCATTTGCAGGCAGCTCATGGCACAGCAGAAGCTGGTGCGCGTAAGAAAATCACCTTGACTAAGCGTGAGACAACAGAGATTCGTCAAGCGGACTCTGCAGGTAAAACTCGCACAGTCCAAGTGGAGGTACGTAAAAAGCGCGTGCTTGTGAAACGTGATGAATCAGCTGAAGAAGTAGCAGCACCTGTGGTTCAGGAAGTTGTTATTGAAGAGCCATCAGCGCCAGTTAAACCGGTGTTGGATGATGCTGAGTTAGCAAAGCGTGAGGCTGAGGCAAAGAGACAAGCTGAGTTGTTGGCACGTCAAGAAGCTGATATGAAGGCTGAGATGGAGCGCCGCGCTCGCGAAGAGGCTGAAAAAGCTGAGAAGGCTGAGAAAGCAGCGGCAAAAGTGAAGGCTGAGCAAGCCGCTAAGTCTGAAGTTAAAGATACGGTTGAAGACGTTCAGGCTAAAGCAGATGTGGCTGAGAAACAAAAAGTGGCAGAGGCAGCAGCTGCAGCTGCTGCGGCCAAAGCACGTGATGATGAGTTGGAGTTAATTCGTGTTCGTCGCGCTAAAGCAGAAGCAGAAGCATTAGCTATACGTGAAATGATGAATGCGCCTGCGCGTGTTCTTAAAGCACCAAAGCCTGCTGAAGAAGAGAAAAAAGGTACCTTGCATAAGCCTGTTAAGACAGAAACTGCTGATGACAAGAAGAAAGATAAAGCGGCTGTTGCAAAACCAGGTGCTAAAACAATTAAGTCGTCTGAGTCTTCGTCAACATGGCAAGAAGATGGCAAGAAACGTCCGGGTGGTCTTAAGACTCGTGGAGATACAACTGGCGGAGCTGGTAATTGGCGTGCTGGTGGTGGTCGCAAGAAAAATCAACAGCAACCTGCTGCTGAAGTACAAACAAATTTCGTTGCACCTACTGAGCCAGTAGTAAGAGATGTGCATGTGCCAGAAACGATTACTGTTTCTGAGTTGGCACATAAGATGTCTGTAAAAGCTGCTGAAGTGATTAAGTTGCTCATGGGTATGGGGCAGATGGTTACGATCAACCAAGTGCTTGATCAAGATACAGCTATGATCATTGTTGAAGAGATGGGGCATAAAGCGTTTGCTGCTAAGTTAGATGATCCTGATTTAGATTTGACAACGGATGCTCATGATGCTGAGTTGTTAACAAGACCTCCTGTTGTGACAGTGATGGGTCACGTTGACCACGGTAAAACATCTTTATTAGATTCAATTCGTCGCGCTAAGGTAGCTTCTGGTGAAGCGGGTGGCATTACTCAACATATTGGTGCTTACCACGTTGAGACGCCACGCGGCATGATTACTTTCCTAGATACGCCGGGTCACGAGGCGTTTACAGCGATGCGTGCGCGTGGTGCTCAGGCTACTGACATTGTTATTTTGGTTGTGGCTGCAGATGATGGTGTGATGCCTCAGACTAAAGAAGCGATTGCTCATGCGAAAGCTGCTGGCGTTCCTTTAGTTGTAGCAATTAACAAGATTGATAAGCCTGAAGCAAATCCTGATCGAGTAAAGCAGGAGTTAATTGCTGAAAGCGTTGTTCCTGAAGAGTACGGTGGCGATTCACCATTTATTCCAGTTTCTGCTAAGGCCGGTACAGGTATTGATGAGTTGCTAGAAAACGTTTTGTTGCAAGCTGAAGTGCTTGAATTGAAAGCTCCAAAAGATGCAGCGGCAAAAGGTTTGGTTATCGAAGCTCGTCTAGATAAAGGTAAGGGTCCAGTAGCGACGATTCTTGTGCAGTCTGGCACTTTAAAACGTGGCGATATGATTTTGGCTGGTTCTTCATTTGGCCGTGTTCGTGCCATGTTAGATGAGAACGGCAAACCATGTCAGGAAGCTGGACCTTCTATCCCTGTTGAGATCCAAGGTTTATCTGAGGTGCCTGCAGCAGGTGAAGAAGTGATTGCTGTAGCAGATGAGCGTAAAGCTCGTGAGATTGCTTTGTTCCGTCAAGGCAAGTTCCGTGATGTGAAGTTGGCGAAGCAGCAAGCTGTGAAACTTGAAACTATGTTTGAAAGCATGGGCGAAGGTAGTGTTGAAGCTAGATACTTGCCAATCATTATTAAAGCTGACGTTCAAGGTTCTCAAGAAGCTCTATCTCAGTCATTGCAAAAACTATCAACACCTGAAGTTAAAGTTCAAATTGTTCATGCTGCTGTTGGTGGTATTAGTGAAACTGATATTAACTTAGCTGTTGCATCTAAAGCGGTTGTGATTGGCTTTAACTCTCGTGCAGATGCTCAAGCTCGTAAGTTGGCTGAAGCTAACGGCGTAGATATTCGTTACTACAACATTATTTATGACGCTGTAGATGAAGTGAAGGCTGCGATGAGCGGTATGTTGACTCCAGAGAAGAAAGAGGAAGTCACAGGCCTAGTTGAGATTCGTCAGGTTATCCAAGTTTCTAAAGTTGGTTCAATTGCTGGTTGTATGGTGCTAGAAGGCATCGTTAAACGTACTTCACGTGCACGCCTATTGCGTAACAACGTTGTGGTGTGGACTGGTGAACTTGACTCATTGAAGCGCTATAAAGATGACGTAAAAGAAGTTAAAGGTGGTTTTGAGTGCGGTTTATCTCTCAAAAACTACAACGACATCGAAGTTGGCGATCAATTAGAGATTTTCGAAGTTACTGAAGTAGCAAGAACGCTTTAATTAGGAAGTGCTCCATGCCTGTAAAGAATCATCGCAACCAACGTGTAGCGGACCAAATCCAAAGAGATTTGGCTGAGCTGATTCCACGTGAGGTGCGTGACCCTAAAGCTGGGTTGATTACTTTGCAGGCTGTTGAGTTAACTACTGATATGGCTCATGCCAAAGTGTTTTTTACGGTCTTAGGCGCTGAGCCTGAGTACGCGTTAGCAGTGCTACGTGAAAAAGCAGGTTATTTGCATTCATTATTATTTAAGCGTTTGCATATCCACACAGTACCGACCTTGCATTTTCATCATGATGAATCTGTAGCGCGTGGAGTTGAGATGTCTCGTTTGATTGATCAAGCGCTTAAAGATAGTGATAAGGCTTAAGTGATGCCCCAAGTGATTCATGGGGTGGTGCTGCTGGATAAGCCAGAAGGTATTAGCTCTCAAACAGCAGTAACAATTGTTAAACGATGTTTTGGGGCTGACAAAGCAGGGCATACAGGAACATTAGATCCTATGGCAACTGGTTTGCTGCCAGTTTGTTTGGGTGAGGCGACGAAGTATTCGCAAGATTTATTAGATGCAGACAAAACTTATTTGGCAACGATTAAGTTTGGTGAAAGAACAACAACGGGTGATGCGGAAGGTGAAGTGCTTGAGACGCGTTTACCAAGTTTTAATGTGAGTGACACAGAACTTTTGCAGAATAAGTTGTTAGAGGCAGCTGCTAAGTTCACAGGTGATATTGAACAAGTACCACCGATGTACTCAGCATTAAAGCGTGATGGTAAGCCTTTGTATGAATATGCTAGGGCTGGTGAAACATTGGAAAGGGTTGCTCGCCCAGTCACTATTTACTCATTGAAGTGGGTATCTGTTGAGTGGCCGGTTGCAACATTGGAAGTGGCTTGTAGTAAAGGTACTTATGTCAGAACGCTGGCTGAGGACATTGGGGAACATTTAGGTGTTGGTGCCCATTTGATTGGGTTGCGACGCGAACAAGTAGGACATTTAACTTTGGCCAAAGGTGTTACTTTGGAGAAGGTTAAAGAAGTGGCAAATAATGCAAATGAACAAGCTAATTATTTGTTACCAGTAGATGCATTGGTTCAAGAGCTAAATCCCTTGGAGCTTTCTGATGAAGAAGCAGATCGCTTGCGTTTGGGACAGCGTGTACCAGTGAAGAAGTTAGGTAGTGAAGAAGAGTTAATGAGAATTTATCGTGGCTCAGTTGAGTCATGTAATTTTATGGGTACTGCAGATTGGCGTAAGGGCGTATTACATCCTCGTCGTTTGATTGCCCAAGCTGTTGTTGTAACGAATTAACAAATTAATATAAGTGAAAGCAGAACCATGAGTAATATCCGCGCTTTAAGAAATATCGCCATCATTGCCCACGTTGACCACGGTAAGACAACATTGGTTGACCAATTATTGCGTCAGTCCGGCACATTCCGTGACAACCAACAGGTTGCTGAGCGTGTGATGGACTCGAATGACATTGAAAAAGAACGTGGCATCACTATTTTGTCTAAAAACTGTGCAGTTGAGTATGAAGGTACTCATATCAACATCGTTGACACCCCAGGTCACGCGGACTTCGGTGGTGAAGTTGAACGTGTTCTATCGATGGTTGATGGCGTTTTGTTGTTAGTGGATGCCGTAGAAGGTCCAATGCCACAAACTCGCTTTGTGACTAAGAAAGCTTTAGCTCTTGGTTTGAAACCGATTGTGGTTGTTAACAAAGTAGACCGTCCTGGTGCACGTATTGATTATGTTGTGAATGCAACTTTTGAATTATTTGATAAGTTGGGCGCAACAGAAGAGCAGTTGGACTTCCCAGTTGTTTACGCATCTGGTTTGAGTGGTTATGCTGGTTTAACGCCTGATGTGCGTGAAGGCACAATGGCTCCATTGTTTGAAACAGTATTGAAGTATGTGCCGATTCGTGATGAAGACCCAGACGGTCCTTTGCAGTTCCAAATTTCATCAATTGACTACAACAGCTACGTCGGTAAGATCGGTGTAGGCCGTATTAGCCGTGGAACTGTTAAAGCTGGTCAGAACGTTATTTGTCAAAATGGACCAGAAGGTACACCTTTCAATGGCCGTGTTAACCAAGTATTGAAATTCCAAGGTTTGGAGCGTGTTCAGGTAGATCAAGCTGCTTCTGGCGACATCGTCTTGATTAACGGTATTGAAGATTTAGCGATTGGTACAACAGTTTGCTCAACTGATAAGGTTGAGCCATTACCAATGTTGAAAGTTGATGAGCCAACTTTAACCATGAACTTCATGGTTAATACAAGCCCGTTGGCTGGTCGTGAAGGTAAGTTCATTACAAGCCGTCAGATTCGTGATCGTTTGCATCGCGAATTGAAATCTAATATGGCGCTACGTGTTAGCGATACAGATGACGATACTATTTTCGAAGTGTCAGGTCGTGGTGAATTGCACTTAACGATTTTGATTGAGAATATGCGTCGTGAGGGTTATGAGTTAGCTGTTTCACGTCCACGCGTAGTTTTCCACGAGGAAAATGGCGTGAAGATGGAGCCGTTCGAGAATTTGACTGTTGACGTTGAAGACACAACTCAAGGTTCAGTGATGGAAGAGTTGGGTAAACGTAAAGGTGAATTGCAAGACATGGTTTCTGACGGTAAGGGCCGCACACGTCTTGAGTACAGAATCCCTGCTCGTGGTTTGATTGGTTTCCAAGGTGACTTCTTGACCATGACTCGTGGTACTGGATTGATGAGCCACACATTTGATGCTTATGGTCCAATCAAAGAAGGTATGGTTGGTGAGCGTCATAACGGCGTGTTGATTTCACAAGACGATGGTGAAGCTGTTGCCTATGCTTTATGGAAACTACAGGATCGTGGACGTATGTTCGTGGTTCCTGGTGATGCGTTATACGAAGGTATGGTGATTGGTATTCATAGCCGTGATAACGATTTGATCGTTAACCCAATTAAAGGTAAGCAACTAACCAACGTGCGTGCTTCAGGTACTGATGAAGCGGTGCGCTTGGTTCCGGCGATCCAAATGTCTTTGGAATACGCCGTAGAGTTTATTGCTGAAGATGAATTGGTTGAGGTAACGCCTAAGAGCATTCGTATCCGTAAGCGTCACTTGAAAGAGCATGAGCGTAAGAAAGCTAGCCGTGACTCAGCCGCTTAATTTTTTAAGTTAAGCAAATAACAAAGCCGCAAAATTTGCGGCTTTGTTGTAACTGGAATCTCATTCATGCAAACTCCATCAGGTATCTCTCCTAGTAAGGTTTTTTTACCTCAGCAAGAGGAGAGGTTTGCGCTTTTATTAGATTTTTTAGTGCACCAATTCCCATTGATTTCTAAAGATGAGTGGGTCTTACGCTTCCATGATGGTTTGATATCTAATGATGAAGGGGTGGCGCTTGATATAAGGGCTCCATATGAGGGTGGACATTTTGTTTATTACTTTAAGAGACTTGCCTTTGAAGAGTTGATTCCTTTTCAGGAAAAAATTATTTACGAAGACAATCATTTATTGATTGCTGACAAGCCTCACTTTTTGCCTGTGACACCTGGCGGTCATTACATAGAGCAAACTTTATTGACTCGCCTAAAGAGATCAACGGGGATTGATACGCTCAGTCCTATTCATCGTATTGATCGAGAAACAGCTGGTTTGGTGGCGTTTTCCAAGAGACCTGAAGATAGGAATGCATATCAAGCTTTATTTCGCGAGAAGGCGGTTACTAAAGTATATGAAGCGATTGCAGCGTATCGAGAAGACCTCAATCTAAAATTTCCTATACATCATTGCAGCAGAATCGAAGAGTCCGATAATTTTATGCAAATGCATGAGGTGGAAGGTGATCCTAATTCAGATAGTTCAATCGATTTATTAGAAGTAAAAGAGAGTTGGGCGATATATCGCTTACAGTTAGGAACTGGTAAAAAGCATCAGTTGAGAGTGCACATGAGTGCTTTAGGCTTGCCTATTAAAAATGATCAGATTTATCCAGTGCTGCAAGCGCATGTCACGGTTAATAAAGATTACACCAAACCGCTTCAGTTACTCGCTAAAGAGCTAACCTTTGAAGACCCCGTGACTCACATGCAACATCAGTTTTTTAGTCACCAAGCACTTCATCTATAAAATCTAAATATGTCAGAAAATCAAAAACGTTTAGCTGTTGCGCCGATGATGGATTGGACGGATCGTCAGTGCAGAACCTTTCATCGAAGCTTAACTAAAAAAACAGTTCTTTATAGTGAGATGGTGACAACGGGCGCATTGATACATGGTGATGTGCCACGCCATTTGGATTTTGATGACATCCAACATCCAGTTGTATTGCAACTGGGGGGTAGTGAGCCAGCAGATTTAGCAACATCAGCTAAGTTAGCCATGAAATGGGGTTATGATGAAGTTGATTTGAATTGTGGATGTCCTTCTGAGCGAGTTCAGCGTGGATCCTTTGGAGCCTGTTTGATGGCTGAGCCGCAATTGGTAGCTGATTGTGTTAAATCGATGGTCGATGCTGTAGATATGCCTGTTACGGTCAAGCATCGTATTGGCCTAAATGAGATGGATGTCAGGGCTCATGCAAAAGATTACCAATTCACGCTTGATTTCATTTGTAAGGTGGCAGAAGCCGGAGCTTCACAGGTAACTATTCACGCTAGAAACGCTATTCTCAAAGGCTTATCTCCTAAAGAAAATAGAACCATTCCACCGCTTCAATACGATATGGCAAAACAGCTACGGTTAGATGCGCAAAAACATTTCCCGCATTTAAAGGTATTGCTGAATGGTGGTCTAGAAAATAATGGCGATATCGCTAGATATTGGAATGATTTTGATGGTTTTATGATTGGTCGTGCGGCTTACCATACCCCGGGCATCATGTTAGATTGGGATGAAATGTTGGCAACTGATGGCCAAGCTTTCGGTAGCTTTTTTGGCGTAGAGCAGTGGAACCGCATTACTGAGGAGTTAATTAACCAGAGTGTGCGTTGGTTACATCATTGCCAAGCGACTGGTGAGCATTTTCATATGGCAGCCATTACTCGCCATATTTTGGGATTGGCCCATGGTAAGGGCGGGTCGAAGCATTGGCGTAGGAAGTTATCAGATTACCGATTATTAGGGTCAGTTAAGACTGAGCAAGATGTCCGGTCGTTTTTTGAGAGTGCTAATAAAGAGTTGCGGATGTATATTGAACAAGATGAGGTAGACGAGGTATAATCTTTTTCTCTACGGTGGCTGTAGCTCAGTTGGTAGAGTCCAGGATTGTGATTCCTGTTGTCGTGGGTTCGAGCCCCATCAGCCACCCCAGATACATAAAAAAAGCCCCTTAATCGCTTAAGGGGCTTTTTCTTTATGTTCAGTTAGTTTGTCTGTTAGTTAACTTACTCAGGACATCAGACTTGAGAACCACTCTGCGTAGGCTTAAGGTTTCTGATGAAAGAAAATCATAATGCTTACCAAAATGGCTGCTATGGCTATTTGGCAAATCAACAAAAGTAATATCTAGAAGGGTGTATGGGTATTTGGAGAAGGTGGTGATAGTTCATGAGAAAATTCGGCTAGTGAAAACTTTATTGAACATTCTGAGCCATGGGTTTCTATGGTTGCTAGCCATCATGCCTTATAAGTGGGCTGTGGCAGTGGGCTATGCTTTGGCTGCAGTGGTGCCAACATTTGCAAAGTCTCGTGTCAAAGTGATCAATGCTAATTTGAAAGCATGCTTTCCTAGCTTAACTGTATTAGCGCGACAGAGTATTGCACATCAACATTGGCGTTTATTAGGTAGAAGTTTTGCCGAGCGTGGACGCCTTTGGTTAGGTTCGGAAAAATCCATTACTGATTTTGTGTCAGTGACATCTGCTGTCGATGTGACTGATGGTAAGCCACGTTTATATGTAGGCATGCATATGGTGGGCATTGAGGCGGGTTTAATCGCCACCTCTCTTTATTTGAAACATTTAAATGCTAAGCCTGGTATTACTTTGTATTCAGGTATGAACAATGCTTACTTTGAGCCACGTATTAAAAAATGGCGTGAGCGATTTGGCGCCAGAATGTTCCTAAGAGAAAAAAATAGTAGAGAGTTACTAAGAGAAATTCGCCGAGGCACATTTGTTTGCATATCACCTGATATGGATTTAGGTAGAAAAGATTCTGAATTTGTTCCTTTTTTTGGTGTGCCAACTAATACCGTCTTAGCTGTTTCAAAGATGGCTAAATTAGTTGGAGCAGAGGTGTGTCCGATCGTTACTACTTTGCGAGATGATGATTCTGGCTATGACTGCCGTATTGGGCAGCCGTGGCCCAATTTCCCAAGTGATGACCCTATTGCTGATACAGCACGCATGAGTCAATACTTTGAAGAACTTATTCGCCCAAGAGTTCCAGAGTATTACTGGATACATAAGCGTTTTAAGAATCGACCAGAAGGTCACGCCTCTATTTATTAATCAGAAAACTGTTGTGGCTTATAAGCCACCTGGTCGGATAAGACCAACAGCTAAACCTTCAATGGTGATTTCATCGCGTCGTGGATCAACGATGATATTTTTAAAGTCTGGGTTTTCAGCAATCAATTCAATTTTGACGCCGTGAGGACCTTTGGTTTGTGACCAACGTTTAACGGTTACTTCATCCTCTAGGCGTGCCACAACGATTTCACCGTTACGCACTTCCGCTGTTTTCTTAACCGCTAAATAATCACCATCCAAAATGCCCGCATCCTTCATGCTCATGCCGCGAACTTTTAATAAGTAGTCAGCACCTTTATCAAACAAGGATGGATCGCAAGGTACTTGTTTTTCAACATGTTCGATTGCGAGAATAGGAGAGCCTGCAGCAACACGCCCAATGAGAGGTAGGGTTAGTTGTTGTAGTGATTGCAATGGTAGGGATAGTTGCTTTGCTAGCTTAATGCCACGTGAAGTGCCTGGGGTTAACTCAACATAACCTTTGCGAGCGAGGGCACGTAAATGTTCCTCAGCAGCATTTGCTGAAGCAAATCCTAAGCGCGTCGCAATTTCTGCTCGCGTAGGTGGCAAGCCACTGCGTGCAATCGCATCAGAAATCAGCCCGAGAATCTCTTCTTGTCTCGCTGTTAGCTTAGGTTTTGCTGTGTTTGTATCCATGCTGTGATTCTATACAGTAATTTCCCAAGACGCAATACCCATTGATAATGCCGTCATGAATTCAGGACATTTATTGCTGTTAGGTATGGGGGGAACCATCGCTGGTTTAGCGATGGACCGAGCAAAACCCATGTCTTATAAAGCAGGATCTTTACCAGTATCTGGCTTGGTTCAGGATCTTGAGTTAGATGAGGATTTTGGTGAGATTGAGGCTGTTCAGGTGGCTAATGTTGATAGTCGTCATATGTCTGAAAACTTGCTGATTCAGCTAGGATGGGCGGTAAAGGACGGATTAGACCGCCCAGATATTAGCGGCATCGTGATCACCCATGGTACGGATACCATGGAAGAAACAGGGATCTTTTTGCATGCCACTTTGGGTAAATTGGCTAGCCATTACAAAAAAGCGGTGATTTTGACAGGGGCAATGTTGCCCGCTAATGCCGATCATGCTGATGGTCCTTCCAATCTTAGGGCTGCACTATATTTGGCGAAAGAGGCTAAGCAAACAGAGCAGTTTGGTATTTTGGCAGTGATGGCTGGGAAGCTTTGTTTGGCAAGAGAGTTATCAAAACAACATACCCATGCATTAGATGCTTTGGTTGTGAATGCCCATGAAATTGATGGTCCGATTCATAAACGGCAAGCTGACTTAAGTTTGCCAGGCCAAGCTCATTGGCCTTGGGTCGAGATTGTGACCAGCCATGGGGGGGCTTCTGGGAGAGTGGTTGATTGGCTCGTTAGTGAACATGTGGATGGTATTGTGGTCGCAGGTACAGGGCAGGGTAGTATTCATGGGGTATTGGCGGAATCCCTCATTAAGGCTGCTGAATTAGGTATTCCTGTGGTTCGGTCTTCTAGAGTCGGTGCAGGAGCTGTTTTTTCAGAGATTTCTGAGCCTGACAGTGCTAGAAACTGGCTATCTGCCAGAGATTTATCCCCTCCTAAAGCTAGAATTGCTCTGCAATTAGCCATTTTGGAGGCAAATTCTAGGAAAACAGACGATTGGCAGAGTATTTTTGCTACAATCTAGGGCTGTAGTTTTTTCACCTTGTCACACTGGTCAATTAGCTTAAACAGGGTTAATTGAGACGCCCAGGTGACTTTTATCCATAAGGAGTAATTAATGCGTCATTACGAAATCGTTTTTATCGTCCACCCGGACCAAAGCGAGCAAGTACCTGCCATGGTT
>Ga0213922_1000021_pt1 | contig 98927 bp, 108 predicted proteins | sample McNCre2917MG_FD_165060 | JGI IMG/M metagenome (GOLD analysis project Ga0213922, IMG submission 165060) | Freshwater microbial communities from McNutts Creek, Athens, Georgia, United States - 29-17 MG | ecosystem: Environmental > Aquatic > Freshwater > Creek | place: USA: Georgia | collected... | reverse complement strand
CATGGAACCTAAATGGGCAGTCACCTTTTATCTAACCATGGGTATGTTCATGTGGATGCCTATTAAAGAATCTATTGATATCAAATTATTTATTAAAAATATTTTGATTGTTCATTTGATTGTTGCTGCACTGTATGCTCTATTTACAGGGGTAATCGCCGATGTTGTCGGTCGCACAACTCGCGCCAACTATCCAAGCCAAGAGTTATCTGATCGCATGTACCAACATTGGGAACAACATCCAGAACTAACCCAAGGCGCTCCATTAACTATGATTGCGGGAGATGTCTGGACAGCAGGGAATGCCGCTATTCACAGCCCTAATCATGGTAGAGCTATTCAAGTTTGGGTTGATGCTAATGATCTAGAAACCCCTTGGTTAAAACCAGGCGAAAAACCATTACTCATGGTGATTGCTAGTCGCAACAAGAAGAGTGACTATCACGGAAAACATAGAGGTGGAGAAGCAGTATCGCCAGAAGTAGAGGCACTGATAGCGAAAGCTTCAGTCAAAGGTCATGATTCAATTCCTTGGACACACAAAGAGGATGGTCCAAGACTTGAAGTCGACTGGGCAATTGTTAAACCGTAATTAAATACTAGCGTACCCAAACTTGGGTTCTTCCAATAAGAGAAAACCCAATATAGCCCCTAACACGCAGAGCTTTTCCATCATCGGTTGATATTTTTACTTTATAAATATCCCCCTCTTCCGGATCTAAAATCTCCCCACCGGACCAATAGCCAGATTTATCTTTTTTCAAGCCTTTCATAATCACCATGCCCACGATGGGCTTACCCTTACGCTCATCTTTGCATAAGTTGCAATGAGTAATGGAACTTTCAGAATCATGAATTAATTCAGTAACAGTCCCAATTAATTCACCATGACGCTCTTCAATCTTGATAAAGGAGGATGGTCGGTTCGTTTTTTCATCAATCGTCTTCCAAACTCCTAGCACGGGATCAGCACTTTGGGCCATCACGATAGTTGAAGAAAAAAGTAAACTTACTAAAAGGAATGGTAGAAATTTTTTCATAGGTTTTGAGTTTACTCCGACTCTTTGGTCATACCCTCTATGCTATATTGAACAAATGCGCCCATTCTTAAAGTTCCTTTTACTACCTCTGTTTTTATCACTACTCACTTCTGCAGTTTATGCGGTAGATACAGAAACAACTGACTCCACTCACAGCCTACCCGATCACATCGTGGGCGATATTGGTGGCGCCATTTACAGTAATAGACTAAATATTGGCAACTCAGGGATGCAGTCGGTTATATTGCCTTATGGGTTTTTTGATTACCAACGATTTGCCATGCGCATCGATCAATTGGCATTTAAAACAATTCCAATGGGATTTGGTTATTTAGAGTTGGTAGGAAAAATAGACGCTGACTCATACAAAATAAAATCAAACATCAATGGAAAAACCATTTCCAGAGGTTATCAAGTCCCCATTGGAGTGGGCACTTTTCAAGAAACACCTCTAGGCGTTATTTCGATTAACGCCTATCGTGATGTAGGCCCTAGCAAAGGCTATTTATATGATGCCAGTTATTACGGAGAGGTTGCCCTATCCAAAAGCTTAATCCTTTATCCACAATTTGGTATTGAGCGGCAGTCCAAGTCTTACACAAACTATTACTTTGGCATTAACTCAGAACAAGCACAGCAAACTGGATACCCCGTTTTTCAAACAAGTGCTTCTAATAACCCTTACGCAGGACTTTTACTCGAAGTATCTGTCGCTGACAATTGGTACGTTAATTTGTATGGGAAAAGAAAATGGTTAGGCGCTGAAACGAACCGTAGCCCAGTTCTAACTCGCTCATTCCAAGATACGGTATTTACTTCTTTAGTTTATCGCTTCAAATAAACCAATTAAATCAGTTAAGAACTTAATCCGCGATTCGATCGCGGATAATTAATTGCTTAACCTCTTCACTATAAGTATCAATATTTTTACGTCTATCAAATGCCAACTGTAAAAATTCAACGGACTCATTAACAACTACTTCACGCTCATTATCTAAAGTAATGATGTGATAAGAATTACCAAGCCACACCAACTCACGCACACTCGATTTAACTGTTTTATATAACCAGTCGACAGTAGCTGGAGCCACCACATCATCATCAACAGAAATAATAATTAATAAGTCAGAATCAAACTCTTCAATAATAGATTTGGCAAACTTAATTAAACGTAAGCCTTGATAGAGATGTTTAGCAGACAAAGATGCTGAACCAACCTCTGTTGTTTCTTGCTCCCTCACTTGCTTGGCTACTCGATTACGCAGTTCAAGGTTACGTAAGCCATAAGGCTCAGATTCCTTGTAATGCCAATTTTTGATGCCCAGCGCAAATACCAAACGAAGAAATACGTGATACCAAGCCACATTCCATCCGTCATAAGCTAGCACTGGAGAGAGCGCAATAACTGCATCACATTTTTTATGTTGAGCTTCATAAGCTAATGCCAGGGTTGCCCCCATGCTTAAACCAACAAGCGCAACACTGTCATGAGTTTCAAGAAGCAGGTCAACAACCACATTTAACTGTGATAACCATTCTTCATAAGGCCTAATCTCTGTTTGAGCATAGAAACCTTGAATTTTTGGAATGCAAACAGTATGACCAAGACGTTCAATCATTTTAGGGATAGACCCTAACTCTAAAGGAGTCCCGCTCAACCCTGGTAAAAAAATTACCGCTTGGCCCGTCTGGCCTAGAGTAAACTTCTCGCAAAGGCTTTTTAATTGATTAGTCATAAATTTAAATAATTGGACTCCCTTAGGAGGAGTGTAATACAAATGCAAATCTTAAATGCGCGCGCTTGGGCCCCTCACACAACATCAGCTTATATTTATGCAACTGTAGGAACCATGGCTGCTTTTGTCATACGCTACTTGTTCCACCCATTTTTGGGCTCCAACTTCCCAACCTTATTCTTTTTATTTAATACATTAATTATCAGCTTTAATTTTGGCTGGAAACCTGCTGCGCTGAGCAGCGTTGCCGCCATGGCACTCGCCTATTATTTCTTTATTCCACCCTATGGTACTTTTGACCTCGAAAACCCGATGGATGCGCTTTATATCGTCATATATAGCTGTCTATTTGGCGTAAGTATTTTTTACACTGAAAAACTACAACGTGAGAGATATCGGGCTATTTTAATTGCGCGTGTTTGTGAATCAAGAATGCGTATCATGGCAAAATTAAGTTCTAAAAACAATAATCGTCACAAATTATCCTCATAAATATTATTAATAGATTGAGGTCTTAATGAATTATTAAGACACATAATCATCACTCAATTAATAAGATGATTACAAGCTCTAAAAAATTACTGGCCAGGCATAAAAAAGCCACTCCGAAGAGTGGCAATATCCCAGGAACGAGACAGTAATGTCCCCGAAATTCTTTACTTACTTTGCGAACGTGAAAGTAAAAGTGTTAAGAATGCAGAGCAAATCAATAATCCCGCCACAAAATACAAACCACCCGCATAGCTACCAGTCGTATCTTTCATCCAACCGATGACTGCAGGTCCAGCAAAGCCCCCCAAGTTACCAATTGAGTTAATCGTTGCAATACCACTTGCTGCTGCAGCACCTGATAAGAACATCGTAGGCATGCTCCATAAAGGTGGCTTTGCACAACTGATACCAATATTCACCAAAGTTAGTGCAGCGATTAAGGCGAACATGCCGTTTGAATTACCCGCGATGACTAAGCCAATAGCAGCGACTAAACAAGCAAGAATCACATGCCATGTTCGCTCGCCGGTGCGATCTGAATGTCTTGACCAAAGCACCATAGCGATAACAGAAATAGCAGGAGGAATTGCATTTAAGAATCCCACGGTCATGGATGACACACCCAGTTGCTTAATAATTTGCGGCGCCCAGATACCCAAGGTGTAAAGACCAGCTGATGTACCAAAGTAAATCATCGCCAATGCAAGCACCCTAATATCTAATAAACCTTTGATGAAACTATGTTTAGCCGCGCCCTCTTTACTAGAAGCCTCTTTGTTCATCTCATTAACCAACCATTGGCGTTCATCATCTTTTAACCAAGTCGCGCCCTCTGGTTTATCCGTCATGTAGAAAAACACCACAATACCTAAGATCACCGCAGGAATTGATTCAATAACGAACAACCATTGCCAACCGTGCAAGCCCATCCAACCGTCTAATTCCAATAGTGATGCTGAAATAGGAGAACCAAGCGCTGTTGAAATAGGTGCAGCGGCCATGAACAAAGCTGTGACACCTGCGCGATGGCGAGCGGGGAACCAATAGCTAATATACAAAATGATGCCAGGGAAAAATCCGGCTTCAGAGGCGCCTAACAAGAAACGCAAAATATAAAAACTAGTTGAATTCTCAACATAAGCCATGCCAGCAGAAATCAGCCCCCAAGTAACCATCACGCGAGCGATCCAGATTCTGGCACCTACTTTATGAAGGATAAAGTTGGAGGGTACTTCAAATAAAAAATATCCCCAAAAGAAAATGCCTGCACCAAAACCTAATATAGACGCGGTAAAGCCGAGGTCTTTATTCATGGTTAACGCTGCAAAACCAATATTGACTCGATCAATATAAGCAATGAAGTACAGCAACATAATAAACGGCACAATGCGCCAAGTAATTCGGCGTAACGTACGACTTTCAATACTAGTATCCATACCGACCTCCCTACTGTTCTAATTAGTTATCTTGGTTTTAGGCAATTCATTATTTAATGAATCGAATCTTTTGATTAATTTTTTCTAAGATTGGCTTTTTCTTTTCGTTAAAACCTTTCTTGTTTTCTTCAATCAAATTTTTTCCTTTGGTATCAATCGAAATAATCAGAGGACCAAACTCTTTCACTCGATTAATCCAAAGTGTCTCTGGCATACCCAAGTCAGTCCACTCAGCACCTTCAATTTTTTCCACTTGAGTTGCTGCCAATACAGCACAACCACCTGGGAAGATCGCATGAACTGCTTTATTTTCTACACAACCTTCTTGAGTTTCAGGGCCCATACCACCCTTACCTACAATCAACTTAACGCCAGTTTGCTTAATAAATTCTTTTTCGAATTTCTCCATACGCATACTGGTTGTAGGACCAATAGAAACCATTTCATATTCGCCGTTATCCTTTTTGCGAACAATCGGGCCCGCATGAAAAATAGCGCCGCCTTCAAGATTAACCGGCAACTCACGGCCTAATTCGATTAATCGACGGTGAGCGACATCTCGGCAAGTAACTAATGTTCCAGAAAGATAAACAACGTCACCGATATTCAATGACTCTAGATCTTCATCTTTAATAGGGGTTGTTAATATTTTTTTCATACTTTGAATCCTTGATGAGAAATAATTTCATATGACATGTCAGCATTGATTTTGATTTTTCCTCGACGATGAGCCCAACAGCCAGTTGATACCGCCACACCAATCGTTGATGGATGACGTGCAGAAGATTCAATATTCACACCCATCACACTGTTATTGCCGGTCAAGCCTTGAGGACCAAGACCTAATTCATTCAGACCTTCAGCCAATAGTTCTTCCATCAAAGCAGCATTCTCATTAGGATTGCTTGATGTCACTGGGCGCAAGATTGCCTTTTTAGATAATCGTGCTGCCGTTTCAGCTGATGTTGAAACGCCCACACCAACCAATAATGGTGGGCATGCATTAACGCCTCTTGATGTGATGACATCAAATACAAACTCGGCAACACCTTCGTAACCTTGGCCTGGCATTAATACCTTAGCAGCACCTGGTAATGTGCAACCACCACCAGCCATGTACACATCAATAATCACGCTATCGCTATCAGGAACGATTTCCCAATCTAACCAAGGAATTTTTGAACCTGTATTGGTGCCGGTATTTTTCTCTTCAAATGTCTCCACGGCATTGTGTCTTAATGGGCCTTCTTTAGTAGCGCCTAACGTGGCATTTCTAAGAATGTCTTCTAACTCACCTAACAACGGAAACTTAGCACCCGCTGTTAAAAAATATTGGATAACGCCTGTATCTTGGCAGCTTGGGCGATCTAACTGATCTGCAGCTTCTTGGTTTTGGCGCATAGACTCATACACCTCTTTAGCCAAGAAATTAACTTCTTTTTCTCTTAGCTCGCCTAGCTTGGTTGTTACATCTGTTGGTAGTCTCTTACCGATATATGCCGTAAATTTCGACATGAGGTTGGTTAAGTCTGCGACTTGCGTATCTTTATTCACTTCAATCTCCTATAAATTCAAGCAAACGCTTATGGATGGAACGAATAGTAAGTTTGCAATTAGATTAAAATTCATCTATAAAGTTAATATATTGTTAACTTTTAATTAATAATGTCCAAGAACATCAACCCTTCTGATTTAGGCTTTTTTTCCACCTTAATATCCAGCGGCAACCTAGGCGGAGCCGCCCGAGAACTAGGCATCACCACAGCGGCAGTTAGTAAGCATTTAAGCCAAATGGAAGCCAGACTGGGACTCACACTAGTCAACAGAACAACCAGGCGCATGAGTCTTACTCCCGAAGGAGAGATTTACCTAGAACATGCCAGACAAATACTTGGAGAAATAGACGATTTAGAAAGTCTTCTTTGGGGAACCACGGTGGTACCTAAGGGACTATTAAGAGTCAATGCCACGCTAGGGTTTGGCCGAAGCCAAATCGCCCCATTAATTTCTAGTTATGCAAAAAAATATCCTCAGGTAGATATTCAACTGCAACTGTCAGTTAACCCACCCCCTATTACAGATGATTCATTTGATGTCTGTTTTAGATTTGGACCACCACCTGATTCAAGGGTGATTGCTAGACTCATTGCCCCCAATAAAAGAATATTTGTTGCATCCCCTAGCTATATCAAGGCACATGGTCTACCCAAATCGCCTGAGGATTTAAGCAAACATAACTGTATTGGTATTCGGCAAGGCGATGAGGGCTATGGCATTTGGAGATTTCATAGTAAACAAGATAACTCCAAGCTAATTAAGATTCGTGGCAATCTAACAACCAATGATGGTGAAATTGCCGTTAATTGGGCATTAGATGGCCATGGCATTGTGATGCGAGCTGAATGGGATGTGGCGCGTTATTTGAAGTCTGGGCGATTAGTGCAAGTTTTGGATCATTTTCAAACACCAGATGCAGATATTTACGCCATCTACCCTCAACGTCAAAAATCATCTGCTCGGATTAAAAGCTTAATTGATTATGTCGTAGAGGCATTTAATCAAGAATCTATCAAAGACAACTAACTATTCTGTTCTGACAAATAATAAAAAAAGCCACTCCGAAAAGTGGCTAGAACTGATGAAGCAGTTTTTAATTACTTAATCAACAAAGATGCAGCACGAGCTTGCTCATACTCTTCCTTGGACATCGGAACAGCATCTTTCTCACCTAATTGCTTTAATGGAATGCGATAAGTTTCGCGAGCTGTCCAACAAGCAAATGCTGAGATAGCTGTAATCACTAATGTAATAGCACCAATCTTAGTTGGAATATCTGTTGATCCTGGAGGAGCTACGTAAGCAAACAAAGCTGGCAATAAAGCTGTCAACATTGTGCCCACGTTTTGAGCAATCGCCATTGAAGATACGCGTGCTCTAGCTGGGAATAACTCTGGGTAGAAACTTGGGAAAACAGCATTGTAGCCTTGGTATACCAAGCCCCACATCAACAATGACATCACAACAGCTAAAGACACATTACCAATACTGATTGCATATAAGTATCCGAAAGATAAAACACCGGATACAAGTGAACCAATAATGATTGGAGGTCTTCTACCAATTCGGTCAGATAAATTACCTACCATTGGGATAACAGCCATCGCTAAGATGTTACCAACCACTGGAATCCATAAATAAACTGCCTTATCAAAACCAATGCCATAACTAGCCTGCACAGCATAAGCCGCACCAAAAATAGTTGTCACAACTGGAATCACATTCATGAAAGCCATGCAAATCACACGCAACATATTTGGCCAGCACTCAGTAAATGCTTGAACAATCGGTGCTTTAACAATTTGACCTGACTTCTCTTCTTCTTTAAAGACTTCAGTCTCATCCACTTCTTTGCGGATCATGTACCCAACAAAAATCACCACGAAACTCAAAATAAATGGAACCCTCCAGCCCCAAGTATTGAATTCTTCTTTTGGCAAATAATGTGCAAGTGGCAAAAATACTGCAGCGGCTAACACTTGACCTGCTTGAACACCATTTAATGTAAAGCTAGAAAAGAAGCCACGACGACCTGTTGGAGAACTCTCCAAAATCATAGAGCTTGAACTAGAAATTTCACCAGCCACAGCGAAGCCTTGAGCTAAACGCAAAGCCACTAGCAAGACAGGAGCCCAGATACCTACTTGATCATAAGTTGGCAATAAGCCTACTGCTAATGTAGAAAAACCCATCAAGAACATGCAAAAAACTAAAACTTTTTTACGGCCTTGACGATCTCCCATGTGACCTAAGAAAAACGCACCAATAGGACGAGCTACATAACCCACACCATATGTCGCTAATGAAGCAACAATAGCAATGGCTGGATCGCCTTGAGGGAAAAATATTTGTGGAAAGATTAATGCAGCAGCTGTTGCATAGATAAAGAAATCGTAATATTCGAGCACTGATCCAATCCAACCACTCGCTACTACTTTCTTAGTTTGAGACTTAGTTGCGTGAGACATAAACACTCCCTGAACTTGAGTTAGTTATTTCTAGACACCTAGAATTGGGATGGATTCTATAGGGCAAATTAGCTATTGAATACCTAACATCTGCCCTATCAGATATATCAATTAGGCATAACAGACAATAAGAACCATCAACGTCTTAAAGATGCATGGAAATTACCCTCTAAGGCTCAGGCCTTACCCAAAAGCCTACATAAATAGCTGAAAAATGAGCCCCAACCCCGCACAAGAGAAAATAACTTCCATCACAGAGCGCTTTAGCTTGAATAAGCCTATAGCCGCCAAGATGGTGATCAAGGCAGAAACAGCATCAAAATGACCTTCAAATCCTTTCGGCCATAAGACATGGTAAGCAAAAAATAAGGCTAGATTTAAGATCACACCCACAACAGCTGCCGTTATCGCCGTTAAAGGAGCTGTCAATTTAAGGTCGTCATGCGTCGACTCCACCAAAGGACCGCCCACCAGAATAAAAATGAATGACGGCAAGAACGTAAACCAAGTCACTAGGGTTGCAGCAAACGCACCTGCCATCAATAAATGCTCTGGGCCAAATAAAGCTTGAACATACGCTCCAATAAATCCAACAAATGCCACAACCATAATTAATGGACCAGGCGTAGTCTCGCCCAAGGCTAAACCATCGATCATTTGTGTCGGCGTTAACCATCCATAGTGATTAACCGCCCCTTGATAAACATAAGGCAATACCGCGTAAGCACCACCGAAAGTTAAAAAGGCAGCTTTTGTAAAGAACCACCCCATTTGGGTGAATGCGTGATCCCAACCATAGGCGGTATAAAAGTACCCCATAGGTATCAACCACAATAAAACCCCCACCACCAAGGTTTTAAATAACCTTACCCATGAAAATAAAGTGTGAGGCAGTCTAGGGGAATCATCATCAATTAATGCTGCGCCATAGGATTGATTCGCTTTTCCATGCCCACCACCTAAACGAAATTGATCAGCTTTGTAATGGCCACCCCAAAAACCAATCAAAGCAGCCATCAAGACAATCAGAGGAAAAGGCACATCTAATAAGAAAATAGCTATCAGTGAAGCCGCAGCGATACTCCATAGATAGGCATTTTTTAAAGCTCTTGATCCAATCCGATGAGCTGCCTGAGCAACAATCGCTGCCACAGCAGGCTTGATGCCATAAAATATTCCAGCAATGATGGGTGTTTGACCAAATGCCATGTAAAGCCAAGAAAGTGCAATAAGAATCAATAGGGATGGCAATACGAATAGAACGCCTGCCACAACACCACCCTTGGTTCGGTGCATTAACCAACCAATGTAAACAGCCAACTGCTGAGCTTCAGGCCCAGGCAAGACCATGCAATAGTTCAGAGCATGCAAGAATCTCTTTTCCGAAATCCAACGGCGCCGTTCCACTAGTTCCGTATGCATGACAGCAATTTGCCCTGCTGGACCACCGAAACTAATCCACCCTAACTTAAACCAAAACAAAAAGGCCTGCCAAAAAGTAACTGGGTTAGGCTTCTCAGAAACAGTTGAAGAAATAGATGGCATCAGATGCTCTGTCGATGAATCTTATATAAGCTACTTCAATCTATATCCAGCATGACATGCCACACAGGTCTGAGTAGTTTTACTTAATGCCAACATAGCGAGCTTAAGATCACCAGTCGCACCTGCATTCTGAACTTCTACCGCAAATTGGCTAGCATGACGATGCATTTGGCTACCAATTTCTTGCATTTCTTTAGGCATGAATTGAGAGTTCTCAAATGCATGATGTGACTTCAAAGCAGTCAACCCCAATCTGTTTTCTGCAATTGATGCCGCCTTGTCATATTGGCTAGACCCAATGGCCTCTTGAATCTCAGCGAGCGCCAAGAGATGATCCCTCATGCTAGTTAATGTGTGATCCTTCATCATTACAGGGAATTCAACAGCCACCCGCACATCAGAAGACTGAGTTTCATGGTGGTGATCGTGCTGCGCCATACCTTGACCAGAAGAAACAAGGCACAAAATACTAATAAAAAGAAAAATAATTTTTCTCAGAAGATTCATTTTAAAAATTGTTTAATTGATTAATTGATTAATTGATTAACTAAACATCTGCCCCATGATGAACCACAAAATGAAACTAAGCAAATACCAAAATTCCTCATAAATAATAAAGCTCATCGAAATGGGCTTTATGGAAAGCTCGGGCAAATATTTATCTCTGCAAAGAATAACCAGGCACTTGGTTCCCTTTTGAGTACATGCACTGTTGATAAGCGATGTCATAACGACGCTGAATCTCACCAGAAGTGTTATTGCCATTAGACGCGCCAACAGCAGCACCGCCCAACATACCAATCGCAGCCCCCGTACCAGCATTTTTATGGTTACCGCCACCCGCCACTGCTCCAGCTAAAGCACCTAAAGCAGCCCCCACCACCGCAGTTTTTGCAGTACTTAATGCAGCGGCATCATCGGCCGTGGTGCCAATAGAGTTTTGAGCATAGCTTCGACACTCTGCATCATCCTTCTGAAAAACATCAAAAGGTTTTCCAGGAGCAGGCATCACCGTTAGGCTTGGTCCAACTGGTCTAGAAGCACAAGCCGATAAGATTAATAAAGAAGATAACAAAATAGATAGTTTTTTCATCATTTCATTCCTTTACTTTGCAGGTGTGGCAGGAACAGTCTTCCAACCAGCAGCACATTCAGAAACATACGGGTAATAAGTTTTACTTGCTTCACAGTAATACCAAACACTTGGCAAATTTTGCGCTTGTACTGTTGGCGCTGGAGCAGGTGCCGGACGCGGAGGCATACTAGGCATCGGGGCTGGCGCTGCTGGTGGCGCAACGACAACAGGGCCTGGCACCACAACAGCTGGCGTGTAAGGATCTGGGTAAGGGTACACAGGGGCTGGGTAATAGTAATAAACACCACCTACGATCCACCACCAACCCATACGACCCATATAGGCGCCATGGTACCAACCACCACCTCGCCACACATGAATATCTCGCTCATGAAAGTGATGCATCTCCCCTCTACCATGCCAAGGCTCAGCCATAACAGAGGTTGTCAACCCACCACTCAATAAAACCATGGCTAAGATAGCAAAATAATATTTTTTAATTGGTGAATAGTTCATAAATATTCTCTTATAAGGTTAAGGAACTAGAAAACGAAAGCGCATCGACTTTTGTTAAATCATCATCAGCATGCATGACCGCCCCATTTAATAAAACAACTGTAGCAATAAGCGCCAAAATTAATAAAGCCCATACCTTTGGCTTAGACAAATATCCCCTCAGCACCAAAACTTCCCCGACAGGATTAGAGGAATGAGTCTTGAATGACTGCTCTACTCGAGCATAAAAGTCTTCGGAAAGCTCAGGCGCCGAATCCTTCAGAATTATTTTCTTTAACTCGTGATCATGTAGCATGAAAAGACTCCAATATCTTTTTTAAATTTAGCTTAGCTCGGTGCAATAACTGATGAGCTGCATTTTTATCAATCTCTAACACTTCGGCAATTTCAGCCACATCAGCATCTTGATAGGCCCATAAGGAAATAGCCATACGCTGTCTAGCGTTGAGTAACTGGATAGCCCTTTGCACACTAATCGCATCTTCATGAGACTGCAACACAGAATCAGCACCCTCTACCTCCCCTTCATCAAAAGTCTCAGCCGAATATTTATGTTTAGTTTTCAAATAATCAAAACATAATCTCGTGACAATCTTATAAAAATAAGTATCTAATGACGACTGACCGGCAAACTGATGAGCTTTCCATAAACGAATAAAAGCTTCTTGCAACACATCCTTGGCATCATCAGAATCACCCAATATGCGCCATGCCACTGCATGAGCCTTGGGTGATAGCTGCTTGACTAATTGCAAAGAAGCATTAGCATCACCATCAACAGCCTTTTCATAAAGAGCTGCTTGGCTCTGCCAATGCAAGGGAAGTATTTGATTGAGCAAAATTAGTTAGCTGGCTTTTCTTGTTCAAGGTGATGAGATTGGTGCATTTCTTCACGCCATTTCTTTTTCTCTTCAGGACTCATTTTTTCAAATGTTTTTCTCCGCTCCTCACGCATTTGTTGACGCTCTTCCGGCGTTAAAGAATTAATCATTGCCTTACGCTCGGCTCTCATTTTTTCTTTTTGCTCAGGCGTTAATTTATTCCATTCAGCGCGCATTTTTTCATGCATCTGCTCACGCTCAGCGGGTGTCAAAGATTGCATTTTTTCATGCATCTTTTCTCTAAATTTCTTTCTTTCCTCAGGCGTTGCTTTCTTAAGCTCTTCGCGCAATTGACGCCCCTGCTCCATACGCTGTTCAATCGACAGCTTCGAGAAATCTCGCGGATCCATAGGCTCAGGTAATGCTGCCATCGCAAAGCGACTAGCTAGCAATAAAACAACAGCTAATAATTTATAGGCCATTTTCAGTATCTCCCGTTAAAAGATACTACTTTGACAAGATGAGGGCTATAACTCTTACGCTCAAACTGAAAATATTCTTTTTCAGTATATTTTTATAAATTTCATAAGAGAAATGTGCTGCGGACAGGCGAAAAAAAAGCCACTCCGAAGAGTGACTAAATGTACGAGCAAGCCGTACGAGGAGACTACGACTACAAATGAATGAATCTAAATAAAATCATTAATTGAATGCTAGGAAAATATATGGCAAATAACCATAAAACTTTAGTATTAGCATTCATCAAAAAATTGAGCCTCTGATTAATTAACTCATTAATTCATTAATTAAATCAGCGATATAAGACTAAAGTATTAGGTGAAAATAAATGGCGGGTGTCATAATCTAATTTCGCTAATTTATTTAATATAAACAACGGGATACCAGCATGGAATCCATATCAGTTTTAATTGTTGATGACCACCCGGTATACCGAGATGCTCTTCATCAATTTTTAGCGAGAAAATTTTCATCCTCTAATACACAAGTATTTTCTGCCAAGTCAATTTCAGACGGCCTAAATATCATTAATGAAACAACATCAAGATGGGTTGTTCTTCTAGATCTTTTAATTCCAGATTCAAAAAATGAGATTGATGGCATTGAGCAATTTAAGAAACTTCAAGATGTAAGGGCGATTGCTGCGATATCAGGTCTAGAAAAATCAGCGATCGAACAAACCTGCCTTGATGCAGGTTGCACTATTTTTATTTCCAAAAACAGTGAATCTTCTGAAATCTATGAAAGTCTTTGCCATTTAATTGGGCAATCTCCCGCAGATTCAGAGTTAGAGCAACTCACTGCTCGACAAAAAGAAATCCTTGGCCACATCTCTGCTGGGCACTCAAATAAGATGATTGCTTATTCGTTACAAATTAGCGAACAAACGGTCAAAGTGCATTTAGGAGAAATCTTTAAGAAAATTAAAGTATTTAATAGAACTCAGGCAGTTATCAAAGCCAAAGAAAATGGCTGGGTTTAAGCAATGACACATGAGCCAATCCAGCAAGATAATCCCTTGCTACTAGAAGAGAAATACTCTTTCCTCCAAACCGCTTCTAAGACAAATACATTTGGGACGATTATTGGCCCCCTATTAACGGCTGCCTTACTCGCTCCGGATGCTGATTTAGTGAGGCTGGCAATCTGGCTAATTGCCATGACCGTTTCCGTTCTATTTCGGATATACATGGTCTTTATTAGAAATGCAGATTCAAGCATTCCAATTCCGAAAAAGATTTCAAACCTCACCTTAGGTGTTTTTTTAGTCACCTCAAGTTGGGGCTTAGGCTGGCTCATTCTAGTGCCTACCTTGTCATTTAACTTGCAATGCCTCTTTCTCCTAATGAGCTCTACCGCCATTTTCGTTGGCCTGTATGGCTACTCGATACACAGGCCCACTTTCTTGGCATTCATACTTCCCATCCTCATCTGCCAATTTATTACGTCTCTCATACCGCCTTTTATATTCTCATGGCCTATTTTGCTAGGCGAGTTTGCTTTTTCCATGTACACGCTGAAAATGTCTTCCTATTTCTCAGATTCATGGAACAAAACTGTCTCTCTACAAATTCAAAACCAAATTCTCAATAAGAGTCTTGAGCAAGAGTACAACTCTGCTATTGCTGCTAATGTCGCTAAATCTAAATTTATTTCGACTGCCAGCCATGACCTTAGGCAGCCATTACACGCGGTTAACATCTACCTAGATTTGTTTGAACCAAAGCTGTTTACACCTAGCGATCAATCCAATCTGATGCAAATTAAAAAAAGCATCAAATCTTTGAATTCCATGTTTAATTCCTTGCTAGATTTAAGCAAACTTGATTCAGAATCTTCAGATACTCTATTAAAATCTTTTGAGATTGAAGATCTCATCAAGGTTTTATCAAGCACCTACACCCCAATCGCCTTAAGTAAAAACTTAAAACTAAACTTCAACTATGAAAATCTTCTCGTTGAAGGAAACAGCCTCATTCTTCAGCAATTACTGGGGAATTTAATTACAAACGCCATTCAATACACTGTTGAAGGTGAAGTGGCAGTTAATATTTCCTCCATCAATAACTGCTTGAATATCAAGGTGTCTGACACAGGATGCGGCATCGATTCAAAGCTACTTGATCATATTTTTGATGAATTCTTCAGAGTGGATGCCACCCGTAATATGCATGATGGCCTAGGTTTAGGATTATCAATTGTTAGACGTCTTTGCAAAATCACTAACTCAAGCATATCCCTCCAATCAGAAATTGGAGCAGGAACCACTTTTGAAATTCAGACAAGATACCAAGTATCTAATGCCTTAACAGAGTCTAAAGATTTAAATCAGGCCTCATCCACCCAAAGCACTAGCAAACAAGACGAGTTGTTCGCATCAAAATGCATCGCCATTTTCGAAGATGATTTATCGATTCTTCATGCTTATGAAAAAGCTTTAAATAAAAATGGGTTCTCAGTCCTGGTGCTTTCAGAGGATCATGCTGAGCTAGCGAATCAATTAGCCAAAATTGATCGAATCGACTGCATCCTAAGTGATTACAGATTAAAAAATACCACCGGCGATGTTGTTATTCAGCAACTACGGGATAGTTATGGGGTCGATATTCCCGCCATCATCATCACTGCTGATACATCACCAAGACATATTCAATTATTTAAAAACTTAAATATTCACGTTTTCTACAAGCCGATTAGTTATGGGGATATTGTGAAATTTATCGAATCCATACTCATTTAAAACACTCTATAAAGTTAATCATGAAAAGAACATTCAAACCCATTTGCTTCGCCCTGCTTACGCTCTCTTTAATGAATGCGCGAGCTGAGTCGGAAAACAGCCCATGGGTTGGTGCCTATGGTCAGCTAGGTGCGATTGGTTATGGCTCTTACATGCCTAAACAATCAACTGGGACGACAACTGTTCCAATTTACGGCGCTATTCCTACAACATTTAGCTCCAAACGTATCAATGGCTATATTGGCAATATCTCTGCGGGCTATTATTTTGATCTCAATCAGCCTTATCTATTAGGTATTGGGGCAACGCTGTATCCAGGAAAATCAAAATCAGCTGCGACCACTGCTTCTACAGCGACAACCTCAACGCACGGCACTTACGACATTGCAGACATTTATAGCATTTACCTAACACCAGGGTATGCACTCAATAAACATCAATTTATTTATGGAAAAGTGGGCTATACAGAAGCGACGGTTCACTCAAGCGCTGATGGTAATGTGCATGGAAACTTTCCGGAACAAACGAGCCATATGAATGGCATCGTCTATGGCTTTGGATATAAACAGATTATTTCAGAGTCCATCTATCTGTTTGGTGAAGTCAACTATGCGGTTGATAAACCAAAACAAGTTTCTATTACAACCCCAGAAAACTATGTGGTCAGTTCAACCGCAAAAGCTTCCGGTTATGACTTTGTATTTGGTGTTGGATATCGCTTTTAAGACCTAAGGTCTGAGATGGATAACCCTATTGATGATCATCAATAGGGTTCATGGTGCAAATATTAGTCTTGAGTACCTACAACGTTACCCATAGCATCTGAATTAGTTTTATATGTACCAAGTACTTTTTGAGCAACATCTGATTGATCAATCGCTGAAGCACTCATAATTCCAGCAAAAAACGCAAATGCAGCCACAACTAAATATTTAACAGCTTTCATGATTTCCCTTTAAATTAAACGTAATTCGTCACAAGTGCGAGCATGTTAATTTATTGAGACTCATTTGAATAATAGACTTTAGTTCTAATTAGGCCAAAAATAGAACTAAAGTATTAACCCCCAATGGGGCAATAGGTTATGACTTAGGCTTTAGATCCCAGCATCAAGAAAATTGGGTAGGAACCCTTCTCTCCCAAAATGGTATGAGCAGTGACAAAACGCACGCTCTTAAAGCCGATTTCCTCTAAGCTCGCACGCAAACTATCGCGCTCAAAGCCATTGTGAAACACCCCTTCAGTTCCTGCAGAATGAAAGCTACCATCCTCAGTATCTAGATCAGCTATAGCAATTTGACCGCCAGGTTTTAGATGACTCGCCAACTTTTGTAATAAGTCTTTCGTATCCTCAACATGATGCATGGCCATGGCGCTAACAATCACATCAAATTTCTGACTGAGCGGATACTTGGTAATATCTTGGCAAATGGTGCTGACCTTATCCTTTAGCTCATTTTTTTCTTTTAACTTCTCTAACATGGACTCAGAAATATCGACTGCCGTTACCGTGTGAACAAGCGGTGCGATCTGAGAAGTGACCAAACCGGTTCCTGCCCCGAAGTCCAAAACATCCATATCAGTATTAAATGCTACATGTTCAAGAATAGCCCCACTAATGGCTCTAGAAAGTTGCATTCTCTTACTATTAGCATCCCAATCTTTTGCTTTTTCTTTAAATAAATCTGTCATTTTTTATACCTTTATTACAAACAATTTAGACTCATCAATACGTCTTAACCGATCCAACCCAACTAAGGATTAGAATGACTCATGGTCATGAAATCCATCCACCTATTAACTAGCTCAAAAAGAAGCTCTGAAACTAACTATCGGTTAGGTGCTATTTTAGCTTTTGTAGCAGGGGCGATTAATGCTGGTGGATTCTTTGCGGTTGGTCAATATACATCCCATATGTCTGGAATTATCTCTGGAATTGCCGATGATTTAGCACTGGGACACGTCGTTTTAGTGCTTGCGGGAGGAAGCCTCATCATTAGCTTTATCTTGGGTGCGGCAACTACCGCTCTCCTGATTAACTGGGGACAACGCCAAAAACTCCATAGTCAATATGCCCTACCTTTACTTTTAGAGTCTTTCCTATTGTTAATGTTTGGCTTACTGGGCACCAATATCGAAAAATATATTACTTATGGTGTACCTGCTACCGTTTTATTGCTCTGCTACATCATGGGCCTTCAGAACGCCATCATTACAAAAATTTCCAAATCAGAGATTAGAACCACCCACATGACTGGGATGGTGACGGATTTGGGTATTGAGTTGGGGAAAATTATTTTTTGGAATCGCTCAGAAGAAGCGAATCGAATTCATTACGTCAAAGGGAATCCTAAAAAAATAAGAACCCTAACAACGATTGTTTTTATGTTTTTCTTTGGCGGACTCATCGGCGCCCTTAGCTTTAAGGATTTTGGGTTTATTTCTGTTGCCCCATTAGCCCTCATGCTCACTAGCATCGCATCTCTACAAATCATCAGAGATGTCAAAAAACTAGTTTATAGATAACTATCTATAGCAAGCATTCGGTGGCACAAAAATTCCAAGGCATTAAGGCCACAGAATCTGAGATGCGACTACTTCAAGTACGCGTTTACTAGTTTTAAATCACCCTCACCCAACTCACTCACCATAGCGGCAAGCCTTAAACGATTTAATAAATAATTGGTCTCTTCCATGAACAACGAGTGCTCTGAGGCAATCGCATCAATTTCCGCACCCAATAGTTCAAGTGTATTTCTTGATCCAACTTTATGACCATTGGCTGTTGTTCGCAAACGCGCTTGACTAGTTTCTTTTGCACGGGTCATGGCAGAAATTCTTTCTTTTGAAGAATTAAGCGCTAACCAAATGGCTCTTAAGGCTTTTTCAGTATCTAAAGATGCCTGATCATAATTAGCTTTAGCCTTTTGAAGATTTTGTATGGCTTCTTCATATTTGGCAGATCTATATCCACCTGTATATAAAGGCACCATTAGCTGAACCCCCACCATGTGGTTCGTTACCGTATTACCGGCACCAGAACCAAAGTCGCCAGAGCCACTTAAATGATCTCTTGATGTTTGAGCGACTACATCAATTTTCGGAGATGCTGTGAGCTCATATTTATCAGCCTCTGCCTTTGCAATTTCCTGCGACAAAGCCGCCATTTTTAAGCCAATATTCTGACTCTTCATTTTTGAGACGTACTGCTCCAAACTATCCAAATTGAGGGAGGATAGTCCGATGGACTCGTTTAGATGCTTAATCTGACCAGAACCTGTCATTAAATCCTCTAAGGCCATTTTCTTAACTTTAAGATCCATCTGGGCATTGATGATTCCAACCTGAGTCGCATCCATTTTTTGAGCAGCTTCTTGCAAATCAGTTTGAGCCGCATCCCCAAGCTGTTGACGCTTCTTAATCTCTGAATACATTTGATTAATTGCCAGCTCTTGCTTTTTAGCTAATCGCAAAGTCTCTTCTGCTTTTAATACATCAAAGTATCTTTCTGATACCAAGATCATCAGTTGATGTTGCGCTTGCTGCCAAACCAGATCCGATAAATCTGATGATGTCTTTAGTTGGCTCTTTTGAGCTGATCTTTCTTTGTTGTATACCGGCTGAATAGCAGATACTGCATGGCGAGTTAAAGTCCCACCATTCACGGATGTATCAAAGACTGACCCGTTAAAAGGACCACCGCCCATGCTAGATGAGTAAAACTGAGCTCCCGTGGTCGAGCTATTAGATGTCATATAACCAGCAGTTGCAGACACAAAAATATTGGGCTTAAACATGGAGTCAGCCTGATCTCGACGCTTCTCGCCTGCCATTTGCTCATATCGACTAGCCATATAAGCAGGATCTTTACTCTGAGCAGATTTCCAAACATCTAATAAATCAGCAGCAAATAATGGGGATGTGGCCACATGAGCCAATATAGCAATTGCCAATTTCGAAAAATATTTTTTATTCATTTTTATACCTGTATTCAAACTTACGACAATCTTTTTAATAAGCGATCAAGACGTGTTGCATAAGCTGAGTAATACAACAATGGAATCACCACCAAAGTTAATACTGTAGAAACCAAAATACCAAAAATTAATGAAATAGCTAAGCCATTGAAGATAGGGTCATCCAATATGAAGAAGGCTCCTAACATCGCTGCTAATCCAGTTAAGGCAATGGGCTGGGCTCTCGTGATCGCAGAGTTAACCACCGCCTCTTTAAAGTCCATACCAGACTTCACTTGTAGATTAATAAAGTCCACCAAGAGAATCGAGTTTCTAACAATAATGCCGGCCAATGCAATCATGCCAATCATCGATGTTGCCGTAAATTGAGAACCCAATAAGGCGTGGCCTGGCATAACACCAATAATGGTTAATGGAATTGGCGCCATAATGATCAAAGGCGTTAAATATGAACCAAATTGGGCCACCACTAATAAGTAGATCAGAATCAAACCTACACCATAAGCTAAGCCCATATCGCGGAAAGTCTCATAAGTCACCTGAGATTCGCCATCCCATTTAATGGAATAGGACTTATATGGGTCTGTGGGTTGTTTGAAGAAAAATTCATCTAAGGGTTGACCTTGAGTATCTTTAATCTGGTCAACATCACCTCTTGCAGCAAATAAACCATACAAAGGACTATCAATACTACCCGCAGCATCTGCAATGACAAAATTGACTGGTAGCAAATCCTTGTGATAAATCACTTGATCTCGATCTGCATCAACCACTGACACCAACTGACTCAAAGGCACTGCATCACGTTGAGAATTGCGCACGGTTAATTTGAGTAGATTATCTAATTTATCTTGCTGATCTTCTGGGATCCTGACAGTAACCGATGCAGGATACTTAGTCTGATCATGAACGTAAGCCATGTCTTCACCAGAAAGCCCTGCCCTTAAAGTGCTAACAACAGCTTGTTGGGAAACTCCCATCAAGTTAGCTTTACGTCTATCAACAATCAGCATTTTTTTAGGTGATTTGGCAATACTGCTGTCATCAACATCTACAAGACCGTTGGTTTTCTCCAAGACGGATCTAACTGACTTAGCCACAGCTAGGCGACCTTCATCTGTAGGGCCATAGATTTCAGCAACGATTGGGGATAAAACTGGGGGTCCTGGTGGAACTTCTACAACTTTCACATTACCGCCATGTTTCTTTGCAATTTCAACTAATGATGGTCTTACACGAGTGGCAATCTTATGGCTCTTATCAGAACGATGATGCTTATCTACCAGATTGACCTGAATATCTCCCACAGAAGGACTCTGACGGAAATAGTACTGTCTAACTAATCCGTTGAAATTAATTGGCGCAGCAGTACCGGCATATATTTCATAAGAACTCACTTCGCTATTTGTCGCCAAATAACTACCCATTTCTTTCAATACTTCAGCGGTCTTTTCTACGCGTGTATTAGCGGGCATATCCAAGATCACCTGAAACTCAGATTTGTTATCAAATGGCAGCATTTTGAGAACAACCAAACCAATCAAAGGTAGCAAGAGAGAAAACGCAATCGCTCCTAAAACTCCCCAACCCAATTTTTTACGATTATTTCTGCCCTCTTTTTCATCTAACAAAGGCTGAAATATTTTGGTAAACCTTGGCGTCAACCATTTAGATAAATCAAAATGAGTGTGCCCTGCTGCATGAGACTGATTCAACCATAAACGACACATCCAAGGCGTCACCACAAAGGCAATCGCTAAAGATAACAACATGCCCATACTGGCGTTGATTGGAATGGGACTCATATAAGGCCCCATCAAACCAGAAACAAATGCCATAGGTAATAAAGCCGCAATAACTGTTAGGGTCGCCAAAATAGTTGGTCCACCAACCTCATCGACCGCACCAGGAATAATCTCTCTTAAAGTTTTCTCCGGATACATTTTTTGATGTCGATGAATATTTTCCACCACCACAATGGCATCATCAACCAGAATACCTATAGAGAAAATCAAAGCAAATAAAGAAACACGGTTGATTGTGAATCCCCAAGCCCATGAAGCAAATAAGGTAGCGGCCAAAGTTAAAATCACAGCTGCACCAACAATCATGGACTCTCTTTTTCCAAGAGCCAAATAAACCAATGCCACGACAGAAATGGTGGCAAACAATAATTTTTGTATAAGCTTCGTCGCTTTTTCATTAGCAGTTTCACCATAGTTTCTAGAAACCATGATTTCTACATCTTTAGGCACAATGGTCTGCTGTAGTGATGCCACGCGCTCTTTAATCTGATTGGCAACATCAATTGCGTTCTCACCAGGCTTTTTCGTCACAGCAATTGTCACCGATGGATAGGATTCAAATTGTTTGGTTTCAAGATTTTGTTGAGCATGGATGACAAAACGCTTGGCTTGCATAGGGCCATCGGTAATCTTCGCAATATCTTTGAGGTAGACAGGTGCACCACCTCTAACTGCCACGACCAAATCTTTGACATCTTCAGCACTTCTTAAAAATGGTCCAGATTCAACAGCCACCGTCGCATCACCAACCAATAGATCACCAACTGGCATACCCATGTTCGCAGAAGCCAAGATGCCTCTAACCTCTTGGATGGTCATACCGGATGAGGCCATTCTAGAAGGGTCTAATTCAACATTGATGGCGCGCTTAGGGCCACCAATGGTCGTAACTTCACGCGTACCTTTAATTCGTTTTAAATCCACTTCAATACGATTGGCTATTTTTTCCAATTCGAAGGCTTGTTGATTTGGATTTTTAGAGAATAAAGTTAAAGCGATAATAGGTACGTCATCAATCCCCTTCGGCTTGATAATCGGACTTAAGACACCCAAACCCTTAGGCAACCAATCCGAGTTAGCTGCCACCGTATCGTGCAATCTAACTAAGGCCTCGGTTCTTGGAACCCCCACCTTAAACTGCACGGTAATCATGGACATCCCAGTTTGAGAGACAGACATCACATGCTCAATACCTGCAATCTGAGATAACACTTGTTCAGCAGGAATAGAAACCATTTGTTCCACATTTTTGGCATTAGCACCAGGGAATGGAATGATCACATTAGCCATCGTGACATTAATTTGAGGCTCCTCTTCACGAGGTGTAATCAATATGGCAAATAATCCAAGAAGAATGGCAATCAGCGCTAACAAAGGCGTTAAATGAGCCTCTTGGAAAAATGACGCCATGCGTCCTGCAATACCAAGTTTTTTATCCATTTTTTCTACTCTTTAAATATTGACTGTTCACAATACTGGGCATAGAGCAATTTCATCATGCTTATGACAAGTGGGTTTGCAATTGAATACCTGATGAAAGTTCCCGTGCGAGCTCCAGAAATAATTCCTTCATCTTTTAATACTTTTAACTGTTGAGAAAGTGAAGGCTGATGAATGCCAGTCGCCTCACCTAATTCGGTCACCGTTTTTTCACCTTCCATCAATGAACACAATAAAGATAGTCGATCGCCATTAGACATCCCCTTCAGGATCTGACAGGAAGGTAAAAGATGTTGATCTAATTTTGATACTTCTGGAGACACTACCATATGCGCAGAGACTAACTTGATTTTGTGTGAAGACTCATTAATTTACTTAAATATATTATATAAATTAATATTCTATATGTCTATAAATAAGGAAATGGGGATACCATTCAATAGTATTAATTAGCCATATTCAATAACTATAAAAAGTCTCTAAATAGGGTTTTCATCATTGTTAAGAAAAATATATTTTGTTTAATATGAATACGATTTGAAGGTGCGATATATAAGCACCTCTAACCTGAACTTAATCAAAATTGAAAGAGGTTATATGGCAAAGGTTGTCATTCTTGGCGCCGGTATCGCTGGTCATACAGCAGCACGCTATTTAGATAAATGGCTTGGCAAGTCACATGAAATCATTGTGGTCTCACCTAATGCGAAGTGGAACTGGGTGCCTTCTAATATTTGGGTGGGTGTTGGCCAAATGAAAGAAGAAGATGTGACATTCGACTTGGCAACTATTTATAAGAAAACCAATGTCACCTTTAAACAAGCAAAAGCACTCTCCGTTCATCCAGAAGGCAATGCAGATCACCCATCTAGTTTTGTCACAGTTGAATACACTCTTCCGGGCAAAGAAGGCGTTAAAGAAGATATTGAATTTGACTACATGATTAATGCCACCGGTCCTAAATTGAATTTTGGCGCCACACCAGGATTAGGGCCAGAGCATGGGCACACTGTTTCAGTGTGTACAGCACAACATGCGTTAGAAGCGAACCATAAGCTTCAAGCAGTTATCAATCGTATGAAAAAAGGCGAAGAATGTACCTTAGTAATTGGCACAGGTCACGGTATGTGCACCTGCCAGGGCGCTGCATTTGAATACATCTACAACGTGGATCATATTTTAAGAGAAGCTGGTGTACGTGATAAAGCTCGCATTGTTTGGTTGAGTAATGAATATGAACTTGGCGATTTTGGTATGGGTGGCGTTCACATTAAACGTGGCGGCTACATTACCAATGGCAAGGTTTTCTCTGAGTCTCTCATGGTGGAACGCAATATTGAATGGATCACACGAGCCCACGTGACCAAAGTGGAAGCTGGCAAGATTCATTATGAGCAATTAGATGGTACTTTCCATGAAATCAATTTCGATTTCTCCATGTTGATTCCTCCATTTGCCGGAGTAGGATTAACCGCCTTTAATAAAGCTGGCGAAGATATCACTTCAACTGTGTTTGCGCCAAATGGCTTTATGAGAGTGGATGCTGATTACACACCACGACCTTATGCCGAGTGGAGCGCACAAGATTGGCCAAAAACATATCAATCACCTCACTACAAACATATGTTTGCCGTAGGTATTGCATTCGCACCGCCTCACCCTATCAGCAAGCCAATGCAAAGCACAAATGGCACGACCATCAGCCCTACGCCACCAAGAACTGGCATGCCATCTGCTGCGATGGCAAAAGCAGTAGCGATGAGTATTCGAGACATGATCAATGGTGCTGATAAGCCAACGCAAACAGCATCAATGGCGCGTATGGGAGCTGCCTGTGTTGCCTCAACTGGAGCAGGCTTTTTCTCTGGTACAGCAGCAACTATGACTGTTTACCCAGTCGTGCCCGACTATGAAGCTTACCCAGAATATGGTCGCGATATTGATTTAACAACCGGTGAAATTGGATTAGCGGGACACTGGATGAAATATTTACTACATCATGCATTCATCTATCAAGCTAAGATGAATCCAGGTTGGTCTGTGTTACCCGATTAAAGCGAGAAAGAAACAAGATGACAAATAAAGCTACCAATAAAGAACCGTATCAACAGGCTTATTACCCGCCCATGCCAACAGGGCTAACAAAGTATGCAAGGAAGTCAATTATTTGGCAGACCATCCGTTTTTTTATCATCAATGCAAAAATTTTAAAATTGATGATGAAGTCTCATCACTAAAAATTAGTCTGACTGTTAACTAAGGCCTCATGATTCCATGTCTGCTTTTATTGGGTAAAGCCTTAGTTAGCGCAAGTTTTACCTCTTATCAGCAACTTAATTAGTAAGCGGACAACATGGATCTGAGCACGGTGAAATCCATCGTTATTGGATTATTGATTGGGATTGGCGTTCTGTTAACACAAGCTTGCAGTAGTAATGACTGCGGTGTCACTAGAAAAATATCTATAAAAAATTTAGCTATACTATTTTTTATATTAATCGCTATATTTTTGATATTGATATTTATTAAATCATAAAGATCTTATGAATCTTCTAAAAATTTTGTTATCCCCTTTTCTTCCCAAAATGAATAAAAATATTCCTAACGACTGTATTCTGATTGATGTCAGATCTCCTTCTGAATTTGCAACGGGCCATATTGAAGGATCAATCAATCTTCCACTTGGATGCGATTTATCCCAGATGGGAACAACTTGCCCCAATACCGACGCAAATATTCTGGTCTTTTGTGCCTCAGGCATGCGCTCTTCAACGTTTAAAACGCTTCTTGAGCAACAAGGATATAAGAATGTGATTAATGGCGGAGGTGTTGGCACCGTTGCATTAACACTAAATAAACCCATCATTAGGTGAAATCATGAATCCAGAGCAAACCAAAATAGATTCTTTAGAAAAGAAGTTTGAGAATTTATCCAATCCCTTAGGCAATCTATTGGTGAAGGTGTTTCACCAGTTAGCCTTATTTGGCATTGGCGCTGCCACGGTTTGGTCTGCGATTATTTCTTTTTATGAGATGACTCACCAATCTCATGCTGGGATTCAAGATCTGCTCTTATTATTCATTTATCTAGAAATTGGCGCCATGGTTGGCATTTACTTTAAGACCAACCATATGCCAGTCCGATTCTTGATTTATGTAGCGATTACTGCTGTCACCAGACTAATCATTGATTTGGTTAATATTAATCACGAGGCAGGTTGGCAAATTCTAATTTTAGGAGCAACCATTCTCCTCTTAGCGCTTGCAAACGCCGTCGTTCGCTACTCTTCACACAAATTTCCATCAAACTCTAAGATAGATTAGATCTGTTTAAGACTGATTAAATAGCTGTTCACCGTTGCTGTCGAAGATTTCAATCTGAACAGGAATATGTGGATTAATACTTGAGGAAACTGTACAGAAATCTTGAAATTGCCCTAAAACACGATCTAAGTTTTCAAGGGATTCTGCAGGAACGCCCAAGGTTATTTGTACATTAATAGATAAAACGCGCAACCGGTTTTCAGGATTTCGCCCAACATTACAGCTAGCAATCGTTTCAATCGGCGCAGGATTTTGTTTAAATTTCTTTAAAGCAAATATTAAAGAATCAGATAAACAATTGGCCACAGCCGCAGCCAAGAGCTGAGCAGGGCTTGGCCCTGCAGAGTTTCCTAAAGGGGGTGGCTCATCTGCCATAAACGGCGGCAACTCCTCACTAAAGTGAATGGCAAATTTAAAGTCTTCTTGCTGAACTAGCTTGACTGTTGGAACACCACTCATGTCACCCCCCTGAAAATTATTTATTCTTGTCAGACATTTTTTTAATCAGAATACGCAACAGAATAGTAGGCGCCACAATCATGAACAAAATAATGGCCAAACTGAGTTGCCCAGCGAATGAACCAAATAACTCACTTAACATATAAGCTCCTTAGGATAACTGATAAAAAGTTTAGGTCATTCCAGCTTCCAGTATGTTGATGTATCTCAAACTTAATTCATTCAAAATGAATCTACCAAGTGGTTAATAGCCAATGGCAATAGACCACTGAATGAATAGTAAAATCCTTGCTAATGAACAAGTTACTAGTCACATTACTGCTCACCCTGCTTTCTCAAATATGCCTAGGAAAAGCAAAAGTTGGTGAACCATTTCCTGATATCGCAGGAGTGTTAACAAATAACACTCATTTTTCTACGCAGAGTTACCAAGGGAAAGTTCTTCTGATTAATTTTTGGGCTAGCTGGTGCGAACCTTGCCGAGAAGAAATGCCATTAATCGATGCGTTTTATAAAAAACATAAAAAAGATGGTTTTGAAGTAATTGCTATTAGTTTAGATAGTGAAAAAGATATACCGCAAGCGAGATTAATTTTGAAAAATTACTCTTTTTCATCAGCGCTAAAAAATCAGGTGGATTATTCAAAATTAGGTAGGATTTGGAGAATTCCTTCTACCTTCATTATTGACCGGCAAGGCATTCTCATCAAAGATGGCCTAACTGGAGATCCGAAAGTAGACGAGGACACACTTAACCATATCGTGCTCCCCGCCATACTTAAGAAGTAAATATTTCCTTAAAAATTAAACTTGGCACCAACAGAGAATATATAAGATGGGGTTAACTGAATACCATTCACCCGCTGGTATATAGGTAGCTGTACTGAAGAGTAGATACTAGCGCTCTTACCCACAGGAATAATGGCTCCTGGCGTTAAATATACTAAAGTTCCTCCTGTTGCAAATTGATCGCCAGTATCACCCCCATCTTTCTTCACGAAACGTGAATTAATCTGTAACGTTGGTTGGATCCAATCTAACGCTTCATATCGTAGCCCCGCATTCACATTCCAACTATCGCCAGGACGATAAGATGGTCCATTTCCCGCATTGGCCATATTAGAAGAATTCAATGCTCTCTGATACATCACCTGCCCAAAGTAGCCCCAACTGTCATTCCAATTATCGTGGTAATAAGCACCCACAATCATGTCTGTTGTTCCAGTTCCTAGTTGTAACCCAGGATCTACTGCTGTTGATCCGTCATTTGCAACCTGATTAGTTTTACCTGTTGGCAATTTCAATCCTAATTGAATGCCCAGATTTTTTTGTTCTGATAAACCGTAGTAACGCCCGATGACTTTGATATCACCTACCCCGGAAGCTTTAGAGTCATAGGCACCATTACCCACCGAATAACCATCGCCACCGACACCTAAAGTGCTATGGGTTCTGCTGATCGTTGGCGCAACCAAGCTAACACCCCACGCTTCTCCATTGTTGTAATCCAATGTAGTTGTGAAGGTTTGTGATTTAGTAAATTTCTCAATCTCAGCATAATCACCTGTTTGAGAATTAGTGGTTGTAGCTGCGACGTCAGGAGAAATCTTTTTAGTGCCCGATCTCAATTGATTTTGATTTAAATAGTCATAGCGGATATCAGCACTCCAGCCAGCCTGATTAGATAATCCTTGGGTTCCCCAGTCTGAATTCAAGCTACAACCACAACTAGCGCAAGCCATAACGCCAGAACTTGATACTAACAATGCCGCCATTAACGTGCCACGCTTACCTTCGAACAATGAAGGCATATTAATTTTTTGAGACAAATTTTTCATAAAAACTCCTTAACAAGGTGCAAAAGCACGGGTCAATAGTCTTCGACTCTTAGAGCGTGGCTATCTGTAACTAATTTTGTTAAGCGAGTTGTGGCGGTGCCTGATTAGGCGGAGTGATCCAAGCAACAAGTGGCTTGGGTGATTGGTAGAACAACTGAGGGTAAAGACTTAATGTCTTTGGCTCAGAGAAGTTTAATGTTGTATTAATTGGTAAAGCATATGCCGTATGAGCTAAGCAATAAGGACAAGATTGATTGCCAACATCCTGCTTACTTTGATCTGTATCACCCATAGAAACCATTTTGGTTCCCATCGTGGTACAAATTTCAATTGCATAACCTTTACCCTGCTCGGACAAAGAAACAGCCTGAGAAATAGCAGGAGCAAGTGAAGCCATCACTATCGAGCAGATAGCAATCCAGTGAATTAGAAAGGATTTGGGCTTCTTAAACATGGGGGAATTTTAACCTAAGCGTCAGTACAAAGAATAAAAGCCACCCGAAGGTGGCTCAAAGGACTGCTAAGGAAATTTATTAGAAACCAGCTGTGTAAGTAGCCATGGTTGATAGCGTATTAACTTTCTGAAATGCTTCTTCTCTGTAAACAGCATTTAGGCTGATTCGTTGAGTTTTATCCAAGTCGTAATAAGTACCAACACTAGCTACTCCACGTAGTCTCTTAGCGTCAGGATTTAAAGCAATAGCTGTTAAACCAGTAACGCCTGTCGCTGAGTAGTTGTTACCTTGGTTGTTAGTGCCTAATTTAGCACCAACGCTACCAAATACGCCTACTTCAGGTAATAAATAAGCAGAGAGCTTCACAGAACCATCGGCACAATCAAATACGGTAAATAGTGGGATTCGTCGCTTAGCTCCAAGTGACTTATCCAGCACGGTAATACTACCAACCTCAGAAACTTGCGATCAATTTCTGAATCTGAATTTTTAAAATCGGCAAGTCTTTTTGGATTGTCTTCCAAAGTATGTCTAAATCAACTTTGAAATATCCATGCGATAAAGCATTGCGCATTTCATAAGCATCTAAAAAAGGAACCTCAGAATGTTCTTTGGCAAAGTCTGAAAAATTTCGCTCTATGTTTTTAGAAGCCTCTCCAACAACTTCGAAGTTCCTAATAACGGCATCTTGAATCATTGGGCTAACTAAAAATTTAGCTTCGTCACAATTCTCTAGATAACCCTCTATTCTTTCAATAGCTTCAAGTATGTAACTTAAATAATCACCCAACCTTTGAGGCGATTTGGTCATACAGGAATTGATGATCTAAGAACTTCTTTTCGGAAATGTTCAGGTAAAGCATTAGGCGTCAATACATCAACACTCACACCCAATAGTGCTTTTAATTCTCGGCGAATTGCACCAATATCGAACAATGTTGTTTCAGGACTAGGATCTATCAAAATATCTAGGTCACTCTGGTCCGTATCCTCACCTTTCGCCACAGACCCAAAAATTCGCGCATTATTAGCGTGATGCGACTCAACAATTTGTCGAATCTCATTCCTATTTTTAGAAAGGGCTTCAGAAGGTCTCATGATCGGATTATGCAAATTTATGATGAAAAGCTCAACCGCTAAGTAACCAAAAAATTTTGGCCTGCCCAGCACGATTCGAACGTGCGACCTACGCCTTAGAAGACGTAAAAACCTTGTAAATCAACAAGTTAGGCAATGCCATACAGTACCACGTTTCAAGTATTACATAAACAGCGTGGTTAGTGGAGTTTTATGGCGGTCAAATAAATCACGTGTGGCATCGACAGTCTGTTCCAAATGGAACAATGGAATCGAGCGTCTAGTTAAAGGACGATTTACTTGTTGTTAATATATAACAACAACGCAAAATAAACTGGAAATTTATATGTGCTCAATTGATTGGAATTTACTACTTGAATATCTAAAAGTATTGTTAACAATACCGACCCTCGCATCCCTAGTATTAATTATTTTTATCTGCACATTCAAACAAGAACTTAAAAATCTAATTAACAGAATCGCATCTATTAAATTCCCAGGTGGCGCTGAAGTTAACACTCCTCAACCCTCAAAGGAGATCTCCAACCCCTCAGTCTCCATTTCTAAAGTTCAATTAAGTGACACCCTCCCAAGTGGTTTAACAGAATCACAAGAAACAGCTATTACCCAGTTAGTTAAATCTCACATAGCAAACTCATACTTGTGGGAATACAGGTATCTTAATTATTTTTTGGTAAGAAAAACTCAGCTAGTACTGGATTGGCTAACGAACTTTAATCAACCCGTTACCGCTAATTTATATGACTCAGTTTGGATTCCCTCAATACATAATGCAAATGAAAGACAAATAATTCTTGATGTATTACAGGCACATCATCTAATTCAAATAGATCAATTAGGGATGATTGGGCTAACAGCAAAAGGAAAAGAATACATTGAGTGGAGAGGCGTATTACCTGAATTAACTACTTAATTTTGATAATTGAATTTGCCCCTGCTTAATCTTTTGCCTAGCTTTCTCAGCTTTTACAGCCTGCTTAGCCCTATCAGCTTGAGCTTGTAACGCCTTAACTCTAGCCTGCTCTGGTGTTGGTGATTTATTAGTTATCTCTTGAATTCTCATATCTGTACCTGTACAGGCATATGTGGCGCATTTGGGGCGCCAAACTGTGCTTTTAGCAAATAACTGGCATGTTGAGCAGTATCTGCATAAACAATCGCTTTCACCCAAATACCACTTACATGAACCTGTGCCATAAACTTTTTCATATAGATATTTATATTTTTTAAATATAAATGTCATTTATTAGTTAAGATTAGACAAATTATTCCTTAAGAAAATATATGTTTATCCAAGACTTAAAAATTTCCGGATTTAAAGGCTTTAAAAATGAAACCTGTATCACTTTTAAAATACCGAATGGAGAGCCTGGATCAGGATTAAATATATTTGTTGGAGAAAATAACACTGGAAAATCAACTGCATTTGAAGCTATAGATTATCTTAGAAATGGTACAAAAAAAGACATCTCAGATATCAAACATAAAAATACTGAAGAAGAGGCAAAAGTAGAAATTACTTTCAATGGAAATATTGAAAGTGTCATAGATAATTTTTCTCAACCAAATAAGATAGCAATTTTCAAACAGTATATTTTCGAGGAAGAGGACTCTCAAAAGCTAAGATTATGGCGTAGTACAGAAGATTCAAAACAGATAAAGCTGTGGAATCATGAATCTAAACAATATCAAAATCAATCTGGGATAGATGCACCTGTTAAACGGCTATTTGAAACAAATTTTGTATGGGCTGATACCAACCCTAACGATGAAGCTAGCTTTGGAGCAACAACCATATGTGGAAATCTTCTCAGAGAAATCGTCACCAACTTCACAGAAACAGATGGGTATAAAGACTTTAATACAAAATTTCACGAAGTATTCAATAGTCAAGAATCTGGATTGCGCCTAGAACTAATTAAAATTGAAGAAAAAGTCCAATCTATTTTCAAAGAGTTATTTGGAACAGCCAAAATTAGCTTTCATTTTGAGGAATTGAAAATTGATTCTTTTTTTAAAAATACAACCATTGAAATAGATGATGGCATAAAAACACCAATGCAAGAAAAAGGAAACGGCATGCAAAGGGCAGTAGCCTTAGCTCTTCTACAAGTTTATGCCGAGGAATTGATAAAAAATCCTAATGCTTCAGATCCCCCAAAGCCATTCTTTCTATTTATAGATGAACCAGAGATTTGCCTACATCCAAATGGTCAAGAAAAACTACTTAATGCGTTAATAGAAATCTCAAAAACAAAACAAGTCTTTCTTACAACTCATTCACCATATTTTCTAGCTACTAAATATCTCAAAAATATTGGTTTGCACATTTTTAACAAAAATGCTGATGCATTATTGGTTGAAGAAGCCTCTGTAAAACCATTACTACCTTGGAGTCCATCCTGGGGTGAAATTAATTTTAGAGCATACAAACTTCCCACCGAAGAATTCCACAATGAACTTTATGGCCACCTTCAAGAGGTTTCATCAAACTTTAACTTATCATCATTTGATAAATGGCTAAATGAAAATGGACTCGAAAACTCAAAAACATGGATTAGAGAAGCAAAAGGTATTCCGCAAGACCCAGATAATGTGACATTGCAAACCTTTATCAGGAATAAGATTCACCACCCAGAAAATATAACTATGAGATCTAATACCTTTTCCATGCTTGAACTACATAAGTCAATCTGTGAAATGATCAAACTTGCAGAAACTCAAAAATTTTCCGGAATATAAATAAAGTAAATTTATATCAAAGCTATTGGATATAGCTATCGGCGCCCCAAACTAATAATTAAGGGGCTAGTTAGAGGACGCTTAACAAAAGGCACCTTTGGTGCAGCATTTTCGTTCTGTTCTTCCCTGGCTATGTTGGCTCCTGCCTCGCCAACACTATGGGCATCCTCACGGATGCCCTAGTTTTATCTTTTAAAACCATTTTTCAATAAAGAAGATACATTTTGGATCTGTGTATCTAACTCCCCTGCATCTACAGCCTCTTTTACCGACATTAATGCACCAACAAGCTCTGCGGCGCTTGCCACTTCCACGCTAGGCTTGCCCTTAGCCAGTTCCAATATGGAACTTCCATACTTAACTGAGAAACATACTTTCCCCGAATCTGATACGAACCACCAAGGTTTGATGCGTTTTGGCACTTGTAGCTGTTTACGCTCCCCTGTTTCTTTATCTGTAAAGCTACGAAATTTATTCACCACAAATGGTTTGCCATCAATTTGACTCTTAGCTAAATTGATCTGCTCCCAGAGGCGACTAGAAAGCTTGTTTCTGCGAACCTGAATAACAGGAATATGCGTTGGCTTCTTTACAGCGACTAGCTTTAGGTTACTTAATGTGCTCATTTCATTCTCCTATTAGTTAATGGGCACACGTAGTTTGTTTTCAATTTCCATATTTGGTCGACCTCTTTCTGCCACCTGTTCCGTTTTGACTAATTTTGGATAGAAAAAATATGGTTTTTCTTAGTGCGGACTAAATACTTGTGCGAGTTGCTTGGTTACAAAGTTAGGTCGCAAATAGAAAAGCAGTTGCTGAGTTTGAGTTAGTTGCAAATGGATAACTATGACTAGCGACTGCAACTAGCAACACCTCTTTTGAGATCTGCAACCTAACTCAAAGCGACATCTTTTGTCTCTTCTCTGTAACCAACTCCTTGCAACAAGAACTCATTAAACAAAGGAGAACATTATGAGAAAAGAAAGAGAAATAGCAGTACGTTTATTCATCAACGACAGATTCAATACAACATATGGCAAAGGCCTATTCCGCAGAGCCATCTTCAATGGAACAATTGAGCTAAGAAATCCACAATCTAAATTCTTAGTCGACATCTACCAATACCCTGAATGGGAAGCCATGGCTAAGAATGATGACCAAATAGATGTCATTCGAAAACTTGAAGATACTGAAATGCCTAAAGCTAAAGAACTAGCCTTCTCATGGATTGTTCATTACGACCCATTAACAAAGGTTAAAACACCAGTTAAGGGCTTTGTTGTTTATGCACAAGATAGCAATGAACTATATGTAAACATAGATAGCCCTGAATTCAACACAGTTGAGGAATGGACTTTAAATGCACATGCTTGCAAAGCAACTGGCACTAATAAACCAGCTGTAATTGCTACGAATGTAGACCTAGTAGCTTGGTAAAACACCTCAAATAAGCCCTATAAGCACTGATCTTTTCAAACACAGCGTCTAGTAAACAGACGCTCAATCAAACAGCATGTAGGGCTGTTTAAAAACACCCGCCAAATATGTGGGTTTTAGACAACATCAAAGCATAAATACTTAGAAGAACGCTAGTTAAGAAAACAACTGTTTTCTTAAGTAAAACCTTGTTTTTTAGCTAAGTCATTGATTCTTGGAAGGTCTTTGTCTAGGCAGATTTAGGTCGTTCTTTTTGGAATAAGAAAACATACTAATAGTGATTTTTCATTAACAAGGAGATACAAAATGGCTCAAGCTAAAACACTTACCCAAGCAGAACTAGATCAAGTTTTACGTTACGCAAGTACAAAGCAATATCCCGAAAGAAACAGAGCATTAATCTTGACGAGTTTCTACCTCGGGCTTCGCGTAGCCGAAATAGCCCTACTTAAACGCGGTGACTTAGTTAATGAAGATGGCACTATTAAAAATGAAATTCGTCTGCACGCATCACAAACCAAAGGTGGTCACCCAAGAACTGTTTATATTCCTGAAAAACTTAAGCCTGAATTAGAACGTTACTTAAGCACTAGACACATCAAACTACCTGATGTGCCTTTCTTCCACACAGATAATCGACTTGGATTCACCCCAAACAGTTTATGTGTTTGGTTCTTTGGTCTTTACCGCGGTGCAGGTATTAGCGGTGCATCAAGTCACAGCGGAAGAAGAACATTGATCACTTCCCTCGCAAACAAGGGTGTCGGTGTTCGTGTACTTGCAGAAATTGCAGGACACCGCTCAATCGCTGTTACTCAAAAATATATCGACGCAAATCCAGAGATGATGAGAAATGCGATGAATCTCATATAAATTTATCTCAAAAAGTTAAAAAATATTTTTAATTTCTTTTAATTTTTAATCCGAAAAAGAGCATTTTTTATTAAATGCTCTTTTTTTATTCTTAAAAATCGACTGCTAAGCCTTTATACATATGGCTTTATTTTTTCGATTTTTATGTCAAACCAAAAACACAACACTTTTTTTGCGTGAAAAATACCAATAAATGTTTAATGGATGGTATCGATTAAGCACATTTTTTTGGCACTTTCGCCTTCATCGCTAAGTCGATTTTTAAGGAGTTGTAAAAATGGAAAACACCATTGAAGTTACTAACCTTGTAACAACAGAGTCAAGCATCCCTTCTGTAGATATTCGCGGCATGAATGCGAATGTCGTCACAGAAGACTCATCAACATTCGATGAAGTATTCATCATTGAAGGTGAAAAACAGTCACAGCAAAATACTGAGGCTCAACCTAAACCTGAAGCAGATAAAGCTGAACGGATGCAAGCGATTTTGGATAAGGCTAAAGCTGCAAAAACTAATGCTGGCTTAGTGAAGTATGAGCGTAAAGTCAGCGTAGAAGTAGCGACAGTAGATACCTACCCAATCGTGGCAAAAGAACGCAAGGAGTATGTTGCCGCCTTTAAAGCAGGGGTTGAAAAAACAGCTCGTAGCACTTTAGAGATGTGCCGTGTAGTCTACGAAGCAGAACGGTCTTTGGACAAGTTTCAGTTCAAAACTTTCTGCGAGGAAGTTGGACTCAAAGACTACAGCAGTACTGTTCGTAAGTTCTCAGCTATTGGTCGCGTATATCCACGTTTTATTCAATATGTGGATCAGTTACCTTCAAGTTGGACAAATATCTACTTGATTACGCAAATCCCTGCTGACGCATTCGAAGAGTGCATTAAAAAAGGTTATTTGCTTAACAAGCTAAGTGGCTCAAAGCTAGACGAGTTAGTAAAAAGCACTAAGGACATCAATAAGATTGAAAAACCTTTGAGCTTTGATAATAAAAACTCTGGTTATGTGTTTGCTAAGTTATTGTTCACTAAAAAACCTGATGACACAGACTGGCGTGCGATGGAGAAAGCATTAGCTGAAATCTCTGCTCGCTTACCAATCAAGTTTGTCATTAGTAAAGAAGCAGGCGAGATTATTAAAGCACGTCGCGAGCAACGCTATGAACAAATCAAACAAAGTGGCAAGAATGTTGATTTGAAGCCTGATCTTTGGGACTTAGGTGCAGAAGCTAATGCTGTTTACAAAACGGTAGACATAACTGCTAATCAAGACAGCAAAGTAATTACTGTTTAAGGCGGCTGCTACCACTGCAGGGGTAGCTGTTGTTTTACGCAGCTTGTTCCATATGGAACAAGAATTACGCTAGTTGATGTGATCATGAATAATAGGTGTATTGATGAATAACACAAAAGAAATGCAAAAAAATAATCTAAAAAATGAAGTAACAAAAAAATGGCTCATTTTTGAAGAAATAGCATTCTCAGATAATAAGAATGCAGATGATGAAACTAACGCTTTTAATGAATATATGGAAGCTCGTGAAAGATATGAAGCTTTTTAAGATAATTTATCAGCGCTAAGCATCGGAGTAAGTTTTGAATAATGACGTTCAATCATGCCTACACTAGTTCCCATTTGTCTAGCCAATGTATGGATATCAATGCCATCGGCTAGTGCAAATGTGGCGTAGGTATGTCTTAAACAATACAAGGTTCTCTTCTGCCCTGCGTGATCTATCCAAAGCTCGCTATCTTTCATTAACCTTTGGAATACACCATCCATACCATGTGGCTGATCGCCTTCAGGCATAACAAAGATTAATTTATTCAAATTAGCTTCAATGACTTGATTAAGATTTTTATAAGGCAGTTTTTGCCACTTTATTAACCTCTCCAAGCTAGGCAATAACTGATCTCTAGCTATTAAATACCTCGGCCCCGTCTTGCCATTAACCCATATCCGTAAATACTTGTTTTTGCCTATTACGTGCCACTGTAGATCTTTCCATCTAACAGGCATTGATTCTGTTCCCTGCCTAATACCTGTATACAACAAGAACTCCACATAACAACGACAAAGAATTTGCATTTGTCTACTACGCTCAGTTCGCCCATACCTCTTGTACTCGCCCCAATAAGCCATAAAGTCCAACAACTTATCTATTTCCTGCTTAGTAAAGGCAGATCTTGGCTTTGTTGACGCCCCTTCTCTAGGCAGACTTGGAACTCCTTTAAGTGGGTTAATAAAACCATTGGCTCGAGCACGTTTGATTATTCGGTTATAGGTGGTTGAGTGGTATCTCTGCGTATCTTTAGCAGGAACCCTCCCCATCTGGCTAACTCTCCAACTGGCAAAGTCACCAATTAACTCATCACCAATATTTTCTATTTGATACTTACCAAAGAACGGTATTAGATAGTTAGTCAGTATGTAGATATAGTCATTTCTAGTTTGATTACTGAGATTCTGTAGCTTCTTAATAGCCTCTATTTCTTCTAGTGCTATTGACTTAAAGGACTTCTTAACTACAGATAGATCATTAGCTATCTTTACTTTGACAGTTTCATAGATAGATATAGCTCTAGTAGATGCTTCAGCCAATTGATCACTAAAGGTACTGGCTGAATGCCATTGTCCATTGACCAACTTAAACCTAGCCTGCCAAATATCACTATTGGATCTTTTAAATAAAGTAAGTTGACCGTCTAGTAAAGAGACACTCTTACCTTCTCGGTGTTTAGTTTTTGCAAATAAGAATTGAAGATTATTCATGGAACAAGCGTCTAGTTAAGGGACGCTTGTTAGCTTAGCTTCAGATTAGTGTTTGGACGACCAATAAATGTCAGGAATCCAGACATTCAAATAAAAAACCACCCGAAGGTGATTTTTTACTTACAGCAAGCGCCATCTTTTGAGCAACTTTTGCAACCCATCATTGCATAGGCTGGGCAGAATCTAAATATGCCTGTAACTAAGGGTATAAATCCCAACCAACCCCACACTCCAATTTTATCTGCAAGAACCAACCCAATTAAAACCAAACCCACAACAATTCGAATACCTCGATCAATACCACCAACATTGCATTTCATAGCATTCTCCTTTAAAAATTAATACTCCGTTGAACAAAAACTTAGCACCAAATCATAAAGACGTTGTTAAATCAGTCAGCCACTGTGGCGAATGGTTTGTTAAAAACTCTTCAATTTTTTTGTCTTGCCCTGAAAGAATGGACAGGCTAACAATAATCAAGAAAATACCTAGGACAGTTTTACCAACCCCGCCAGCGCCCTGCAACCTCAATTTTGCTTTAAGCATTGCCTGCCTTGACAATAAACCCAAAATAGCAATCGGCAAGCCAGCGCCTAAACCAAATATAGCCATCATCATAGCCACTTTCACCAAGTCAGTACCTTGACTGGCAATTGTTACTGCCGCACCCAGTGTAGGCCCGACACAAGGACTCCAGACAAGACCGAGTAACAGACCAACAACAAACTGTCCTTGGATGCCACCAATAGACACCTTAGCTAAAAGATTATTTCCAATACTACTAATTCCCGAACCAGCTACGGCAAATCGTTCTTGCAAAGTTTTCGAGATCAGTACAAGTCCAATCAGTACCATGATGACTGCAGCAACCAGTCGAAAACTGTTTTGATTAAGTCCAATGCTCGCTCCAATGCTCGCCAACATCGTGCCGATAATGGCAAAGGACAATGCCATACCGCCAGCTACGGCAAATGGCCCCGCTTTATGCTCATTAACTGAAGACCCAATAATAATAGGAATTAAGGGCAACACACACGGAGAGAGTGTGGATAACACACCCGCTCCAAAAGCAATGGCATAAGCACCAAAACTAAACTCCATTACAAAGCCTTCTTCGTAAGCTCTTCAATATCTGCTTCTTTTGTCTTACCAGTAAAACGCCCCACTTCTTTACCTTGCTTAAAGACAATCACTGTACTTTGCATGGAAACATTAAATTCTTTAAGAATATCTTTTTGGCTATCAAAATCCACCTCTAAAAAGGTGACTCCCTTGTATACAGAAGATTTCATTTCAGAATTAAGCACTGGATCTTGAGCTTTACAGTTTGGGCACCATGGTGCGTGCACATGCACGATGACTGGTTTACCCTCTTTCATTAAAGTATCAAATTGACTTTGAGTAAAAGGCTGGCCTGCGGCAAAAGCCAATACTGATTGAAACAAACCTAATGCCATGATGGTTTTAATAAGGTATTTCATAAATAACTCCTATTGATGGTTAGTTAAAGTGCAAGTGCAACTTCTGGAAAATCAATTTCAGTTTGTGCTACATGATTTGTGTAATTTGTGAGGGTGTTGTGCACTAAATTGGCAATGATCTCGATAATTAAGCCATCATCAAGCCCTCCAGCCTTAGCTTCTGCAATATCTTGGCTAGTTAAAAATCCACGCTTGTTAACTAATTTGGTCGCCACTTCGGCAATTGCATTGTCTATTGGATTTGATGCTTTACCTAAGCGGGCATCAATCATTTCCTCAGAAGATAATCCAGCATTCTTACCAATCATTGTATGAGCTGATATGCAGTAGTGACATTGATTTAGCTGACCTATGGCTAAAGCAATGATTTCACGCTGGCGAGCGGTAAGTCTGCCACCACTTAAGGCATGGGATGATGCAAGATACAAATTTAATGCTGCCGTTGAATTGGCAAGAGTGCCGACCACATTAGGCACCATACCAATTTTTGCCTTAATAGCACTCAATTTTTGAGCTGACTCAGGATCTGCCTGGCCAATAGTTAATGGTTGAATCTGTGGCATCTTTCCTCCAAATAAGGTTATTGATTAGAACTAACCGTTAGTCGGTTTAACAGGTAAAACCTTACAACTATTCTTGAAATAGTTTTTCTGGCAAAAGATGGCAGGCATCGGAAATCATCTGCATCTGCTTTTGAAAGTTACGACATCCTTTACACATCGTTAAATGAAAGGCAAGGGATAATCTTTTGTTAGCAGGTAGCTTTTGCTCAACGTGCATACTCATTAATTCTGTGGCTTTTTGGCATGACAGCATGACATTCTCCAATTTTTAAGCTCCAAGCCATCGTTTTTCCAAGCAAAGGCGCAATTGCATTCGAGCACGATGCATGATGGTCCAGTAATTAGACGGACTAATATTCAATTCCTTACAAATATCTTCCGTTTCTAAATTAAGAAACTCTGTCATAGAGAATATTCGAGCGAGTTTTTCTGGCAAAGCAGTCATACAAATTTCAAATATTTCCCAAAATCGCTTTTTTTGAAACATTTCTTCAGGATTACCCCAGTCAGCTGGACGGTCTTCCTTATTCCAATGTCCTCGACTATTAAAGAGGCTTGAAAAGTCGTCTTCCGAGAAGTCAGATGCTATCAATGAATTTTTCCGACCCTCACTACGAAGATGATCAATAATTTTGTTTTTAAGTATTGCAATAAGCCATGTCTTTAATTCTGACTCGCCCTTAAAAGATTGATGGTTTTGCAATGCTGACAAACATGTTTCTTGAACGACATCATTAGCCACCGCATCATCTCTTAGCTGCAATAGTGCAAATTTTTTAAGAGAAGGTATTAGGGCTGGCAACAACTGATCGATATTCATCATCTTTTCCTAAATTATTGGATAGATTATGCGTGAATAATTGTGACAATGTTGAGTCTAAGTAATACATAAGATTATTGAAACTAAGAATTCATTCTCACCACGAACATGTTCCATTCAGAACAAAAACCAACCGTCCTTTAACTAGACGCTCATAGTCTCGAAGGATCGATCACAGTAGAACAAGGTGTTTGACACACTCAACAGACTTATCACCTTGTTGAACACAATTGTGGCAATTAGCTGCAGTAAAAGAATCTTGGGGCTTGTCGCTTGGACGCTAGTGGCCTGCCCAGCACGATTCGAACGTGCGACCTACGCCTTAGAAGGGCGGTGCTCTATCCAGCTGAGCTATGGGCAGTCTTTGAAATAACGAATGAAATTATAGCCGACTTGCTATGGTAATTCGAGCTTGGGCACTCTCTAGGTTAACCAGCCTGCAAAACGCCCTCACCCGATTGATTGCTGATGGACTTCATCAAGGTCAAAATTTCATCTGGCAAGCTAAAAGTACCCTCTTTGAAATGAACCTTTAACTCGGGCACGTACTGACTAATTTCGTCAGAGCCATAAAAATTCATCGCCCAATTAGAAAAATTTCTCTTCGTTATTGGGGATATGCCCAATATTTGAATATTGTCATGTCGATGATCCGCTGCAATGGCATGCCATACCTCAGCTAATTGCGCAGGATACCCTTCCAAAATCTGCCCAAAAATTCCCGTGTCGTAAAACAAAACACCTGTTAATTCTTTTTCGGCGTTCTTATGAACAGCATCATCTAATAAATTCATCAAACTCAGCATACCCATATCATGCGTTGCCTGACTGACGTAACTTAATTCAATTAATTGATCTTGTGGCCATTCACTGAAATTAATAGTTGTAGATTGTGTCGCCATATTTTTTATAAAAATTAATAATTGTTTTCATAGTAACAAATAAAAAAATTATTAACCTTATGACTAACTGACAACCCTGAGTTTTAGACTCAGAACAATTCTTTAATATTTTCTATAGCCCACTGATGTAGCTCAGTATTTTCGTGTTTATCTAACTTCGCTGCTAATGTCGGATGCAACTGCACTTCCCCATTATTTTCTTTAAAGGGAAACCCATCCATTGCTTGATCTTGGTTGGAAAGCGCCAACTCATGAATAATGTCCAAAAGTGTTTCTGCTTTTTGGTAGTAATTGCCACTCATTTTATTTTTCTTTTAAATCTATACAGTTAACTCAATTTATACCATTTATAAAATGGAATCAAATAAAGTCATAAAAAACAACAAAAAGATTGTTTAACGAAATTGGAGCAAAATATCGAGATGGACAATAAGTTGCAGGCTTATATTCAATACTTGAAATATGAGTCCGAAATTAATGCCTTATATAACCTAGACTCTTTTCAGATAAAGATTCTGAATGAATTAATTTATGCTGAAGAAAAGGGCCTCCATCTATGCGTTTCTGACCTGATGGCCCTTAAACATATTGCCTCCCCAGCCACAATCCATAGCGGCATTCAGAAACTATTAGCTAAAGAGCTAATTAGCTTTAGAACCGTTTCAGATACTCGAATTAAGTATGTTGAGCTGACCAATCTTGGTTTAGAACGTTTTAGAAATTTATCAAAAGCTGCCCCAAAGAATTAATCCTCTAGAATATTAGCTATGGCTAATATCAAGATTTACCACAACCCCAAGTGCGGCACATCCAGAAATACTTTGTCGCTGATTCAGGAATCTGGCTTTGAGCCTCAAGTTATTCTTTATCTAGAAAATCCCCCTAGCAAAGCTGAGCTTGTAAAGATGATTGAAGTCAGTGGCGAGCCTGTCAGGCATTTCTTGAGAGAACGAGGAACACCCTATCAAGATTTAGATCTTGGGAACTCCAAATGGACGGATGAAGAGTTAATCGATTTTATGATGGCTCACCCCATCTTAATTAATCGCCCGATTGTGGAAACCGATAAAGGTGTGCGCCTATGCAGACCTGCTGAGGCTGTTCTTGATTTGCTCCCATAACTATTTTGACAAATAGTTAAATACTAGAATGAAAAAGTAAATGCCCTAAGAAGTTCTTAACTGAGAAACTCTTGCCAAGTGCTTAATAATTTTTTTTTTGGGGGGGGGATATGAGAATAGAAAGTGGTCGGAGTACAAGGATTCGAACCTTGGACCCCCTGGTCCCAAACCAGGTGCGCTACCAGACTGCGCCACACTCCGACTAAGACTGGTATTGTAACTCAGCAAGAGCCGAATGGCAAATCGCTTGATTTAACTTAAATCAAAAGATCCTCGCAAAAAACCTGAAAACCCTTTATTTATCGACTACTTACAAGTAACCATCACTTGATTTTTACGTTCAGCAGCCAACTTAGCCATCACCTTAAACCGGTCTTCTAAGCTATTTTGGATGAAGTATTGCAAGATAAACATGGGCACATGAGAGTCAGGCTCTAAAACCCCTGCGTACTTAATCGTTGTGGCGCTATCCCCATCAGGGCTAACGGTCCATTTACCCGTAAACTTTTTGGAGTCACCCTTAATTTGCATGAACTCCGTGCCAAGTAAGGGATGCTCGGTGTACTCAATCAAGGTATGTAGCTTGATCTTCACAAACAAAATTTGTTCTTCAGCCGAGCGCTCAACTAATACCTTGCCATCCGCTTGTCTTGTGGCTTTTGATTCAATCACACCCGGCACTTTAGTAGCGGCTTCGTAATCAGTTAAATATTGATACGCTTGGCAAATAGATAAAGGGGTGTGGTAACTGGCCGTGATTAAAAAGGTGTCGCCCTCGCGAACAACCGCTGCCTGGACCTTATATAGGTTATCCGCTGACTCAGCCCATAAGAGCGTCGGAAATAAAAGAAGAAAACCTGCAATTAGCTTCTTCATGACAAGACCTATACGGGGATAACCGCCGCAATCTTATGAGCTTGATGATGCGCCATATCCGCCTGCTCTGCCTCAACCATCACTCGCAATAAAGGTTCCGTGCCAGATGTTCGAATCAAAACCCTACCGGCCCCATTTAATTCTTTTTCAGCCAACTTCACAGCCTCTTGCATCTTGTTATCAGACTGCCACTCGTAGCCCTTCTGATAACGAACATTAACCAAGGTCTGAGGGAACAACTTCACCTTCTCTAGTAACTGAGACAGCGTCTTATTGGCTTGTTTCATAGCAGATAACACCTGCAATGCCGCCACAATACCGTCACCCGTGGTGTGTTTATCCAAGCAAATTAAGTGGCCAGAACCCTCACCACCTAATAACCAATTGTTCTCTTTTAATTGTTCGAGAACATAACGGTCACCCACTTTAGCTCTTGAGAATTGGATGCCTTCAGCTACCAATGCTTTTTCAACTGCCAAATTGGTCATTAAGGTACCAACCACACCAGCAACCTTTTCACCAGTCTGTTTTCTAGCTACTGCAATTAAGTACAGCAACTCATCGCCATTAAATAAACGGCCAGAGCGATCAACCAATTGCAAGCGATCAGCATCACCATCTAATGCAATACCAAGATCAGCGCCCACTTCTTTTACTTTTTCAATCAATGCTTGAGGGGAAGTAGCTCCCACATGATCATTAATATTTTTACCATTAGGATGCACGCCGATAGGAATTACTTCAGCACCTAACTCATGAAAAACATGAGGGGCAATGTGGTAAGCGGCTCCATGTGCACAATCGACCACCACCTTTAAACCATGAAGATTTAAATGGTTAGGGAAAGTACTTTTGCAAAACTCAATATATCTGCCTGCTGCATCATCTAAACGCTTAGCTTTACCTAAATGCGCAGAATCAACACAATTCATGGGTTCAGCCAGCGCCGCTTCAATCTGTAACTCCACCGCATCGTCTAACTTATCGCCATTAGCCGAGAAAAATTTAATGCCGTTATCGTGATACGGATTATGAGAAGCAGAGATCACTACACCCGCTGATAATCGGAGCGCTCTAGTTAAATAAGCAATGGCGGGCGTAGGCATCGGGCCACACAACATCACATCTACACCGGCCGCAGAAAATCCTGCCTCTAGGGCAGCTTCTAATAAATAACCCGATACACGCGTGTCTTTTCCAATTAATACGGTAGGCTTACCATGTGCATCAGCGCTTTTCGCCAACACCTGCCCGGCCGCGTAACCTAAGCGCATCACAAAATCAGGAACAATCGGAAATTTACCGACCTCCCCACGAATACCATCTGTTCCAAAATATTGACGTGTCATATATACATTCTATAAGGAATCTTGAACTGCTGACCAGATTTTCACGGCATCCATCGTCTCTGCCACATCATGCACGCGGACAATTTTGGCGCCCCGCTCCACAGCCATTAATGCAGCTGCTACACTCGCAGTCATGCGGTGCTCAACATCGCGCCCTGTAACAGAGCCCAAACTAGACTTTCTAGAGATGCCAGCCACGACTGGTAAGTCATGCTGACAAAATGTTTTGAAATGCGCCAACATCGCCATATTGTGCTGAACTGTTTTACCGAATCCAAAGCCAGGGTCAATCGCTAAGCGCTCACGAGCAATCCCTTCATCTTCCAAAACAACGCAACGTTCTATTAAGAAACCATTGACCTCACTCACAACATCGTCGTAGTGCGGATCAAACTGCATCGCCTGAGGATCTTTTTGCATATGCATCAACATGACACCACAAGAGCTATTGGCAATTGCCTCAATAGCATGAGGCTGCCTAAATGCCCAAATATCATTAATGCAATCAACACCTAACTCGATAGCAGCCTGCATAACTTTAGCTTTATAGGTATCTAAAGAAATAGCGACCGGCGCATCTTTTAATGCCTCAAGAATAGGCATCACACGATCTAGCTCTTCTTGTAAAGAAAGGGGCTCTGACCCTGGACGACTGGACTCACCGCCCACGTCAATCATTTCCGCCCCCTGCGCCATCATTTGCTCAGCATGATGTAAAGCGGCATCACGCCCAGCAAACTTTCCACCATCAGAAAAAGAGTCTGGCGTGAGATTCAAAATTCCCATCACCACTGGAGCTGTTCGTTGACCCCAATCAAAAAGAAAACGCCCGCAGCTCCATGCCACGGGCGTTATATCTCTCTCACCCATTACGCAGCCGCCGGAGCGCCCCCTTCAGCAACTGCTGGAGCACCACCTGATGGGCCACCACTACTAGCAGATGGCGGATATTTTGGTGGGCGTGGTTCTTTACCTGCCATGATGTCATTGACCTGGTCAGCATCAATCGTTTCCCACTCAAGCAAAGCTTTCACCATCACCTCAACCTTTTCGCGATTCTCTTCTAGAATCTTCTTAGCCACCGCATATTGACGGTCCAAGATAGCGCGAATCTCAATATCAACTTTTTGCTGAGTCGCCTCAGAGACTGATTTAGCAGTTGTAGCACCAAACATACCTGGTTGCTCTGAATCAACGTAAACCATGGTTCCCAACACTTCACTCATACCGTAACGAGTCACCATGTCACGCGCCATTTTTGTGGCACGCTCAAAGTCATTAGAAGCGCCCGTACTGCTAGATTTCAAGAAAATTTCTTCAGCCAAACGACCACCGAACAAAATAGAAATTTCTTCCAACATCTTATCTTTGTACATGTTCACGCGATCATGCTCAGGCAACTGCCAAGTGACACCCAAAGCCCAACCGCGCGGCATGATGCTCACTTTATGCACAGGATCTGCCTTAGGCAAGGTTTTAGCCACGACTGCATGACCTGACTCGTGATACGCCGTATTACGGCGCTCTTCTTCACGCATCACAGCAGACTTGCGCTCAGGCCCCATAAAGATCTTATCCTTAGCATCTTCAAAGTCCTGCATATCCACCGTGCGCTTATTACGGCGAGCCGCAAACAAAGCAGACTCATTCACTAAATTTGCTAAATCTGCGCCTGAGAACCCAGGTGTGCCACGCGCCAAAATAGCCGCATCCACATCACTATTAATAGGCACTTTACGCATATGCACTTTTAAAATTTGTTCGCGACCACGAATGTCTGGCAAACCAACATGAACCTGGCGATCAAAACGACCCGGTCTTAAAAGTGCTTTATCTAATACATCAGAACGGTTCGTAGCAGCAATGACGATCACGCCACTGTTTGGCTCAAAGCCATCCATCTCGACCAACATTTGGTTCAAGGTTTGCTCACGCTCATCATTACCACCGCCCATACCGGCGCCACGATGACGACCAACCGCATCAATTTCGTCAATGAAGATAATGCAAGGGGCTTGTTTCTTAGCGTTCTCAAACATGTCGCGCACACGAGCAGCACCCACACCAACAAACATTTCAACGAAATCAGAACCTGAAATAGAAAAGAAAGGCACTTTAGCTTCACCAGCAATGGCTTTAGCAAGCAAAGTCTTACCCGTACCAGGAGGGCCCACCAATAGAACACCTCTTGGAATATGACCGCCTAACTTTTGGAATTTAGTCGGGTCTTTTAAGAAATCGACCAATTCAAAGACTTCTTCTTTGGCCTCATCGCATCCAGCAACATCGGCAAATGTAATGGCATTTGTATTTTCATCAATGAGGCGCGCACGTGATTTACCAAATGAAAAAGCGCCACCCTTACCGCCCCCCTGCATTTGCTTCATCATCAAGAACCAAAAGCCGATGATTAACAAAGTGGGGCCTAGGTAGTACAAAGCAGATACCAAGATAGATTGCTCTTCTTCAGCTTTACCTGTTACCTGCACACCATATTTCATCAAGTCCCCAACCATCCAAATATCGCCAGGGCTGATAACGGAATATTTTTGCCCATCAGCAGGCGTTACTTGAATGTTGCGACCTTGAACATCGACTCTTTTGATTTTGCCGTTTTTAGCATCATCCATAAATTGAGAGTAAGTAATACCCTCTTGAGCACGAGGCTTATCGAATTGTTTGAAAACAGTAAATAGTATGAGTCCCACAACGAGCCACACACCAACCTTCTGTATCCAGTTTTTATTCACAAAGCCTCCTTCAGGCAGATATATCTACACACTATATGATTCTACTCCCTCCATTTTTCAAGTGCTTGACTAAAAAAGAAGGAATTCCCATATATTTCTTATGGTTTTAGGGGATTTCTAAGACTTATTTCAGGTTTTTACCCAACAAAAAGGTCTCCGCTGACTTATCACGAGAGGCTTTAGGCTTTCTAGGTGAAACCGTTTTAAAGACTTTCTTAAAGGATTCAACAATTTGACTGTACCCACTGCCGTGGAAACATTTAATCAATAAAGCCCCGTTAGGCTTTAAATGAGCTTGCGCAAACTCCAAGGCCAAATCCGCCAAATGCCCCATGCGAGCCGCATCGGCAGTAGCAACTCCGGAGAGATTAGGCGCCATATCTGACATGACCAAATTTACCCGAGGGCCATCTTCCGCCTTTCCTGGCAAAAGTGCTTCAAACTGGCGTAAAACAGCCTCTTCCCTAAAGTCACCCTGCAAAAATGTGACATCAGCGATATCTTCCATCGGAAGAATATCAATCGCCACGATTGTTCCATCAGGCTTACCATCGGGAACATTTTTATTTTTTTTGCCAAACTCGACTAATTTATTACGAGCATACTGAGACCAACTGCCTGGGCTACTCCCCAAGTCAACTACCACCATGCCTGGACCAATCAAGCGATCCTGCTCATCTATTTCCTTTAACTTATAGGCGGCACGCGCACGATACCCTTCCCTTTGCGCCATTTTGACGTAAGGGTCATTCAGGTGATCATTTAACCAGTCTTTATTGAATTTATTCTTTGCCACAACGTTCTATTTCCACTTATTAACTGCATTTTCAAGCAGTTTTAGTAATTAATCTTGCTAATCTTCTATTTTCCGCTGTTTTTATCTTCTTCACATGAATAGTTAAGTCAGGAATCGCTTATCATGTAGGCCTTCCAAAGAAATTCCTATGCCAATACTTGAATTATCCTCTGCCGAACGTTCGGCACACCGTTCAGACGCTCATGCGTTAAAACCTATCGTCCTAATTGGTGCCGATGGCTTAACGCCGGCCGTCACTAAAGAAGTTAACAATGCGCTTAAGTCACATGGCTTAATTAAAGTGCGTGTTTTTGGCGATGATCGCGAAACACGCATTGCTATTTACAACCAACTTTGCGATGAATTAGACGCAGCGCCAATTCAGCACATTGGCAAACTACTTGTTTTATATCGTCCTAAAGTAGAAAAAGAAGTCGCTGATAAACGTCGCGGTAAACAGGCTGGGCATGCTGGGCCAAAAACTGTGATGGTTAAGAAGTTCACACGTAACCCACAACGCAGACCTAAACCTGTTGCAACGACTGTTTTAGGCAATCAACGTGTTGCTGCAGGCGGCCAAGTTAAACGCTCTAAAGTTCGCCAAACGAGCGTTAAAAAACGCCAATTAGGTAGCTAGCCATCAGTGGCTAGCTCTTAGTAACTAATTGCTTAGTTACCATTTTTACTAATTGTTCGTTGGCTTAGTTAGACGCCACAGCAAAACCAAACCGATCACGGTTTGTAGCAAATATAAAACGCTTGAAATACCATGCAGCCTTCCAAAAGAAGCTGCCAAGGGCGATGCCATCACCGGAAACCCTTGAGCCAAGGCCTCTTCCCTCAAGGCATTCATCATGGGTTGCAAAACAAACGCCACAACAGCTGCGCAGATCAGCATTGCTAATAAATACCAACGCACCGGTTTATATTGATCGAGTGTTCGTTTAACTAGTAAGTTAGCAAAGACCATTAAGGCAACACTCAGGACCAAACTCACTGTTCCCTCAATACGGAATAATTTACCAGCAATCATGCCTGCTACCTGAGTATCACTCAATGTAGCAAACAGAACAGGAGCAACTAAGTAGCCAATGGTTACTAGACTACCTAACCAAAGCGCAAAAACGTATAAAAATACTCTTTGAGATTGGGCGTACATCACGTCGATTAAATATAGTTGACGTTTAATATTTCAACTTCGCGATTGCCACCAGGCGCATTAAATGTCGCCACATCGCCCTCTTCTTTACCAATGAGGGCTCTTGCGATCGGTGAACTAATGGAGATTTTCCCCATCTCTAAATCAGCCTCATCATCACCAACAATTTGATAAATAGCTTTTTTGCCATTTTCTAAATCTTCTAATTCAACAGTAGCGCCAAAAACAATACGGCCTTCAACATCTAAGCTACTCGGATCGATAATTTGCGCTGCCGATAACTTACCTTCTAACTCCTGAATACGGCCCTCAATAAAAGCCTGCTTCTCTTTAGCCGCATCGTATTCAGCATTTTCAGACAAGTCACCTTGTGCGCGCGCTTCTGCAATAGCATTAATCACAGAGGGACGTTCAACGTGTTTCAAATTATGCAGCTCTTCTTTTAATAGCTCTGCGCCACGTTTTGTAATTGGAATCGTACTCATCTCTACTTCAAACTTTCTCTACTCTTTATTCTTCTATTCTTTACCTAGCAATCATGTTTCTCTTCATTAAAGAGAAGCATGAAGACCTTGCAAGTCATAGACTTCTAATTGGTCGATTGCTTTAATACCAGCAACAGCCGCCTTAGCACCACTAATGGTTGTGTAATAAGTTACACGGTTAGCCTGAGCTGTTGTACGAATTGATCTTGAATCGGCAATCGCTGTTCTTGTTTCATCAACAGTCGTAAATACCAATTCAATCTCGCCGTTTTTGATCATATCCACAATATGTGGGCGACCATCTTTGACTTTATTCACACGCTTAACTGGCACACCTGCCGCTTCAATAGCAGCTGCAGTACCTTGTGTTGCCACAATTGAATACCCCATGCCATGTAACATTTGAGCCACTTCAACTGCTTTTACTTTATCGCTATCTTTAACAGTCAATAAGACCGTGCCAGACTTAGGCAAAGTGGTGCTAGCAGCTAATTGTGATTTAAATAAAGCCTCACCAAATGTTTTACCAACACCCATGACCTCACCTGTCGAGCGCATCTCTGGCCCTAGAATCGGGTCAACACCTGGGAATTTATTGAATGGGAATACAGCCTCTTTTACTGAGTAGTAAGGTGGAATCACCTCTTCACCAATACCTTGCTCATCAAGACTTTGTCCAGCCATACAGCGCGCTGCAATTTTTGCCAGTTGCAAACCAGTTGATTTTGAGACATAAGGAACTGTTCTAGAAGCACGTGGGTTAACTTCCAATACGTACACAATATCTTTGCCATCTACCTGCTGAATCGCAAACTGAACGTTCATCAAACCAACTACATTTAGGCCCTTAGCCATCGCCGCAGTTTGACGACGCATTTCATCAACAGTTTCTTTTGATAATGAATATGGTGGCAATGAGCATGCTGAGTCACCTGAGTGAACACCAGCCTGTTCAATGTGCTCCATCACACCACCAATGAAGACTCTCTTACCATCGGAAATACAGTCCACATCACATTCAATCGCATCATTTAAGAAACGATCTAAAAGCACTGGTGAATCATGAGAAACCTTTACCGCCTCACGCATATAACGCTCAAGGTCACGGCCATCATGAACAATCTCCATAGCTCGACCACCCAACACATAGGATGGACGCACCACCAATGGGTAACCAATCTCTTCAGCCAAAGCTAAAGCTTCAGTTTCCGCACGAGCTGTTCTATTAGGCGGCTGACGCAAGCCTAAATCTTGCAATAACTTCTGGAAGCGCTCGCGATCTTCAGCCGCATCAATCATGTCAGGGCTGGTACCAATGATAGGTACGCCGTTGGCTTCCAAATCAAGCGCTAATTTCAAAGGTGTTTGACCACCGTACTGAACAATCACGCCTTTTGGTTTTTCAATCGCTACGATTTCCAACACATCTTCCAAGGTCAATGGTTCGAAATACAAGCGATCAGATGTATCGTAGTCCGTTGAAACTGTTTCAGGGTTACAGTTGACCATGATGGTTTCATAGCCATCATCACGCATCGCTAAAGCAGCATGCACACAGCAGTAGTCAAACTCAATACCTTGACCAATACGGTTAGGGCCACCGCCCAACACCATGATTTTTTCTTTATTGGTTGGCGCTGCCTCACACTCACCATGCTCCGCTTCATAACATGAGTACATATAAGCGGTATTAGTAGAGAACTCTGCCGCACACGTATCAACACGCTTGTAAACAGGTCTTACTTTTAAGGCGTGGCGAGTTTCACGAACAGACTTAGCATCAGTCTTTAATAGTTTTGCCAAACGACGATCTGAAAAACCTTTTTGTTTAACAAAACGCAACTCTTGAGCAGTTAAATCTTTTAACTGACGAGCTTCTAGCTTTTTCTCAATATCAATTAATTCAGAAATTTGCGTTAAGAACCAAGGATCAATCGCCGTATTAACAAATGCCTCTTCCTTAGTCATACCTAAACGGAATGCATCGCCCAAATACCAAATACGGTCAGGGCCTGGTTCACGAATTTCTTGAGTAATCTCATCGATATCGGTTGATTTCTCATCCAAGCCATCAACACCCACTTCTAAACCACGCAAGGCTTTCTGGAAAGACTCTTGGAATGTGCGGCCAATCGCCATCACCTCACCCACCGACTTCATTTGCGTGGTTAAACGCTTATCTGCCGCAGGGAATTTCTCAAATGCGAAACGTGGAATCTTTGTAACTACATAGTCAATGGATGGCTCAAAAGATGCTGGAGTTTTGCCACCTGTGATGTCATTTTGTAATTCATCTAGCGTGAAACCAACGGCCAATTTCGCTGCGATTTTCGCAATCGGGAAACCTGTTGCTTTAGAAGCCAAAGCAGATGAGCGAGATACACGCGGATTCATCTCAATCACAATCATGCGACCATCTTTTGGATTGATCGAGAACTGCACGTTTGAGCCGCCTGTATCAACACCAATCTCACGCAAAACTGCTAAAGAAGCATTACGCAAAATTTGATATTCACGATCAGTCAATGTTTGAGCTGGGGCAACTGTAATAGAGTCACCCGTGTGAACACCCATCGGATCTAAGTTTTCGATGGAGCAAACAATAATGCAATTGTCCTTGTGGTCACGCACCACTTCCATCTCATATTCTTTCCAACCCAATAGTGATTCTTCAATCAATAATTCGCGTGTTGGAGATAGATCTAAACCGCGCTTACAAATCTCTTCAAATTCTTCACGGTTATAAGCAATGCCGCCACCAGAACCACCCATCGTAAATGATGGACGAATAATGACTGGATAACCAGCACCACCGGTTTCAGCGGCAATCTGTTGCTGAACAGCATGAGCATCTTCCATGGAATGAGCAATGCCAGACTTAGCAGAGCCCAAACCAATCTTAGTCATCGCCTCTTTAAATTTTTGACGGTCTTCAGCTTTATCAATTGCCTCTGGAGAAGCGCCGATCAATTCGCAACCATATTTCTCAAGCACGCCGTGACGATGTAAATCCAAAGCACAATTCAGAGCCGTTTGACCACCCATGGTTGGCAAAATAGCATCTGGCTTTTCTTTAGCAATAATGCGTTCCACCACTTCCCAAGTAATTGGCTCGATATAAGTCACATCAGCCATCTCAGGGTCAGTCATGATGGTGGCAGGATTGCTGTTCACCAAAATAACTTTGTAACCTTCAGAGCGCAAAGCTTTACAAGCTTGAGCGCCAGAATAGTCAAATTCGCAGGCCTGTCCAATGACGATCGGACCCGCGCCAATAATTAAAATACTTTTTATGTCGGTACGCTTAGGCATTCGTCAATCTCACATCAATTTAATAAAGCGATCAAATAAGTACGCAATGTCATGCGGACCTGGTGATGCTTCAGGGTGACCTTGGAAACAGAAAGCTGGCTTATCAGTCCAAGCCAAACCTTGTAATGAACCGTCAAATAAAGACACATGTGTTGGTCTTACATTAGCCGGCAATGTATTAGCATCCACAGCAAAGCCATGGTTTTGAGAAGTAATCACCACGCGCCCATTATCTAAATCCTTAACAGGATGATTCGCGCCATGATGACCAAACTTCATTTTTAATGTTTTCGCACCTGAGGCCAAGCCCATGATTTGGTGTCCCAAACAAATACCAAATGTTGGGATACCCTTATCAATAAAGGTTCTAGCAGCTGCAATCGCATAATCACAAGGCTCAGGATCTCCAGGGCCATTAGATAAAAATACGCCGTCAGGATTCATCGCCAATACTTCAGCTGCAGATGTTTTTGCTGGCACAACCGTTAAACGGCAACCGCGCTCAGATAACATACGCAAAATATTGCGCTTCACACCGAAGTCATAAGCAACCACATGCTTAAGTGGCTTTTCTAATTTTGTAAAACCAGGCTGACCATTAGCAGTAGTTAAACCCCACTCACCTTCAGTCCACTCATACACCTCGGAAGTTGTGACCACCTGAGCAAGATCCAAACCAGCCATACCTGGGAAGCTCTTTGCAGCAGCCAAGGCTTTCTCAGAAAGACTCTGAATCGAATCGCCAACAAGACCAGCCACAATCGCACCAGGCTGAGCACCCTTGTCGCGCAAAATACGCGTTAGTTTTCTAGTGTCGATACCAGAGATACCAACCACACCTTCACCTGCCAAATAATCCGTTAGAGTTTTCTCACTACGGAAATTAGAAGCGATAGGCGATAAATCCTTAATAATCAAACCAGCCGCATGAATCTTTGTTGATTCACTATCTTGCTGATTCACACCCACATTACCAATATGAGGGTAAGTTAAGGTCACTAATTGACGTGAATAACTTGGGTCCGTGAGGATTTCCTGGTATCCAGTAATAGCTGTATTAAAAACAACCTCACCAGCAGATTGACCAGGCGCTCCAATGCTATACCCCTGAAAAAGGGTTCCATCGGCAAGGGCCAAGACTGCTGGGGGTAAAGAAAGAATTAACGGTGGCAGCAAAGGTATCTCCAATGCCCTACTGCCATCCGACACATCCCTCATCCGGAAAAGACACCTCCGGTCTGAGAATTTTCGGGAGGTATATGTGTCTTTAAGCGCTAGGGCGGTATCTAATAACGTAACAGCAGAATTATACCTTATCGAGCACTTTTACTCCGGAATAACCCTAAATGCGCCAATGAAAAAGGGGAATAAATTCCCCTTTATTCATATAGTTACAGGCTCTCAGAGCCTTTTTGATCAAGAAGCTAACAAAGTTTTAATTTGCGCCAAAACTGTTTGATCATCTAGCGTACTCAAATCACCCGGATCACGCCCTTCCGCCACGGCCTGCAAGGCACGTCGAACAATCTTGCCGGAACGTGTTTTAGGCAAAGCAGTCACGATATACACACGAGCAGGTCTAGCTACAGCACCTAACTGAGAATCTACTGTTTTAAGAATTTCTGCTTCTAGCGTTGCTGTGTTATTGGCATCCTTAGGAATAGCAAAACCAACCGCTACCTGACCCTTTAACTTATCTTCCACGCCCACCACAGCCACCTCAGCCACATTCGAGTGACTAGAAATACTTTCCTCGATTTCACGGGTACCTAAGCGGTGACCAGCAACGTTAATCACGTCATCTGTTCTACCTAAGATAAAGAAATAACCATCCTTATCTTTAATACCCCAGTCAAAGGTTGAGTAAACCATTTTGCCTGGCACAGTTTGCCAATAAGTTTTGATAAAACGCTCATCATCACCCCAAACTGTTTGCATGCAACCCGGAGGCAATGGGCCTTCAATAGCTACTACACCTTTTTGATCAGCACCCAATTCAGCGCCCGTCGCATCGTCCAACAATTTCATGTTGTAACCATAAACAGGCACACCTGGTGAACCAAATTTATGCGGCATCACTTCAATACCACGCTGCAAAGCCAACATTGGCCAACCAGTTTCAGTTTGCCAATAGTTATCGACAATCGGCTTGTTAATAGCTTGATGCAACCAAGTAGCCGTCGGCTCATCTAAAGGCTCACCTGCTAAAAATACTGAGCGTAGAGTAGATAAATCGTATTTTGTTAAGAATGCTGGATCTTGCTTCTTCAATACACGCGCTGCAGTTGGCGCTGAGAACATCACAGAAACTTTGTATTTTTCAACCAATTGCCACCAAATACCTGCATCTGGGCGTAATGGTGTGCCTTCGTACATGATGGTGGCCATACCATTTAATAATGGGCCATAAATAATGTAGCTATGGCCAACCACCCAACCAATGTCTGATGTTGTGAACATCGCTTCACCAGGCTTACCGCCATAAATATGGCGCATAGAAGCCGCTAATGCCACAGCATAACCACCTGTGTCACGCTGCACACCCTTAGGCTTACCAGTCGTACCTGATGTGTAAAGAATGTAAGAAGGATCTGTAGCATCCAACCACACACAAGGAACATTAGCATCCATGACCTTGGCACGCTCGGTTGCATAATCCAAATCACGACCTTCTACCTTGGTGTATTCCACTAGCTTGCGATCTACTACCAATACCTTAGCTGGCTTGTACTCAGAAAGCTTAATCGCCTCATCTAACAATGGCTTATAAGGTACAGGCTTGCCACCACGCGCACCGGCTTCAGCCAAGATAACCATCTTAGGTTTTGCATCATCAATACGTGAAGCCAAACTGTGCGAGGCAAATCCACCAAATACAACTGAATGAATGGCGCCCAAACGCACGCAAGCCAACATGGCAAAGCAAGCTTCCGCAATCATTGGCATGTAAATTAATACACGGTCACCTTTAGTCACGCCATTAGCCTGCAAGATAGCAGCCATGCGATTAACTTCAGTGTGTAATTCTTTAAACGTGTAAATTTTTTCTTGATCTGTTTCTGTTGAAACAGCGATCAATGCCTGCTGATCAGGGCGATCTTTTAAATGACGATCAACAGCGTTATGACATAAATTAGTTTTGCCACCTTTGAACCATTTTGCAAATGGTGGATTGCTGTAATCCAAGACTTCATCAAATGGCTTTTGCCACTCAATTAATTGCGCTTGTTCAGCCCAGAAACCTTGAGGATCTTTTACTGAACGCTCGTGAAATGCTTTATATGCAGACATACACCACTCCCAAATCAACCAACGACAAATTTATTTAAATCATAAGAATTTGAAGTCTGAGGCTGACTAGGGTCTGACAGGTCAGGGATTCACCTAATGTTTTAGTATGAATTAGTTAGATTTTTTACGATTTTCAGCCAGTTTTGTTTCTTTAACTGGCGATTTTTTAGATTTAGACTTGGTCACAGGCGCAGACTTAGATTTGGCTGCCGCCTTACTAGCTGCACCCTTCTTACCTTTGACTTTCTTCTTCGCCTGCTCTTCTTTCTCGAGATTTAAGGTCGCATTAGAAGCCAAGCTTTCGGGAACATCTCCAGCTTTTTTTGTTTTTGGAATAATGATCGTTGATCCAGACTTAATTCTCATTCCCTTAGGAATGCCATTGATATCTCTTAGCTGACTAGCATCCACATTTAATCGCTTAGCCAACTGATCCACGCTCTCCCTAACGCCCAAGCGAATCGCCGTCCAAGAAGATAACGGGCCTTTGTGAGCATCTAAATTATCTTGGAATGATGCAGCCCGACCAAATGGCAACAAAATTTGCGGCTCTGTGGCGCCCAAAATAACCGGCTTATTAAATGATGGATTCATCGATTTAAATTCCGCCAAACTCATCCTAGCAAAATTTGCTGCCAAATCAACATCAACATCTTTAGAGGTCGTGACGATGACAAAGTAAGGATGATTTTCCAATTTAGGTAAATTTAATCCGTATGCTTTTGAATCCTCAACAATACGCCTTACCGCCAATAATTTTGGTACATAGTTACGTGTTTCATCAGGCATCGTCAAACTCATGTAATCAGTCGGCAAGCCTTTGGCCTGATTACGCTTAACCGCCTTGGCAACATTACCCTCACCCCAGTTGTAAGCAGCCAAGGCCAAATGCCAATCACCAAATATTTTGTATAGACGTTGCAAATAATCCAACGCAGCATCTGTCGACTGGATGACATCACGCCGCTCATCCCTAAAAATATTCTGCGTTAACTTAAAGTCTTTACCAGTAGCAGGCATGAACTGCCACATACCTGAGGCTTTGGCCCGCGAGAATGCTTCAGGATTAAATGCGCTTTCAACAAACGGTAAAAGTGCCAACTCCATAGGCATCTTGCGACGCTCTACTTCTTCAACAATATAAAAAAGATACCGTGAAGAGCGAGACATCATGCGATCAACATAATCAGGACGATCTGAATACCAACGCACATGCTTAATCACTAATGGACTTTCCATATCATCCATCTCAAAACCATCACGGACACGATCCCATAAATCGTTATAAGGTGCATCTAACGAGCGGACGGATTGTCGATCAATATTAACTCTAGGCGCCCTCGCCGCCTTACCACTCTTAGTAACAACCTTAGTTGGCTCATTTGTCCAATCACCATTTAACGACGCACAGGCACTAACAATGAGCGCGCAAGATGCTATCAAGGCATAACGAGCTAACTTTCCAAGCAACTTCTGAACCATTATTTGAATCCGTCTTTCCATACACGCAAGGCAGCGAAAATTTCTGCAGGTCCAGCGCTCAATAAAGCCTGGCGACCGTTCACAGCTTGCATCACTGAAGTTACATCTGATCTAAGAAATGGATTAACACGCTTCTCATGGGCAATCGTTGTTGGCAAAGTGGGTTTACCACTATTTCTTAAAGCTTGAGCCTTAACACCCCAATCAAGTAGATCTTGATTATGCGGCTCAACAGCTAAAGCAAACCTTATATTACTTAAGGTGTATTCATGAGCGCAATGCACCAACGTATCATCAGGCAATTGTTTTAATTTCATTAACGAATGGAACATTTGCTCATGAGTCCCTTCAAAAACACGACCGCACCCCGAAGCAAATAGCGTATCACCACAAAATAAATGCTTACCTCTCATGGTCTCCACATAAAACGCCAGATGGCCTAGAGTATGTCCGGGCACCTCCATCACAAAAACCTCACAGGCTGGCGCCTGCAAATGTAGACTATCGCCTTGCATCAAACTCTCAGTACGCAAGGGAATGTTTTCTGTCATTGGCCCATAAACAGCTGGCGCTTCAGCGCCTGTAGCAACAACCCAATCACACAACTCCACAATCCCACCCACATGGTCAGCGTGGTGATGCGTGATTAAAATAGCCTTTAACTGCAAACGATGCTCTTTCAAGTAAGCTATCACTGGTTGAGCATCACCTGGATCAACAACTACAGCACAATGACCATCTGACAATAACCAAATATAGTTATCGTCATACGCGGCAATTGGGTGCACTTGTAATATCTGTTTAGGCATTTAAAAATTAACACATGAATCGAGCAAAACCCACCTTAGCAAGCAAAGCACCCTGGACATCCTGGGATGCATGGCTTAGCTCACCGCCAGGACAATATGTCTTAGCATGGGAACAGGCTCAATTTGACCACATTGTGAGCGATATTTTCGGCTACCACGCACTACAAATAGGTTTACCGCAAATATCCACGCTCAAAGAAAACCGGATGCCACTGCAAATCATCCTCAGAGCCCCTCATGACAAGCCAAGCCACGGTGAAACGCCTGAATACACTTGGCATGCTGTGGATGGCTTCCCAGAAGAACTCCCTTTTGCTAACCAAAGCCTTGATTTAGTGGTTCTTCCCCATGTTTTAGAGTTTGCATCAGATCCTCATGCCGTCTTAAGAGAGGTCGAGCGAGTTCTCATGCCGGAAGGCCGAGTGGTGATTTCAGGGTTCAACCCTGCTAGCTTATGGGGCCTTAGACAGTACCTCAGCCACTTACTAGGGCAAATACCTTATCTGCCTAGAGAGGGTCAATTTATTGCCCTTTTACGCATTAAGGATTGGTTAAAATTATTGAATTTCTCGGTCGATAGAGGCCGTTTTGGTTGCTACAGACTGCCACTTCGCAGTAAGGCCGGGATGAAAAAGATGGGGTTTTTAGAAAAGGCTGGCGATCGCTGGTGGCCTGTCTTAGGGTCTGTATTTATGGTTTCAGCTATCAAATGCGTCTCAGGCATGACTTTAGTAGGAAAAATAGACACCAAATCACCTCAAGCTGCCAGCAATCTAAGCCCTGCGGCTAATCTGACTAGCCCACAACAAAGAAATAGCCAAGAAAGTCACTCATGAGTCATAACAAAGAAAACCTGGGCAAAGTCACCATCTACACCGATGGCGCCTGCAAAGGCAATCCAGGACCAGGTGGCTGGGGAGTTGTCCTGAAATCGGGTGACAAAGAAAAGCATCTATTTGGAGGCGAACCACAAACCACCAACAATCGCATGGAAATGACAGCAGTAATTGAAGCCCTTAAAGCGCTCAAACTTGCCTGCCATGTGAGCCTCTATACAGACTCAAAATATGTCATGCAAGGCGTAACTGAATGGATGGGCGGATGGAAAGCTCGTGGCTGGAAAACAGCCAGTAAAGACCCCGTTAAAAACGTTGATTTATGGCAAGAAATTGATAGCTTATTAGGTAAACATCAAATCGATTGGCACTGGGTCAAAGGTCACGCTGGCCATCCAGGAAATGAACTCGCGGACGCCTTAGCAAATAAAGGTGCTGAAAAAGCCCTTGACGCACATAAATAGCCTCTTGAAGGTGCGCATTTAGCCTGAAAAAGATGGCTGAATGTGCGAGAATCCTCCTAGAACAAATAAGGAGAAAGTGGGTAGCTTGCACCCACCTAGAGCTATGAAATTTATTGACCAATTAATACAAACAACACAACAACTTGGCTGCAAAATCATTAAGCAAGCCGTACAAATTATCAAGAAAATCAATCTCAAAAAAATATTTTCCTGGCTACTTAGCCACAAAAAATATGTCGTCATCGCTATAGCGCTTTTTTATGGCGCGAACTATGCCTATAACTACTTCTTTCCAGATACCGGCAAAAAAACACCTCCGCAAGTTGTAACAACCAAGCTAGTTGAAAAGAAGAGCATGCCAATCATCGTGGAAGCGACTGGCAATATTGTGGCAGCCAACATTGTCGACATTCGTCCACAAACGACTAATCTGGTTAGCAAAATTCATATTAAAGAAGGTCAAGAAGTCAAAAAAGGTGATTTGCTTTTCACTCTAGATGATCGCGCTGATAAAGCCAATTTTGAAAAAGCGAAAGCTTTAGCTGATGATGCGGCACGCCAATACAAACGCTCCATCGAATTACTTGAGAAGAAATTTCTCTCTCAAGCTGCTGTTGATACTTCGCTTGCCAATATGAAATCAGCGGAAGCCACTGCAAGAGCAGCGGAAGTAGCCTTAAGCTTTGACTATATTCGCTCCCCTATCCGTGGTCGCGCTGGCGTCATTAATATTTTTCCAGGCAGCCTTGTTCAAGCCGGCACAAACGTCTCAACGAGTACGAGTGCTACAGCTACAACCACAACTGGCGCCATGGTCACCATTACACAATTAGATCCTATTAACGTGCAATTCACAGTTTCTGAAAAAGAAATTCCATTGCTATTAGGTGACGATCATACGAATGATCCATTGACTGTCAGCGTCGATGTGACTGGCTCACAGACACCCATCGAAGGCAAAGTCTATGTCGTGGACAACCAAATTGACCCAGCCATTGGCGCAGTCCGCGTTAAAGCTCAAATGGATAATAAAAACAACATCATGATCCCAGGGCAATTTGTACGCGTTCGACTCAAGGCAAAAACTCTACAAGATGCATTAGTGGTTCCAACGCAAGCCATTGTGACCAATACCAAAGGTGACCATTTATATGTGGTTGAGAAAGACAATAAAGTGGCTTTGAAGCCAGTTAAAGTTATTTACCAATATCAAGGTGAGACCGTTGTGAGTGGCGTTGAAGAAACGGCAAAAGTTGTCGTTGAAGGCAAACAAAACCTCCGCCCTAATAGCGTCATTAAAGAAGCTCCAACCTCAGCCGAGAAAGCTGCAACTAAATGAATCTCTCAGAATTATGTATCCGTCGTCCAGTTATGACGACATTGCTATCACTGGCTGTGGTTGCAGCCGGCGCCATGGCCTATCTTAATATTCCAGTAGCAGCGCTTCCAAGCTTTAATACCCCCGTTATTCAAGTAAGCGCCAATCTACCGGGCGCCAGCCCAGAGAATATGGCGTCCTCTGTGGCACTCCCTCTAGAAAAAGAATTCTCTACCATTGATGGCATCACAGTTATCAGCTCAACCAACACATTGGGCACAACTAATATCACCCTAGAATTCAATAATGATCGTGATATTGATAAAGCTGCTGTCGATGTGCAAGCAGCGCTACTGCGTGCGCAAAAACGGTTACCGATTGAGATGACCATTCCACCTTCCTATCGGAAGGTGAACCCAGCGGATGCACCCGTATTAATCATGACCATGACATCTCCTTCAATGGACCTGTCACAAATTAACGATTACGCTGAAAACCTTATCTCCCCAACACTCTCAACCATTGACGGTGTAGCTCAAGTCTTGGTTTACGGCCAAAAGCGATATGCGGTTCGCGTCTTAGCCAACCCTAATCAGTTAGCTTCCAAAAACTTAACGCTTAATGATTTAGCCGCCGCCATCAACAGCGCCAACTCCAACACCCCAGTTGGTGTGCTTGACGGCCCAAGACAATTGCTCACCATTTACGCCAATGAGCAAATGGTGAAAGCCAGTGAGTACGCTAATCTAGTGATTGCACAGCGCAATGGCCTACCAGTGCGTCTCAAAGATGTTGCAGATGTAACTGAAAGTTATGAATCCGTCAAAACAGCTGCATCGTTCAATGGCGAGCGATCCATTGCTCTAGCTGTTTTACGCCAACCCACCGCTAACTCAGTGAATGTGGTGAATGCTGTTAGAGCCATGGTGCCTAAATTTGAAAAACAAATGCCAGCATCCATTAAGCTTAACTTACTTATTGACCGCTCCATCTCCATCCGTGAATCTATTCACGACGTCAACCTCACACTATTACTCACCATTGGACTAGTTGTTTTAGTTATTTTCTTATTCTTAAAGCACGCTGCTGCAACGATTATTCCTGCACTTAGCCTACCGGTCTCTTTAATCGGCGCTTTTTTCTTAATGTATTGGCTAGGCTATAGCTTAGATAATATTTCTTTACTGGGTGTCACCATTGCTGTGGGCTTAGTCGTCGATGATGCGATCGTGGTTCTCGAGAACATCATGCGTCATATCGAAGAAGGCATGCACCCACTCAAAGCTTCTTTAAAAGGCAGTCGCGAAGTTAGCTTCACCATTATTTCCATTTCGATTTCTTTGGTGGCTGTATTCATTCCCATCTTCTTCATGCCAGGGCCGATTGGCTTGCTATTTAGAGAATTTGCTGTAGTCGTAGCGCTTTCCATTCTGGTATCAGCGATGATCTCGCTAACCCTTGTACCAATGCTTTGTAGCAAATTTTTGCCTGAGCACGGCAAAGAAGCTATTGAAAGCAATATCACGATCAAATTTGATAAATATTTCCACGCACTACTAACAAGCTATGAAAAAGCACTTGATTGGGCATTAAATAATCAAAAACGTGTTCTTCAAGGGGCGCTTGCAACATTCATCATCACCATTGCTCTGTTTGTCTGGAGCCCTAAAGGCTTCTTCCCTGAAGAAGATATTGGACAGCTATTCATCACCACTGAAGCTGCGGACGACATCTCGTTTAACGCAATGCTTGAGCTTCAAAATCAAGCCGTTGATATTGTGCAAAAAAACCCCAACATTGATGGTGTTGTCACTTTACTTGGTGGCGCAGCAAACTCCGGCACCAATTCTGGACGAATGTTTGTTAACCTAAAACCTCGTAACGAACGCGCCAGCATGAAAAAAGTTTTAGAAAGCTTGCGTAGTGATTTAAAAAATATTCCTGGCTTAGCTATTTATTTACGACCTATTCAGAACTTGCAACTCGGTGGCAAAGTAACGAAAAGTCGCTATCAATATATTTTGCAAAGCGTTGGCTTTGAAGGCGTGAACGATTGGGCCAACAAAGTTGTTGAAAAGATGCGCGCCGACAATGACCTCTTCCGCGACATCACAACAGACTCTCAACTAAAAGGTCTGCAAGCTCAAATTGAGATTGATCGAGACAAAGCAGCTAGTGCAGGCGTCACCATCTCTGAAATTCGTAACGCGCTCTACTCTGCTTATGGCGAGCGTCAAGTTTCAACCATCTATACCAGCGTCAACACCTACCAAGTTATCTTGCAGGTTGGCGATGAGTACAAACAATATGAAACTGATTTAAGTACTATTTATGTACGCGGTCGCACCAGCGACCGCTTGGTACCACTCTCAAGCGTAGCTAAGTTCAAACGAAGCATTGGTCCAACGGCTGTCAACCATCAAGGTCAAGTGCCAGCGGTAACTATTTCATTTAATTTGGCACCTGATGTGGCGCTTGGTGATGCTACCAAGAAATTAGAGCAATATGTCAAAGAAGTTCAGCTACCGCCATCCATTATTACGAGCTACGGTGGTGATGCCGCTGTTTTCCAAAGCGGTCAATCTAGCCAAGTGATTCTTTTATTAACAGCTGTATTGGTTATTTATGTACTTCTTGGTGTTTTATATGAGAGCTACATTCATCCGCTAACTATTTTGGCAGGTCTGCCTTCTGCTGCGATTGGTGCGTTAATCTTTTTAAGAATTTTTGATTTAGAACTTACCATCATTGCCACCATCGGCATCCTATTATTGATTGGTATTGTGAAGAAGAATGCGATTCTGATGATTGACTTTGCACTTGAAGCACAGCGATCTCAAGGTCTAAGTCCAAGAGAAGCGATTCGCACTGCCTGCTTACTTCGTTTCAGACCGATCACGATGACCACTCTAGCAGCCTTAATGGGAGCCCTCCCAATTGCGATTGGTTTAGGTGCTGGCGCTGAATTGCGTCAACCACTTGGTATCGCAGTGGTAGGTGGCCTATTGGTTTCTCAAGTAATTACCCTGCTCATTACTCCTGTTATTTATCTTTATTTAGATAAGTACAGCGGCACAGGCCCTAGAGTAATTGCTCCAGAAATGCTATCGGACTAACGAACACTATGCGCCAAATTATTCTAGATACAGAAACAACTGGTTTAAATCCAGCAACGGGTGACCGAATGATCGAAATCGGTTGCCTAGAAATGATCGACCGTCGATTGACAGGCAACAAGCTGCACCACTACATCAACCCACAAAGAGATATTGATGCTGGTGCGATTGCCGTCCACGGTTTAACTGTTGATTTTTTATCTGATAAACCCGTCTTTGCTGATGTAGCCCATGAAATTATTGATTTTCTAAAGGGCGCTGAAGTCATCATCCACAATGCGCCCTTTGACGTGGGCTTTTTAGATATGGAGTTCGGGCTTCTTAAACTTGGCAAATTAAATACTCACGTAGCAGGTGTCATCGATACACTCAAAGATGCTCGCGATATGTTCCCTGGTAGAAGAAATTCACTTGATGCTTTATGTGAAAGATTTTCTATCAGCAATGAACATCGAACACTACACGGCGCCCTACTAGATGCGGAACTTCTAGCTGAGGTCTACTTGGCTATGACTCGTGGTCAAAACGACTTAAGTATTGACCTCATGGGTATGGAAACTGAAGCAGAAAAATCGAAGAGAAAACCTTTGCCAACCAGTTTAGTCATTCAGTTAGCCAGCATTGATGAACAAGAAGCACATCAATCTTACCTACAAGATGTAGCTAAAGCAGCTAAGAAACCAGCTATTTGGACTGACTCTTAAGTCAGTCCGAGGTATTTTTCACCTATTACTTGTTACTAGTTGCCAGTTTGTTATTACTGCTTATTTTTAGTTAATTTAGCGTAAATGGCATACAGGAACGGTGACGCAGCCATCATATAACTTAGCCAAGCACCATAGACACCTTCAGGTGAATAGTCTTCAGTTGCCAAATGCCAGTAGTTGTTATCTAACATCGGAATAGCGTTCGCTTCTGAGAACTCATGAAAAGCATAGATCACTAGCTGGATAGAAAAGATCGACATGAAAATGGCGCTAGCTTTAAACACAGACGATAAGTTAACAGCCCTTCCTAACTTAAGCCACAAACCAGCCACTACCACGGCCAACACCAATCCAGCCGCAGCCGCAGGTACTAAAGATTGAGTTTCTTCCTGTGTTGCCAAAGAAGCTAACATAGCAGCCGCCTCCAACCCTTCTCTTCCCAACATCAAGAATGATGTGATTAACACTGCGCCAAATGCTTTACCTTCAGAAACACGTGCCAAACGTTCACGAATGATCAATCCCATCTTCGGACCGTGCTTTAACATATGCCAAGTACAGCTAACTACTAATACAGCGGCGAAAGTTGCTAAACACGCTTCCCATATGGGGGCTAGACCACCAATGTGAGCAAAAAGCATTCCTAAACCAATACAACTGATAACAGCTAATATGGCACCAACAGCCACAGCCTTCACTAGGTTAGTCGCCCCGAGTGATGAAAAATAAACGATTGAAATCGCAATAATTAGAAGAGCCTCTAACCCTTCTCTAAAAGTTACCATCGCAATAGCCAACATAAACGCCTCTGCTTTTATAGAATGACTAAACTATATCACAAATAAGAATGATTATCATTTGATTTGAATCAATAGGCATAAAAAAGGTTACCCTGTGGCAACCCCATTGTGGATTATCTAACCTATTGATTTAAATAAGAAAAATAAATCCCCAAACAAGCAATAAATTAAGCAATGCCGCCAACACCGCTGCACTACCAATATCTTTAACAATTTTTGACAATTCATGGCGTTCTGGAGAAATACGATCAATGGTTTTTTCCAAACCTGTATTTAATAACTCAACAATCACCACCAAAATTGCACTACCCATCAAAAGAATTTTTTCGATCTTACCTGGGCCAAAATATAAGGCCAGTGCAAACAAGATAGGCAATAAGGTTAACTCAACTTTAATAGCTTCCTCAGATTTCCAGGCCGCCAAAAACCCTTCTACTGAATATCGAAAAGCGCCAATTAAACGGCGCTGCAATAAACCCAAGAAATTTTTAAACCACATCATCAGACGCCTTTTTCAACTACATCAATCAAGCAACACACATTATCTCTAATGGTGGCACGCTGCCAACAAATCCATCGATGAGTCATACAGACTTGTTCGAATATTCATGAAACCCAATACGGTATGGAATAAATGGTCATGATGAGCGGGCTCTTTTGCACGTCGCACCAAACACTCTTTGGAGTATTTGTTTTCTTTAATAAACTGATCAGAAACCCACATCAACATAGGTGGCCTAATTTGCTCTTTAGGTGCAATCGGATAAGGTAAGCCATGCAAATAAAAACCTCCCTCACCTAAAGACTCGCCGTGATCAGAGACATAAATAAAGACAACATTCCTATTTTTTTCTGTCTTTAGAAGATCAATGGCTCTAGACAAAATCGAGTCTGTGTAAAGAATAGCGTTGTCATAAGCATTAAAAATTTCCTCTTGAGTACAACGACCCAAATCCGAACTGGCGCATACAGGCTTAAATTGCTCGAATGTCTTAGGATAACGCGCGTAATATGCTGGGCCATGATTACCTAACTGATGCAACACCACCACCTGATCACCCTGAACCTTCTTAATCGTCTCGCCCAAGCCTCTTAGCAAAGTCTCATCATAGCAACCGGTTTCAGGGCAAATGTCAGGCGACCCCCAGGTTTTAGCATCTATATCTTCCAAACCTGTGCAAACCCCTTTGCAACCAGATTGATTATCAATCCATGTCACAGACACACCAACCCTAGCCATCACATGCAACAAAGACTCGCTTGAACGAATCTTTGCCTCATCATAGCTCCTCCTACCCCATGGCGAGAACATGCAAGGTACTGAAACTTCTGTATTAGTACCGCAACTTACTGCATAAGGAAAATTCAGGACGTCCTGTTTAGCTAAATGAGGCGTTGTTTGTCTCGCATAACCAGATAAACCCCAGTTAGCTGATCGAACTGTTTCACCAACTACTAAAACGAATAAAGTTGGCTTAACCCCTGGTTTCACTTCTTTAACTGCATCCAAACCAATCGGAGTTAAGTCTTTTTGAGCCTCAACCCCTGAGTCAAATAAGACACGTGGTGTTGAAATCAAATAACTCATCGGCAAAACTAAATGACGGATTTCCGTATGATTTCTCATCGCCGCCGAAAAATTCTTGAATACGATTAAGAAACTACCCAAGGCAACAACCAAAGCCAAAATAATCATGCTTATTTTGAATACCAGGCCTTTAATAAGCGACCCAGACCTTACACGGAAGCTAACTAGAAGAAGAACGCCTGGAATGCCATAAATTAAAAAATGTACTAATAATGATGGTGTAAATAGCTCTCTAGCTTCTGCCTGATTGGTACTCAGAATATTGCGCACCATAGACATGTCATAAAAGACACCATATTGTTTGGCAAAAAAGTCAGCAGAAACACCTGTCAATAAAATAACTATCGCAGTAGGAACAGCGATAGGGCGATAAATTAATAAACTCAATACGCCAAACTGAAGTGCTGTCACACCGACTGCCACAGCCCCCATAAACAGGGCCGTATCAAAGTCACTACCCGATTGCGTTGCTAGCAAAGAGGCCCATAATGACTGATTTAAAAATAATGAAAAATAGACCGCCAAGATGAGAATAAGTAGTTCAAGGCGGACATTGAAACGTGGATAGCGCATAAAGCTTTTAAAGCCCCTCGTTTAATAAGGCTTCTATTATAGTTTTATTCTGCGGAGTATTACTAAACCACTTTGGAGTAACGCGCTTCTGTTTGGGCATCCCTAAGATGCTTATCAAAAGTCATGGCAACTCGCCTCACAAGCAAACGTCCTTTTGTAGGGATAACGATCGTTTCCCCTTGCCACTCTAGCAAACCAGCATGCTGCAAATCTGCTAATTCTGGAATTTCTCGCGAAAAATATGAATGGAAATCAATCCCGTGCTCGCTAGCGAACTTTGCAGTATCCAAAGAAAACTGGCACATTAGCTCACCAATCAACTCGCGGCGAAGCATATCGTCTTGGCTCAATCTTAAACCACGTAGCGTTGGTAAATGATGCGCATCTAATGCTGCATAGTACTCATCTAAGGTTCTGACGTTTTGCGCATAGGTGTCATCCACTTTACCTATTGATGAAATACCAAAAGCTAATAAATCGCACTCTGCCTGCGTTGAATATCCTTGGAAATTTCGATGCAAGCGCCCTTCTTGTTGAGCAATGGCCAACTCATTATGTGGTTTAGCAAAGTGATCCATGCCAATAAACACAAAGCCAGCATCATCCAATTGATCAATCGTATTAGAAAGGATAGTTAGCTTATCAGCAGCCACTGGCAAATCCGCCTCAAAAATACGTCGCTGCGGTTTAAACACCGTGGGCAAGTGAGCATAACTATAGACCGACAAACGATCGGGACCCATATCAATCACAGATTGCACCGTTTCACGGAAAGTCTGCGGCGTCTGTTTAGGTAAACCATAAATCAAATCCACACTACTTGAATTAAACCCGTATTTTTTTGCCCAATCTAATACCGCTTTAGTTTCTTCGAATGTTTGCACTCGATGAACAGCTTGCTGAACTTCCAAATTAAAGTCTTGTACACCTAAACTAATGCGGTTAAATCCTAATTGAGACAACAACTGAATATCAGATTCTGTCACCCGCCTTGGGTCAATTTCTATGGAATACTCACCGCCCTCTTGTAGATCAAAATGCTGGCGAATGGCTTGCATCAACTCGGTCATTTCTTGATGCGATAAGAATGTTGGTGTACCACCACCCCAATGCAATTGAGTCACAGGAATCTTTTTATCTTTTTTTCCCATGGCATCGACCACCATGGACATTTCTTTAGCTAAATATTTAATATATTTAGCACTTCTTCCATGGTCCTTGGTGATGATTTTGTTACAACCACAGTAGTAACAAATATTGGGGCAAAAAGGTAAATGTATATAAAGAGATAAAGGCTTATCAGCTACTGCGCACCGTTTAAGTGCCCCCAAGTAATCCGCCTCGCCAAATTGAGCATGAAATCTATCCGCCGTAGGGTATGAGGTGTACCTAGGCCCGTTAATATCAAAACGCTTTAGCAACTCAGGCTGAAATAGCGGTTCGCCTGAACACTGGTTTGATGGGTTTTTTGAAAAAGTCACAGGGGCTATTTTAGCCCCTGTTATTTATTGGTCAAAATGACCCATATCAAAGTTTAGGTAATTGATGATTACCCATTAACAGGCATCGAGAAACTAGGGCCCTGGGCAATAGTTTCTGGCCAACGCTGTGTGACAGCTTTCATACGGGTATAAAAACGCACACCTTCTGGACCATGTACATGGTGATCGCCAAATAAACTGCGTTTCCAACCGCCAAATGAATGAAATGCCATAGGTACTGGAATAGGCACATTCACACCCACCATACCCACCTGAATGCGATTCACAAACTCTCTAGCCGTATTGCCATCACGCGTAAAAATAGCCGTGCCATTGCCAAACTCATGATCATTGATTAACTCAATAGCAGTCGCGACATCAGGCACACGCATCACACCCAATACAGGGCCAAAAATTTCTTCTTTGTAGATGCTCATATTAGGTTTCACATCATCGAACAAACAACCACCTAAGAAGAAGCCGTTTTCACCGCCAGGCACTTTCAAACCACGACCATCAACGACTAATTTAGCGCCTTCTTTAACGCCTGCATCGACATACCTTGTTACCTTATCCAAATGAACCTTAGTCACCAATGGGCCCATTTCAGCACCAGGATTCATGCCGTTATCAACCTTCAAGGTTTTAATACGAGCAGTTAATTTTTCGATTAATGCATCTCCTACCTGACCAACTGCCACCGCTACAGAGATTGCCATGCAACGCTCTCCAGCAGAACCGTAAGCCGCCCCCATTAGGGCATCTACCGCTTGGTCTAAATCAGCATCTGGCATCACAACCATGTGATTTTTAGCGCCACCCAAAGCTTGAACTCGCTTACCATTTTTAGCAGCTGTTTCATAAATATAAGAAGCAATCGGGGTGGAACCAACAAAGCTAATCGCTTTGACATCAGGATTTGTCAACAACGCATCAACAGCCGTTTTGTCACCATGAACCACATTAAAAACACCCTTAGGCAAGCCCGCTTCTTCCAACCACTTAGCCGCCAATAAAGCAGCAGAAGGATCTCTCTCAGAAGGCTTTAATACGAAGGTATTGCCGCAGGCAATCGCTACTGGATACATCCACATAGGTACCATGGCAGGGAAATTAAACGGCGTAATACCAGCACACACACCCAAAGCCTGACGCATGGTCCACGCATCCATACCTCTGGCGATTTGCTCGGTATATTCACCTTTTAGCAACTGTGGAATACCACAGGCAAAATCCACCACTTCTAAACCACGGGCAATTTCACCTTTGGCATCATCAAAAGTCTTACCGTGCTCACGAGTAATAACTTCAGCCATTTCATCCACGCGTGCCTCAATAATGGCCTTGAAGTTAAACATCACTTTAGCTCGACGCGTGACTGGCGTACTAGACCAAGCTGGGAAAGCTGTCTTGGCAGCTGCTACGGCTTTGGCAACCCCTTCTGAAGAGGCTAATTCAACCTCTGCCCTAACTTGACCTGTAGCAGGCTCATACACAGGCATTTTTGCGCCACCCAATAGAACAACTTCACCATTAATATGGTGTCCAATAGTTACTGACATTTTGTCTCCTACATCATTTATATTCTTAGAATCACAACTATATCGAAATTTCAATAAATTGGCTTCAATTCGTTTATTTCGACTAATTTTTATAATGATTGCCGCAGGAGGGTCGGCCTCAGGCTGCACCTTGATAGCCGCTTATCCAGTTACCGCTGCTAGCGTGGCGACAACGACAGCTACGGGAAAAAGCCCCACAGATCACGCCATTTCAGAAAGCTCTGATCAAGACTGCTCCATTGGGAAAGTCCTAGATGGTCAGCCCATCTGCGAGCGTCGCTTAAAACCCCAAGAAGTCCCTGTTCAAGACTACAGCCGGAAACAGCGAGTTGTAATAGTTAAATAAAGACTAGTAGCCGTTGCAATAACCAAAGGCTTCGGTTATTGCAAAGTGTCTTTTAACGCTGGCAAGATAGGTAGGGCCACCACTTCAATACCCTCTTCTCTTAATTCAGCTGTTTCATCTTGAGTGGCATGACCACGAATACTGCGCTCAGGCGCTTCACGGTAGTGAATTTTTCTAGCTTCTTCAGCAAAATTATCACCCACATCCTCGGTCTTATTAATCAGCTCGCGCATCGCCTTCATCACGGTCGCCTGCACCTGAGCCTGTAACTTGGCATGCTCAGACCCAGAAAGAACCATTGAATTGCCATCGGCTTGCGTCACAGCCACTTGAGAAGACTCAGCCGGATGTTCAGCAGCTACTTTGCTGCCTTTACCAATCCTAGGCGCTGAAGGTAGACGTGTAATTTCCTTGCTTTCGCAAATAGGGCAAATTAATAAGCCATTTTCTTGCTGCTCCAAGGCGTCAGCCTCAGAAGCAAACCACCCTTCAAAGCGGTGATCAAGATGGCAGGTTAAGTTATAAACTTTCATATAAGACAAATAGTGACATATTTCTCAATTTCAAGCTCTCAAGCCTGATTAAAACGCCTTGCTAGGTGATAAACGGCGATAATCGTTTTAACATCCGTAATACTTCCATCAGCAATCCACTGATGCATCTCATCTAGCGTAGCAGCAAACACATCTAAGAACTCCCCTTCATCAAGGCAGCGCTCACCTTGCTGCAGGCCTTTAGCTAGGTAAATTTCAATGAATTCTGTTGAATAAGAGATAACTGGATGGATTTTTCCTAGGTATTCCCACTCGGTAGCAGAGTAACCAGTCTCCTCCAATAATTCCCTTTGCGCACAAAAGAGAGGGTCTTCGCCCACTTCCAATTTGCCTGCAGGAATCTCAATCATAGCTCTATCAACTGGATAACGAAATTGTCTTTCCAATAAGATTCGTCCATCGTTTAGTATCGGGATAATCGCTACGGCGCCTGGGTGAATTAAATATTCACGATAAGTTTCTTTACCATCTGGCAAAGAAACAATATCTTTTTTCATTTTTAAAAATTGGCCCTGATAAGCATCTTCTGTAGAAATTAAGGTTTCTCTCAAATGCGTATCAGTAATTGGCAAATCAACCAGGCTTTTCTCTTTGAGACTCACTACTAACCTTCGATGTTATTGTCTCGATGCTTCAATAAGAAACGCCAGATAAAGCCAGGAAATGCCGCTACCAAGAAAAGGCAAATCGTAATGGCAAAGAATTCCCAACGTTTAGGGAACACATTACCAATCATCTGCTCTAAGAAATAAGAAAACACCCCTACCAAGCAGTACCAAACCAACATTTCCAATAAGCACCAACCAACGTGCTTACGAGTAAGCGTTTTGATCAACATAAAACGTGGGGACATAAAAGCCAAATTGGCCGCCATGAGGGCGACCAATATAACTAACCAAGTTTCTAGACTTAAGCTAGTAGGTAACATATCAACTAATCAAGGTTTTAGTCATTGCAGTCAAACACAGCGCCATTAAGGTTGCTGGATAAATACCGCAGAGAAGAACAAATAGGCCATTTAAAGTAAATAATGCTTTAGCCACACCACCGCCCTCAATCGGAGCTATTTGCACAGGTTCATCAAAGTACATAAATTTGACTACACGCAAATAATAGAAGGCACCAACCAAGGAAGCCATCACAGCAATAATCGCCAAATACAAATGTCCAGAATCAATCAATGTTTCAAGAATCGATAATTTGGCGGCAAAACCAACTGTTGGAGGAATACCGGCCAAAGAGAACATGAGAACCAATCCCATGAAAGCCAACCATGGGTTACGGCGATTTAAACCCTTAAGATCATCCAAAGTCTCACACTCATAACCTTGGCGAGACAAAATCATCAATAAACCAAATGAACCTAAAGTAGTTAGTACATAAGTAACCGCATAAAACAATGCGCCACTATAAGCATTGCCATCAAAAACAGACAGCATGCCTAAAATCATGAAGCCCATATGAGAAATGGTTGAATATGCCAACATACGTTTCACATTTGTTTGTGCAATCGCTGTTAAGTTACCCACCACCAAGGACATCACGGCCATGATCATAATCATCGGCTGCCAATCTTGAGTTAGCGGCAACAAAGCCCCTACCAATAAACGGAATAGCAAACCAAAAGCAGCCAATTTAGGAGCACCTGCAATCATCAAAGTTATCGCCGTTGGAGCCCCTTGGTAAACATCGGGCACCCACATATGGAATGGCGCAACGCCTAACTTAAATGCCAAACCAGAAACAATAAACACAACAGCAAAAGCCAATACCAAACGATTAATACGAGCATCCCCTACTGCTTTAATAATTTCATCCAAGTCCAAGCTACCTGTAGCGCCATATAACATGGACATGCCGTATAACAAGAAACCAGATGCAAGTGCACCCAAGATGAAATATTTCATCGATGCTTCCGTACTCAATACGGAATCACGTTGCATCGCAACCAAAGCATAAGTAGGCAATGCCAATAACTCCAAGCCCAAATACAAAGTCATTAGATTGGAGCCTGAAATCAATACACATTGACCCAATAAAGCTAACAAACTTAAAACAATGAAATCGACGCGAAACAAACCACGATCAATTAAATATTGTTTTGAATAGATCAAGCTGACCAATACTGCAAAACAAGCCACGGACTTCAATAGACTAGATAAAGCATCAACCGTAAATAAGCCATTAAAAGCATGTATAGGCTGATCTACTGCTTGCAAACCAAAAGCAAAACTTAAACCTAACAGTGTCATTAAAGCAATTTTGTACGCAAGCTCTGTACCGCGTGGAGCATAGAAAATATTGCTATTACTGGCCAAAGGCTCATTCATAAAAGCCGTCAACAACAGCAAGCAAGCTACCGTCGAAAGTACCAACTCCGGCAACAAGGCAATCAAATCAATCGTTTGCATATATTTTTCTTTCCTTCAATCAGGATCAAAGCTTGCTAACTGCGACGTGCTTCAAAAGCTCGATCACAGAAACGTGCATCACATCTGTAAATGGTTTTGGATAAACACCCATGCCAATTGTGAAAATGGCCAAAATACCCATCATCAAAAATTCACGTGCATTAATGTCTGTTAACTCGGCAACATGATCATTAGCCACATCGCCAAAGAACACGCGCTTGGTCATCCACAATGAATAAGCTGCGCCAAGAATCAAAGCAGTCGCAGCCAAAATACCAATCAAAAAGTCATAATCGACAGAAGCCAAAATCACCATAAATTCACCAACAAAACCTGATGTCGCTGGCAGACCACAGTTAGCCATCGCAAATAACACAGCGAAAGCAGTAAATTTAGGCATCTTATTTACCACACCGCCGTAATCAGCAATTTGTCGTGAATGCATACGGTCATACAACACACCGATGCTCAAGAACATCGCCCCTGAAATAAAGCCGTGTGAAACCATTTGAACAATCGCACCTTCAACCCCCATCGGATTAAAGATAAAGAAACCTAATGTCACAAAGCCCATATGAGCAATAGATGAATAAGCCACGAGCTTTTTCATATCAGATTGCACTAAAGCAACTAAGCCAATGTAGATCACAGCGACTAAAGACAAAGTGATAATGAATGGCGCTAAATACTGGCTCGCATCAGGTGCAATTGGTAATGAGAATCTCAAGAAACCATAAGCACCAAGCTTCAACATAATGGCTGCCAATACAACAGAGCCTCCTGTTGGCGCCTCAACGTGCGCGTCTGGCAACCAAGTGTGCACTGGCCACATAGGCACTTTTACAGCAAATGCCATGAAAAATGCACTAAATAAGAATACTTGCTCAACGATATCTAATTTAGCTTTATGCCAAGTCAAGATATTGAATGTATCGGTCACGTTATAAAGATACAAAATCGCGATCAATGTTAGCAATGAGCCTAATAAGGTATACAAGAAGAACTTAAAAGCAGCATACACACGGTTAGGCCCACCCCATACACCAATAATGATGTACATCGGAATCAATGTGGCTTCAAAGAAAACGTAGAACAACAAACCATCTAGCGCTGAGAACACACCAATCATCAAGCCAGATAAAATTAGAAACGCCGCCATATATTGAGCAACGTTATGTGTAATCACTTCCCAAGCAGCGATCACCACAATCACTGTAATGAACGCAGTTAAGAAAACAAACCACATAGAAATGCCATCAATACCTAAGAAGTAATTGATGTCATAACGAGGTACCCAGGCTGACTGCTCAACGAACTGCATAGCAGCTGTGCTGGTATCAAAATTTGCCACTAGCGGCAATGTCACAGCAAAGCTGATCAAAGCGCCAATCAAAGCCATCACACGAACATAGCCCTTGCTATTGTCCGAACCCGTGAACAGAATAATTAAACCGAAAATAATCGGCAGCCAAATTGCGTAAGAAAGAATCATATAAAGGCGCTCTTCTGTTGTACTTATTTAATCGAGACCAAATGGGTATATAAAATCCATGAGATGAGGCCAAGCAGACCCAAAATCATGGCAAATGCATAGTGATACAAGTAGCCAGACTGAACTCGACGAATACCGCCAGAGAACCAGCCTACTAATTTAGCGCTACCGTTAACAACTAAACCATCAATCAAACCTTGATCAGCACCCTTCCACAAGCCAGCACCCAATACTCGGGCACCTTTAGCAAATACAGCTTGATTAAAGTCATCTAGGTAATATTTGTTATCAAGAATATTTTTAACTGGTGCAAGTACGCGAGCAAAGAATGCAGGTATCTGAGGCAGCCAGAGATAGAAAATAGCAGCCGTCGCAACACCACCAAACGCCAAATAAAGCACAGGGCTATGCAATGAATGCATGGCCATCTCCACTGGGCCATGGAATGCTTCAGCTAACTCTTGCATAGCAGGATGCTGCTCTAAATTAACAAAAATAGCACCGTTAAAGAATTCACCAAACAACATTGGCTCAATAGCAAAGTAACCAACCACCACAGAAGGAATAGCTAACATCACAAGTGGCAATGTCACAACCCAAGGAGATTCATGTGGCTTCTGACCTGGCGCTAAGCCGTGGTGATGTTCATCATGTGAATCATGGTCATCGTGACCATGGCTATGATCATCATGGGCTTGGCCAAAACGCTCTTTGCCATGGAACACTAAGAAGTACATACGGAATGAATAGAAAGCCGTAATAAATACACCCGCCATCACTGCAAAATAAGCAAAGCCTGAACCATAAATGTGGCTCTCAGCGACCGCTTCAATAATGGAATCTTTTGAATAGAAACCTGAAAAGAAAGGTGTACCAATTAGCGCCAATGAGCCAACTAAAGAAGTTAACCAAGTAATTGGCATGTATTTCCACAAACCACCCATATTGCGCATATCTTGATCATGGTGCATACCCATAATCACGCTACCCGCTCCAAGGAACAATAAAGCCTTAAAGAACGCATGGGTCATCAAATGAAATACCGCAACTGGATAAGCAGATACACCCAAAGCCACTGTCATATAACCTAACTGAGACAAGGTTGAGTAAGCCACCACGCGCTTGATATCGTTTTGCACAATACCCAAAAAGCCCATGAATAAAGCTGTAATAGAACCAATAATCAATACAAATGACAAAGCAGTATCAGTTAACTCGAACAATGGCGACATACGGCTCACCATAAAAATACCTGCTGTCACCATAGTTGCTGCGTGAATCAATGCAGAAATAGGTGTTGGGCCTTCCATCGAATCTGGCAACCAAACATGCAATGGGAACTGAGCTGATTTACCCATAGCACCGATAAACAAACAAATACAAGCGACTGTTAATAGGTTCCAATCAGTGCCAGGCAACATTTGCTGAACCAACACTTCTTTTTGAGCGAATACACCGTCATAGCTCATGCTACCGCTATACGCCAACAAAAGACCAATACCTAAAATAAATCCGAAGTCGCCAACGCGGTTAACCAAGAAGGCTTTCATGTTAGCAAAAATAGCTGTTGGTCTTGTGTACCAGAAACCAATCAATAAATAAGATACCAAGCCAACCGCTTCCCAACCAAAGAATAGTTGTAAGAAGTTATTACTCATCACCAGCATCAACATTGAGAAAGTAAACAATGAGATGTATGAGAAAAAGCGAGCGTATCCCTCGTCTTCAGCCATATAACCAATGGTGTAAATATGAACCATTAAAGAAACAAAGGTCACCACCACCATCATCATGGCAGTTAATGGATCAACTAAGAAGCCCACCTCTAAGCTGAGCTCCCCTAACTTCATCCACACATAAATAGTTTCATTAAATCTTGCGCCAGCCATCACATCATTCAAAACCATGAATGACAAAACACAGGCAATAGCCACGCCAAGAATCGTCACTGTATGTGCCGTAGCTCGACCGATTAAATTACCAAAGAATTTGGTGCCAAATAAACCAGCAATGGCTGAACCAATCAATGGGGCTAGCGGAATAGCTAGTAATACAAGAGGGTTTAACGTTGGAGTCATAGTCATAAAAGGTACTGTTAGCCCTTCAGTTGTCCAAGATCCTCAGCATGAATCGTATCAAGCTTACGGAACATTGTTACCAAAATAGCCAAACCAATTGCAGCTTCAGCAGCAGCTACAGTCAGAATGAAAAACACAAATACTTGGCCTGCCAAATCCCCCAAATAATGAGAGAAAGCAATAAAGTTCATATTGACAGCCAAAAGAATTAATTCAAGCGACATCAATAAAACAATCAGATTCTTGCGGTTAAGAAAAACGCCAACCACACCAATTGCAAACAAAATAGCGCCTAGAACAAGGTAATGAGCTAATGTAATCGTCATAATGTCCTGCCCTTAATCTTTTTTAACTGAAACATCAGAAGACATACCAGTCACCATACGCACACGATCTTCCTTACGCGTACGAATCTGATCAGCAATATCTTGCGTTTTTGTATCTTTACGATGACGCAAAGTCAACGCAACAGCAGCAATGATGGCTACCAATAAAATAAGGCCTGCAACTTCAAAGCTAAACAAATAAGTGGTGTACAACAATGTACCCAATGCTTTGGTATTGTTAGTCGCCACCTCAGGATCTAGCGACTGAACTGGTGCCGTTGTACCAACAAAACCGCGCACCAAAACAATAGCCATCTCTGCAACAATGACCGCCCCCACCAACGAAGCCAAAGGTAAGAATGTTTTAAAGCCCTTGCGAAGATGCTCAAGATCGAGATCTAGCATCATCACTACGAACAAGAATAGAACCATCACCGCGCCAACATAAACAAGCACAAGAACAATGGACAAGAATTCAGCTTGCAACAACATCCAAATAGCCGCAGCAGTAAAGAATGCCAAAACTAAAAACAAGGCTGCATGCACTGGGTTGCGTGCCGTAACAACACGCAAAGCCGCAATCACCAAGATGGTTGCAAATATGAAAAAGAGAATTGATTTAGGGTCTAAGATCATCTGTATTTAGCATCCGCTGATTTATTAGCTGCGATTTCGTTTTCATAACGATCACCGATAGCTAACAACATTTCTTTTGTGAAATACAAATCGCCACGTTTTTCACCGTGGTATTCGTGAATATGAGTTTCAACAATCGCATCTACTGGGCAAGCTTCTTCACAGAAGCCGCAGAAAATACATTTTGTTAAATCAATGTCATAACGAGTTGTGCGACGCGATCCATCCTCACGTTGATCAGACTCAATGCTAATCGCCATAGCTGGACATACTGCCTCACACAATTTACAAGCAATGCAACGCTCTTCGCCATTAGGATAGCGACGTAAAGCATGCACGCCACGGAAGCGAGGAGACATAGGTGTCTTCTCTTCCGGATACTGAATCGTAATTTTTGGTTTAAACAAATACTTACCAGTAAGAGCCAAACCTTGGAACAGTTCTTTCAATAAAAGACTGTTCAAAAATTCGCGGATACGTACAAACATAATCTTATCTCCGCCTTATTTCCAAATATTCCAGGGTGATAGCACCCACGCACCCACCAACATCACCCAGAAGATAGAGATGGGAATAAACACCTTCCAACCCAAACGCATGATTTGGTCATAGCGATAACGAGGGAATGAGGCACGCAACCAAATAACGCAAGATAACAAGAAGAATGTCTTGCCTACCAACCAAAAGAAACCTGGAATATCACGCAATACTGGTGCATCAACAATTGGAGACCAACCACCCAAGAACATAATGGAGGTGATAGCTGCAATCAAAATCATATTGGCATATTCAGCCAAGAAGAACATAGCGAAAGCCATACCAGAGTATTCGATCATGTGACCTGCAACAATCTCTGACTCACCTTCCACCACGTCAAATGGATGACGGTTTGTTTCAGCAACGCCAGAAATAAAGTAAATCACAAACATCGGCAATAGTGGCAACCAGTTCCATGACAAGAAATTTAAGCCCATACTTGCAAACATACCTGTTTGCTGCGACTTCACAATGTCACTCAAATTTAATGTGCCAGAAATAGTTAATACAGCTGCCAATGACAAGCCCATGGCAATCTCATAAGAAACCATTTGAGCTGAAGCACGCATGGCACCCAAGAAAGCATACTTAGAGTTAGACGCCCAGCCAGCCAAGATCACACCGTAAACGCCAATTGATGTAATAGCCATCACATAAAGCAAACCGGCATTTACATCAGCTAAAACCAATTCCGCTTGAAATGGCACCACCGCCCAAGCTGCAAAAGCTGGCGCGATCACCATAATTGGTGCAACGATATACAACACCTTATTAGACTTGCTAGGAATAATCACTTCTTTGAGAAGCAATTTCAAAGCATCAGCAATCGGCTGCAATAAACCTAAAGGACCTACACGGTTAGGTCCTAAACGAATGTGCATCCAGCCAATTAACTTACGTTCCCATAAAGTCAAATAAGCAACGCAGCCAAACATTGGCAACACGACAACCACAATCTTTAATAAGGTCCAGACGATAGGCCACAAAAGTTCGCCAAATAGTGCCAAACCTTGCGTATTAATTGTTTGAATTAGCTCGGTCATGCGCGCTCCACTGTCAATAGACCAAACATAGCGCCTAACTGAGCGCTAGCGACTGTTGCAGCTGATACGCGTACAACGCCATCAGCCAAACCTTTTTCTTCTGTTGCAGGCAAAGTCACACTTGCACCTGACTGGGAGATCTTCACAGCATCACCTTCTTTCAAGCCCAAACTTGCAAATAAGCTACTTGGCAAACCTGCTTTAACCGCACGCTTACCATCCTGTGTTAATTGCAAAGCTGGTGCGCGGCGCACAATCGCATCAGTTGAATAAATAGGCACATCTGCTAAACGCTCAGTACCCGTTGCCACTGCCACTACCGCTTCAGGTTTCGCTGAAGTAACGTTATTCAACTGTTTTGCAAAGTCAGTCGGCAATGCCTCAGACAACACCTCTTCTGAACTGTTGAAGTAGTAGTTATCGAAACCTAAAACATTACCTAAAACACGCAACACTTTCCAAGCCGGTCTTGCATCACCAAGTGGTCGAACAGCCGCTTGCACAGACTGTAAGGTGCCTTGTGCATTAATAAAGCTACCTGAGGTTTCAGTGTATGGTGTGATCGGCAAAAGAACATCAGCTACTTCACGTAATTCAGCGCTGTCATAAGATGTCATAGCAATCACAGTGCCGGCCTTAGCTAAAGCAGCTTTAGCAGTCTGAGGATCTACCAAATCAAGACTTGGCTCAACACCCATCAAAATAACTGCTTTTAAATTCTTAGCCAAAATACCTTGCACACCAGTTTCTGAAACTGCTTTAACTAGATTAGCGCCAACGGCGTTACCACCCTCTGGCAAGAAACCTAATACAGCACCAGTTTGTTCAGCAATAAATTGTGCGTAAGCATGCAACTGAGCAAACTGTGGATGAGCCATCGCCGCAGCACCTAAGAACACACCCTTGCGCTCACCAGTTGCTAAGCTATCAGCGATTTCTTTTGCTGCACTGCTTACTTTTGCATCTACTGGCGCAGCAACACCTTTTGCTTGTGCAACGGCTGCCGCAACACCAGCTAACTCAGCCACCCAATGAGATGGGGTAAGTACCGCTTGAGTAGCAACTGGCATTAACCAATCTTCAGCATTAGCAGTTAAACGAGATACTTTTAACCCACGCTTAGTCGCTGCGCGAGCACGCGCTGCTAACAAAGGCTGATCTTTACGCAAGAAACTACCAATAAAGAATGCGCGCTGTAACTGACCAAAGTCAGCAATCGACATACCTAACCATGGCGCTTTAGCTGCAGCGCTCACATCTTGTTGACGTAAACGAGTCTCCACATTAGAAGAACCTAAACCACGCACTACCTTCTGCAATAGGTATAACTCTTCAACACTTGCCATAGGGTGAGCCAAGGCTGCAATAGCATCTGCTCCGTGATCTTCTTTAATAGAGTTAAGTGAGCGGCTCACATAATCAAGCGCAGCTTCCCAACTTGTTTCAATCCAACGGTTATCTTGCTTAACCATAGGAGTTTTTAGACGATCAGTGCTATTTAAACCTTCATAAGCAAAGCGGTCTTTATCACTAATCCAACATTCGTTGATCGCATCATTCTCTAGAGGAACTGTACGCAATACTTGGTTAGCTTTTGTTTGAAGAACAATATTTGAACCCAAGCTGTCATGCGGACTCACTGAACGCTTACGGCCCAATTCCCAAGTACGTGCTGAGTAGCGGAATGGCTTGCTCGTCAACGCACCCACTGGACATAAGTCGATCATGTTGCCAGACAGTTCTGAATCAACCGTTTTACCAACAAAGGAAGTAATTTCTGAATGCTCACCACGATTAAGCATTCCCAATTCCATCACACCGGCAATTTCTTGACCGAAACGTACGCAACGCGTGCAATGAATACAACGGCTCATCTCTTCCATAGAGATTAATGGGCCCACATTTTTATGGAACACCACGCGCTTCTCTTCGGTATAACGTGAAGTGGTATTACCGTAGCCAACTGCCAAGTCCTGCAATTGACATTCACCACCCTGATCGCAAATAGGGCAATCTAGCGGGTGATTAATTAATAAAAACTCCATCACAGATTTCTGAGCAGCAACCGCCTTCTCAGAATGAGTGTGAACTTTCATGCCAGGAGTAACAGGAGTTGCACATGCAGGCAACGGCTTAGGAGCCTTCTCCACTTCAACCAAGCACATGCGGCAGTTAGCCGCAATGGATAACTTCTTGTGATAGCAAAAATGAGGAATATGCGTACCTAATTTCTTAGCCGCCTCCATCACCATAGAGCCTTGTTGGACTTCTACCGATTTGCCATCAATTTCGATTTCAACCATCTTTTTTCCTGTCGATCTCTTCTCTTCGATGTTTAAACGTAAGCTGGCACAAGACAACGCTTATGCTCAACGTGATACGCAAATTCATCCATGTAATGCTTCAACATACCCCGCACCGGCATTGCCGCAGCATCACCCAATGCACAAATTGTTCTACCTTGAATATTGGCAGCCACATCATTTAGAAGATCCAAGTCTTCAGGACGACCTTCGCCATGCTCAATACGATTCACAATACGCCACAACCAACCTGTACCTTCACGGCACGGTGTACATTGGCCGCATGACTCTTCATGATAGAAATAAGACAAACGTAACAAAGACTTCACCATGCAACGTGTTTCGTCCATCACAATCACAGCGCCAGAACCCAACATCGAACCAGCTTTAGCAATGCTGTCGTAGTCCATGGTTGTTTCCATCATCATCGCGCCAGGAATAACTGGTGCAGATGATCCACCAGGGATAACTGCTTTAATTTTTTTACCACCACGCATACCGCCAGCCAATTCCAACAAAGTTGAGAATGGCGTACCCAACGGAATCTCATAGTTACCAGGACGCTCAACGTCACCTGAAATAGAGAAAATCTTTGTGCCGCCATTATTTGGCTTACCTAACTTAGCGTAGCTTTCAGCACCCACTTTAAAAATGAATGGCACTGCAGCAAAAGTTTCAGTGTTATTAATGGTTGTTGGCTTGCCATACAAACCAAAACTAGCCGGGAATGGTGGTTTAAAGCGAGGCTGACCTTTTTTACCCTCTAAAGACTCAAGCAAAGCTGTTTCTTCGCCACAAATATAAGCACCCCAACCGTGGTGCGCATGCAACTGGAATGAAAAGTCAGCGCCTAGAATCTTGTCACCCAAGAACCCTGCAGCACGCGCCTCTTCAAGCGCCTCCTCAAAGCGTGCATACCCTTCCCAAATCTCACCATGGATATAGTTGTAACCAACTGAAATACCCATTGCGTAAGCGGCAATCGTCATACCCTCAATTAATGCATGCGGGTTGTAACGAATAATGTCTCTATCTTTAAATGTACCTGGCTCACCTTCATCAGTGTTACAAACAAGATACTTTTGACCAGGGAACTGACGCGGCATAAAACTCCACTTCAATCCAGTAGGGAAGCCCGCACCACCACGACCACGTAGTCCAGATGCCTTCACTTCAGCAATCACTGCTTCAGGAGTCATACCCTCTGTCAAAATTTTACGAAGCTGAGCATAACCACCACGAGCAACATAATCTTTTAAGCGCCAATTATCACCAGTTAGATCAGCCAAAATTAATGGCTGGATGTGACGATCATGTAAGCAGGTCATACAGCACCTCCTTTGGCTTTTGCTTTCAACTCTTCAATTAAAGCGTCTAACTTTTCATTACTCATGAAGCTACACATAGTTTTGTTATTCACAATCGCTACGGGCGCATCGCCACAAGCACCCATACACTCGCCCTCTTTCAAGGTAAATGTGCCACATGGAGTTGTTTCGTTGTAATCAATACCTAATTTTTTCTTAAGGTATTCACCCGCACGAGTGCCGCCAGATAATTCACATGGCAAGTTAGTGCAAACAGCCAATTTAAATTTACCAACCGGCTTGGTGTCATACATATTGTAAAAAGTAGCTACTTCTTGAATGGCAATAGGAGGCATCTCAAGAATCTGCGCTAACTCTTCAATAGATTCAGGGGTCACCCAACCATAATGATCTTGTGCAACGACCAAAGCGGCCATCACAGCAGATTGTTTTTGTTCGGCCGGATACTTAGCAATATTGCGATCGATTTCGGCGCGGGCTTGTGCAGACAACATACGTTCTCTTATCCTTTTAGCGGTCAATCTCGCCGAACACAATGTCCTGCGTACCAATAATAGTTACAGCATCAGCCAACATATGACCTTTTGCCATTTCGTCTAGTGCAGATAAATGCACAAAACCTGGAGCACGGATCTTTAAGCGATATGGCTTGTTGGCGCCATCTGAAATCGCATAAATACCAAACTCACCTTTTGGATGCTCTACAGCTGCGTAGGCTTCACCTTCAGGAACGTGAATACCTTCCGTGAATAACTTAAAGTGGTGAATCAACTCTTCCATATTGGATTTCATATCTTCACGTTTTGGACTTGTGAATTTATGGTTATCACTCATCACTGAACCAGGGTTCTCACGCAACCACTTCACGCACTGTTTAATAATTCTGTTGGATTGGCGCATCTCTTCCACACGCACCAAGTAACGATCGTAAGAATCTCCATTAACGCCCACTGGAATATCAAAATCCAACTGGTCATAAACCTCATAAGGTTGCTTCTTACGTAAATCCCACTCAATACCTGAGCCACGCAACATGGCGCCAGTGAAACCTAATTGGAATGCACGCTCTGGAGACACAACACCAATACCTACCAAGCGCTGTTTCCAAATACGGTTATCAGTCAATAAAGTTTCGTACTCGTCAACATATGCTGGGAATCGATTTGTAAAGTCTTCAATAAAATCTAGCAATGAGCCTTGACGGTTCTCATTTAATTTCTTAGCAGCCTTTTCACCACGAACTTTGTTAGCCAAATATTGAGGCATCACATCCGGCAAATCGCGATACACACCACCTGGACGATAGTAAGCAGCATGCATACGAGCACCTGAAACCGCTTCATACATATCGAACAAGTCTTCGCGCTCACGGAAGGCATACAAGAACACAGCCATCGCACCAACGTCTAGACCATGACAACCAATCCATAGCAAGTGATTTAGAAGACGAGTAATCTCATCAAACATCACACGAATGTATTGCGCTCTAACAGGCACATCTACCTGCAATAACTTCTCAATAGCCATGACATAAGCATGCTCATTAGCCATCATCGATACATAATCCAAACGATCCATATAAGGAACGTTTTGAACCCAAGTACGAGTCTCCGCCAACTTCTCAGTCGCACGATGCAACAAACCAATATGCGGATCTGAACGTTGAATGACTTCACCATCTAACTCCAACACAAGACGCAAAACGCCGTGAGCAGCCGGATGTTGCGGGCCAAAGTTCAGTGTGTAATTTTTAATTTCTGCCATAGCTTAAGCCCCGTAGCTTTCTTCACGAATAACTCTTGGAGTTACTTCACGAGGGTCAACAGTGACGGGTTGATAAATAACGCGTTTTTGCTCTGGGTCGTAACGCATTTCAACGTTGCCAGATACAGGGAAATCTTTACGGAATGGATGACCTATGAAACCATAATCAGTCAAAATACGGCGTAAGTCGTCATGACCTTCAAATAAGATGCCATAAAGGTCAAACGCTTCGCGCTCAAACCAATTAGCTGAATTCCAAATAGGAGTCACAGATGCCACTAAAGGGAAATTATCTTCTGGCGCAAATACACGTAAACGTAGACGCCAGTTGTGTTGCACAGAAAGCAAGTGACTTACCACTGCAAAGCGTGGACCTTCCCATGTTGCATTGCTGTAATCGCTGTAATCAACACCACACAAATCAATCAGTTGTTCAAAACCTAAGCTCGCATCATCACGTAAAGACTGAGCAACATCCAAATAGTCTTCAGCACGAACAACCAAAGTTAATTCACCTAAAGCATCGTGCAAACGAGCAATCTTCTTACCTAAAACTTTCTCAAGACGATCTTTAAGCAGTGTTAAACGCTCTGACATATTAAGCCTTCCTTGCAATAGTGCTTGTACGCTTAATCTTTGCTTGCAACTGCAAGATTCCGTACATTAATGCTTCAGCAGTTGGCGGGCACCCTGGAACATAAATATCAACAGGAACAATACGGTCACACCCGCGCACAACTGAATAGGAGTAATGGTAATAACCACCACCATTAGCACACGAACCCATAGAGATAACCCAACGAGGTTCAGGCATTTGGTCATAAACCTTACGCAAAGCTGGGGCCATTTTGTTACATAACGTACCAGCCACAATCATCAAATCTGATTGACGTGGTGATGGTCTAAACACCACACCAAAACGGTCCAAGTCATAACGTGATGCGCCAGCGTGCATCATCTCCACCGCACAGCAAGCCAAACCAAACGTCATAGGCCACAAAGAACCTGTACGCGTCCAGTTGATCAACTTATCAGCTGATGTGGTTACAAAACCTTCTTTTAAGATACCTTCAAGTGCCATGTCCAGTCCTTATTCCCAGTTAAGGGCACCTTTCTTCCAGATATAAGCGAAACCAACAATGAATTCCAAAAGGAAAATAAACATTGAAATGTAGCCAGACCAACCAATGTCAGTTAACGCTACTCCCCAAGGGAATAAAAAAGCAGTTTCTAAATCAAATAAGATAAACAGAATGGCCACTAGGTAATAGCGCACATCAAATTTCATACGAGCGTCTTCAAATGCTTCAAAGCCGCACTCATAGGGAGAAATTTTTTCAGTATCAGGCTTATTCGGGCCAAGAATTTTGCCCAATGTCATTGGCACAAGACCAACACCAACACCCACTAGGATGAATAATAAAACGGGAAGATAGGCTTCTAAGTTCAAGAGCGTTCCAATTCGTCGTAACTAGAAAACAACAGTTAATAATTTTCGCTAATGGGTCTTGCAGTTTTCTGACGGACTGCAAGGCCCAAGGTTATTTTGGTGCCGTCGGCGAGACTCGAACTCGCACAGCTTACGCCACTACCCCCTCAAGATAGCGTGTCTACCAATTCCACCACGACGGCTCTTCGTAAAAACCCTAGGATTTTAGCTTACTAAGCCTAATTTTTTTGAGGTTTTTACGGATTTAGCCGGTTTATTTAGGGATATTTTGTCCCGCACCAGTTACAGGTGCCGTGGTTGACGGAGCGCTTTTCTTTACTGCATCAGCTGGCACCTCTGGTGCAACTACTGGAGCAGGGGCTGTTGTACCCGATAAAACCCCAGAATTTTGAGATTTTGTTGAACCTAACAGCGTAATTCCCAAGGTAGAAATAAAGAAAACAGTTGCAAAAATAGCCGTTAAACGAGAAAGGAAGTTTGCAGAGCCAGCCGCGCCAAATAAACCACCTGAAGATCCTCCACCAAAGGCAGCCCCCATATCAGCACCCTTACCTTGCTGCACCAATACCAAACCAATGACGCCAATTGCCGCAACAATTTGCAAAACAACTAACAAAGTCTTAAGCCATTCCATTTATTTCTCCAAAAAACTAATTCAATAATTACTGATTCTCTTGGCATAAAGCCACAAATTCTTCTGCACTTAAAGATGCGCCGCCCACCAAACCACCATCGATATCGGGCATTGCTAACAATTCACGAGCATTATCAGGCTTTAAGCTGCCACCGTACAAAATAGCTACTTTAGATGCAGCCTCATCATCAAACTTGGCCAACTGCAAACGCAACTCACGATGCACATCTTGAGCCTCAGATGGTGTTGGGACATGACCCGTACCAATAGCCCAAACGGGTTCATAAGCAATCAAACAAGCGCCAATTTGGCCTTGCAGCAAATCCATAACAGCCTGTAGCTGACGACGAACAACTGCCAAAGTCTTGCCTTCATCACGCTCTTCTGCTGTTTCACCAACACAAACAATCGGCGTTAAACCGGCTTGAAGAGCAGCTCTAGCCTTCCGTGCCACCAAACCATCACCTTCGTGGTGATACTGACGGCGCTCAGAATGCCCCACGATGGCATAGCGACACCCGAACTCGCCAAGCATTTGAGCGCTAACATCCCCGGTATAAGCGCCATAAGGATGATCAGACACATCCTGCGCACCCAAAGCAATACCTGAGTTTTTCAATAACTCTTGAGCTTGTGGCAAATATGGATAAGGCACACATAAACCAAACTGTGCCTTGCTAGCCGCCGGCTTAAATAATGCGCCACCCAAGGATAAAATTTCATTCAACAACGTCTGATTGGCAGACAAGCTGCCATTCATTTTCCAATTGCCAATCATCGTTAAAGGTCTCATTAATTCCTCACCTTTTCAATCAACCGTTAAAACTATTTTGCCAATATGCTGACTTGACTCCATCAATTGATGGGCTTGTGCCGCAGCCTCCAAAGCAAATGTTTCATAAATTACGGGTTTAATCTTACGCTCCTCAAGCAAAGGCCAAACATAAGCCCTTAAAGCACGAGCAATAGCTCCTTTAAACTCAACCGATCTTGGTCTTAATGTTGACCCAGTAATCGTTAAGCGACGTCGCATAATTTGATTAGCATCCACCTCAGAGGTTTTACCACCTTGATGAGCAATCACCACAATGCGCCCATCATCCGCTAAACAATCAATTTCTCGACCTAAATAAGGTCCAGCCACCATATCAATAATGACATTCGCGCCCACATCTTTGGTGAAAGCTTTCACTTCTTTCACAAAATCATGCGTTTTGTAATTGATAGCTAAGTCAGCACCTAAATCCAAACATGCCTTTAGCTTGGCATCATTGCCAACCGTCACAATTACATCGTGCCCCATCGCCTTAGCAATTTGAATAGCCGTCACACCAATACCACTACTACCACCCTGCACTAATAGGGTTTCTTTACCTCGACCATCTAAACCTAAGCGAGCCCTGTCAAAGACATTACTCCAAACCGTAAAGAATGTTTCTGGCAAGCTAGCTGCTTCAACATCAGAAAGACCTTTAGGAACAGGTAAGCATTGGGCCAAAGGGGCAATGCAATACTCAGCATAACCACCACCAGCAACTAAAGCGCAAACACGATGGCCTACAGCCAAGCTGAAGAAATTATCTGAATGAGCAAGGTCGCCACCAATAATTTCCCCACAAATCTCCAAACCAGGTAAATCAGATGCGCCTGGAGGAACTGGATAAAAACCTTGGCGTTGCAAAACATCTGGGCGATTAATGCCCGCAGCTCTAACGCGAATTAATACCTGACCAGAACCTAAAGCGGGCTCAACCAAATCTGGTCGAGTAACCGCTTTAAGCACTTCAGGGCCGCCATACTGGCTGATCTCAACAGCACGCATGTGACGCGTTACCTAGCTTATTGTTGCTGTTCTGGAGTAGCCGCTTCTGCCGCAGGAGCAGCTTCAGCAGGCGTAGCAGCACCATTCAATGGAGCAATGCTTGTACCTTCGTCAGCGCAGGCAGCCTTTAATGACAAACGTAAACGTCCACGCTCATCAGCAGCCAATAACTTCACGCGTACAGACTGGCCTTCTTGCAAGTAGTCTTTAACATCTTTCACACGCTCATTAGCGATTTCTGAAATATGTAACAAACCATCTTTACCAGGAAGAATATTAACCAATGCACCAAACTCAAGCAATTTAACCACTGGGCCTTCATAAATCTTACCCACTTCAGCTTCAGCTGTGATGCCTTCAATACGACGCTTCGCTTCTTCCATACCTTCAGCACTTGTAGAAGCAATCGTTACAGTACCGTCATCCGTAATATCAATGCTCGTGCCAGTTTCTTTTGTTAGAGCCTGAATCGTTGCCCCGCCCTTACCAATCACTTCACGAATCTTATCTGGATGAATCTTGATAGTCACCATACGTGGAGCATGTGCAGACAATTCTGTACGAACACCACCCATTGCTTCTTGCATTTTGCTCAAGATATGCAAACGGCCTTCTTTAGCTTGCGCTAAAGCAACTTGCATAATTTCTTTGGTAATACCTTGAACTTTAATGTCCATCTGCAAAGCAGTAATACCGTTTGATGTACCAGCTACCTTAAAGTCCATGTCACCTAAGTGATCTTCATCACCCAAAATGTCTGTCAATACTGCAAAACGGTTGCCATCCAAAATAAGACCCATAGCAACACCAGCCACATGAGCTTTAACAGGAACACCCGCATCCATCATGGCTAAGCAACCACCACAAACAGAGGCCATGGATGAAGAACCATTTGATTCAGTAATCTCTGACACTACGCGCAAGCTATAAGCAAACTCTTCCGCAGATGGCAATACAGGAATCAAAGCACGTTTCGCTAAACGACCATGACCAATTTCACGACGCTTAGGGCTACCTACACGACCAGTTTCACCAGTTGCAAACGGAGGCATGTTGTAGTGGAACATGAAGCGATCACGCTGCTCACCTTCCAACGCATCAATAATTTGCTCGTCACGAGCCGTACCCAAAGTAGCAACCACCAAACCTTGTGTCTCACCACGCGTAAACAAAGCTGAACCATGTGTACGTGGCAATACGCCTGTACGAATCTCAATTGGACGCACAGTGCGTGTATCACGACCATCGATACGTGGCTCACCATTCAACACTTGGCTACGCACAATCTTGGCTTCGATTTCAAACATGATGTTGCCAACTTCAACTTCGTCAAACTCGCCTTCAGCGGCCAACTTAGCTAAAACGTCAGCAGATACCTCTTTTAATTTTGTAGAACGAGCTTGCTTTTGACGAATTTGATACGCTTCGCGCAAACCAGCTTCAGCCAATGCAGTAACCTTTGCAATCAAAGGTTCATTCTTTGGAGCAGCTTTCCAATCCCACTCTGGTTTACCAGCTTCAACTACTAATTCATTAATAGCATTAATAGCTGTTTGCATTTGGTCGTGACCGTAAACAACGGCACCCAACATCACTTCTTCAGATAATTGGTGAGCCTCAGATTCCACCATCAATACAGCAGCTTGAGTACCAGCAACAATTAAATCAAGCTCGCTAGTTGTTTGCTCTGAACGTGTTGGGTTTAATAGGTACTGACCATCTTTGTAACCAACACGAGCAGCACCTACTGGACCATTAAATGGAATACCAGAAATTGCCAAAGCAGCAGAAGCACCAATCAATGCTGGAATATCAGCAGGCACATCAGGGTTGATCGATACAACGTGAATCACCACTTGAACTTCGTTATAAAAACCTTCTGGGAACAAAGGACGTAGTGGGCGGTCAATCAAGCGAGAAATTAATGTCTCACCTTCTGATGGACGACCTTCGCGACGGAAGAAACCACCAGGAATCTTACCGGCAGCATATGTTTTTTCTAAATAATCAACAGTCAAAGGGAAGAAGTCTTGACCTGGTTTTGGATTTTTTGCAGCAACCACTGTTGCCAACACAACTGTGTCATCCACATCAACTAATACAGCACCACTTGCTTGACGGGCAATTTCACCTGTTTCCATACGAACAGTGTGTGAGCCCCATTGAAAACTTTTTACTGCTTTTTTAAACATCGTCATTTATGTATATCTCCAATCAACATTTGCCATAGAAATTGCAGCGCTATGGCAGCACTGGAGCATTAGGGGCTTACGAAGCAAGGATGCCATTCCAAAGAAAGGCTAAGAAGGAATTTTTAACCCGCCTTTGGAATGACACGGTTCCTTTACTGCGAAAGAGCCACCGACTGCTCTAAACGACAATGCCTGCCTAGGTCATCCTTGGGCAGGCATTTTCGGTATTACTTACGTAGACCGAGCTTATCAATCAAAGCACGGTAACGATCAAAATCTTTACCTTTCAAATAGTCGAGTAAACGACGGCGACGGCTAACCATCTTCAACAAGCCGCGACGGCTGTGATGATCTTTAGCGTTTGCTTTGAAATGAGGTGTTAAGTCGTTAATGCGAGCTGTTAACAAAGCCACCTGAACTTCAGGACTACCTGTGTCATTTGCTGCGCGTGCGTTATCTTTAACGATTTCCGCTTTTTTAGCTGTAACAATAGCCATTTTTATTACTCCATACTTGCGAACACTTGAGCTTTTAGTCATTTCTGACCGGCACCCATGGTGTCGTGCGAATTGTTGAAAAAACTCTTTCCAAAGAAAATTCCCTGGAAAGAGCCAAGATTATAGCCTAAACGGTCATTTGAGCGTTCAATTTCTGCTGACTAGGGTCATGGAGCTTGTTTAAAGCTGCCAAATAGGCCTTAGCTGAAGCTGCCACGATATCAGGATCCGTGCCAACGCCATTCACGATACGTCCACCCTTGGACAAGCGAACCGTGACCTCCCCCTGAGACTCCGTACCAGTTGTAATGGCATTCACCGAGTACAAGAGCTGTTCAGCACCACTTTTCACTTTAGATTCAATGGCGTTTAAGGTTGCATCTACAGGGCCATTCCCCTCAGCCTCAGATGCAAACTCCTCAGATCCCATCTTAAAGACTACCTTAGCAAATGGACGCTCACCTGTTTCAGACTTCTGAGACAAAGAAACAAAGCGGAAATAATCCGTTGTTTCCACCCCTGAGTTCGTCACAATAGCTTGGATATCTTCATCAAAAATCTCTGCTTTTTGGTCTGCCAAGGCCTTAAATCTTGCAAAAGCATCGTTTAAATCAGCCTCAGAATCCATCACAACGCCTAATTCTTGCAAACGTTGCTTAAAGGCATTACGACCAGATAACTTACCCAAAACAATTTTGTTAGCAGCCCAACCCACATCTTCAGCTCTCATGATCTCGTAGGTATCACGTGCCTTCAAAACGCCATCTTGATGAATACCTGAAGCATGTGCAAATGCATTAGCACCTACCACGGCCTTATTAGGTTGAACGACAAACCCAGTAATCTGCGACACCATCTTAGAAGCAGGCACAATCTGTGTTGCATCAATGCCAACAGTTAAATCAAAGTAGTCCTTGCGAGTTTTAATGGCCATCACCACCTCTTCCAAAGAAGTGTTGCCAGCGCGTTCACCCAAACCATTGATTGTGCACTCCACCTGACGAGCCCCACCAATCTTCACACCTGCTAAAGAGTTAGCAACCCCCATACCCAAATCATTGTGGCAATGCACAGACCAAATAGCCTTATCGGAATTAGGCACACGCTCACGCAAAGTCTTAATAAAGTTACCGTAAAGCTCTGGAACACCATAACCCACGGTATCAGGTACGTTAATTGTCGTAGCGCCTTCAGCAATCACAGCCTCAATAACGCGGCATAAGAAATCAACCTCTGATCGGTAGCCATCTTCAGGAGAAAACTCCACATCGTTGGTATGGTTACGCGCAAAACGTACCGCTGCCTTGGCCTGCTCAAACACCTGGTCAGGTGTCATGCGCAATTTTTTCTCCATATGCAACGGGCTCGTAGCGATAAAGGTATGAATCCTCTTTGAATTAGCCGCCTTTAAAGCTTCAGCTGCACGACCAATATCTCGCTCATTAGCCCTGGCTAAAGAGCAAACAGTTGAATCTTTAATCACTTGAGCAATCGCAGAAATCGCGTGGAAATCACCGTCTGAACTAGCTGCAAACCCAGCTTCAATAACATCCACTCTTAAACGCTCTAGTTGACGGGCAATACGCACCTTCTCATCACGAGTCATCGATGCGCCAGGAGACTGCTCCCCATCTCTCAACGTGGTATCAAAAATGATTAACTTATCCGTCATAACTAACTCCCAAGTTCCCAAAAATAAAAATAAAAAACCCCAGCTTCGCTGGGGTTGGTGTTTTGCTTGCTTTTGCTCTATTTGTTCAAGCGTGTACCGACCCCAGGTTGTGACCTAGTCCTAGTAACAATAGAAGCAAAGAGCTGTAATTCATAGACTCAAATATACACAAAAATGGTTTAACTGTCAGAAAGAATATCTGAGGCTTTACCCTTAGAACCTGTAGGCGAAGAAATTCTTTGCCATACCCAGAACACATAACCAGACAATGCATAAGCCACAAATAAGCCAAATAAAGCCACAGGTGGATCACTCGATACCAAAACAAAGCCAAGAATGACCAAAATCATGACGCCAAACGGCGCTCTATAACGCACATCCAAGGCTTTACCGCTATAGAACATAGCATTTGAAACCATCGTAATACCAGCGTAAATAGTTAAAGCAAACGTTACCCAAGGGATATAAAGCTCTTTTACTGGCAATTTATTATCAATTGCCAACCAGACAAAGCCTGCAATCAAAGAAGCAGCAGCTGGACTTGGTAATCCTTGGAAAAACCTTTTATCAACCACGCCAATATTGGTATTAAATCGGGCTAAACGCAAAGCTGCACCCGCACAATAAGCAAAGGCAGCCAACCAACCCCACTTACCTAAATCTTTAAGAACCCACTCATAAGCTACTAAAGCTGGAGCAACGCCAAAGGAAACCATATCAGTTAAAGAGTCGTACTGCTCACCAAAAGCACTTTGGGTATTGGTCATACGAGCTACGCGCCCATCCATCCCATCCATAACCAAAGCAAAGAAAATCGCAATAGCAGCAATCTCAAAACGATCATTCATTGCTTGAACAATCGCGAAGAAACCACAAAATAAATTAGCTGTCGTGAAAGCGTTAGGCAATAAGTAAATGCCTTTACTGCGAGGACGATCAATCTGCTCGCCACTCCAATCACTTCTGCGTATAGGCGTTACATTGTTAGGTAATGCCTTACCTGGTCTTAAACGTCTGCGTCTAAATGTGCTCATAGACGATGTTTTAGTCTAATCCTGGCAATTTGGCTAGTACTGTGCTGGTCGCTGAAACCTTGTCACCAACACTTACCAATGGCTCAGCATTGAGTGGCAAATATACATCCACACGTGAACCAAAACGAATAAAGCCGTAACGCTCACCCTTTTTAAGCTTATCGCCTAAGTGAGCGTAACAAAGAATACGTCTAGCAATTAAGCCTGCTACCTGAACCAAAGTCACGGTTTGACCATTAGCGTCAATCACCACGGCATTACGTTCATTTTCAGTAGAAGCTTTATCAAGATCTGCATTTAAATATTTCCCTGGGAAATATTCAATTTTTTTAACCACGCCGTTCACTGAAGAACGATTTGAATGAACATTAAATACGTTCATGAATACGCTGATTTTTAGAGCCTCACGATTGGCATAAGGGTCAAATGCCTTATCAACAATAATGACGCGTCCATCAGCTGGAGACAAAACAGCATCCTTGGCCAAAGGAACCAAACGACCTGGATCTCTAAAAAACTGTAGAACAAAAATAAAAATAATCCAGAAAGGCCAAGACCATGCCCAGCCACCTGTCGAGTGCACCATAAACAGAACAAAACCAGCGATAGCCACATGTGGCCAACCTTCTTTAGCAATAATAGGATGCGGGTAATGAACTGCCATGATGCCTCTTTTCCTGAATAATTAATCGTTGAGATTAGTTCTTGCTTTGGTCCACTAATTTGTTTTTAGCGATCCAAGGCATCATAGCGCGCAACTTAGCACCCACCTCTTCAATTTGATGCTCAGCAGTCAAACGACGACGTGAAATCAATGTTGGAGCACCCGCTTTGTTTTCCAAGATGAAGCTCTTAGCGTACTCACCAGTCTGAATGTCTTTCAAGCATTGACGCATAGCGTTTTTAGTATCTTCAGTCACAACACGTGGACCTGTTACATACTCACCATACTCAGCATTGTTAGAGATAGAGTAGTTCATGTTGGCGATACCACCTTCGTAGATCAAGTCAACAATCAATTTCAACTCATGCAAACATTCAAAGTAAGCCATCTCAGGAGCGTAACCAGCTTCAACTAAAGTCTCAAAACCAGCTTTAATCAACTCAACTGTACCGCCACATAGAACTGCTTGCTCACCAAACAAGTCTGTTTCAGTTTCTTCACGGAAGTTTGTTTCAATAATGCCAGCACGACCACCGCCGTTAGCTGTAGCGTATGACAAAGCAACATCACGAGCTGAACCAGATTTATCTTGATGAACAGCGATCAAATGTGGCACACCGCCACCTTGCATGTATGTACCACGCACTGTGTGACCAGGTGCTTTAGGAGCAATCATGATAACGTCCACATCATGACGTGGAATTACTTGACCGTAATGAACGTTAAAACCGTGCGCGAACGCTAATGCAGCACCAGCCTTGATGTTTGGAGCCACTTCTTTGTTGTAAACATCAGCAATTTGCTCATCAGGCAACAACATCATAACAACGTCAGCACCTTTAACAGCTTCAGCAACTTCTTTTACTTGTAAACCAGCATTAACTGCTTTATTCCAAGAAGCACCATCCTTGCGCAAGCCAACAGTCACCTTAACGCCAGACTCATGTAAGTTCAATGAGTGAGCGTGACCTTGTGAACCGTAACCAATAATAGTTACTTGCTTACCTTTAATTAAAGATAAATCTGCGTCTTTATCGTAAAAAACTTTCATGCTATTTCCTATTTATTTCAGTTTGTTATTCGTTAAAAAAATTACGCCTTCAAGATACGCTCACCGCGACCTACGCCAGAGCAACCAGTTCGAACTGTTTCCAAAATGGCACTTCGGTCAATAGCCTCGATGAAGGCATCCAATTTACTGCTATCACCAGTCAATTCGATGGTGTAAGCCTTATCAGTGACGTCAATGATACGCCCACGGAAGATGTCCGTCGTACGCTTCACCTCTTCACGCTCTTTGCCCACTGAACGAACCTTGATTAACATCAACTCACGCTCAATATGAGGGCCATCCGTCAAATCAATCACTTTTACTACATCCACTAGGCGATTGAGATGCTTGGTGATTTGCTCAATCACATCTTCAGACCCCATCGTAACAATGGTCATACGTGACAAAGAAGGATCTTCTGTTGGAGCAACAGTAAGCGTCTCAATGTTGTAACCGCGCGCAGAAAATAAACCAACCACACGTGACAAAGCACCCGGCTCATTCTCTAAAAGAATAGAAATAATATGGCGCATTACAAATCCTCACTTCCTAAAAGCATTTCAGTAATGCCTTTACCTGCTTGAACCATTGGCCAAACGTTTTCGGTTGGATCTGTTTGGAAATCCATAAATACAGTTCGATCTTTCATTTTGAAGGCTTCACGCAACGCTGGCTCAACATCAGATTTCTTTTCAATGCGCATACCAACGTGACCATAAGACTCTGCCAACTTAACAAAATCCGGCAATGAATCCATATAAGAGCTGGAATAACGCTTGTTATAGGTCAACTCCTGCCATTGACGAACCATTCCTAAATAACGGTTATTCAACGATACGATCTTCACGGGTGTGTCATATTGCTTGCAAGTAGAAAGCTCTTGAATACACATCTGGATCGATCCCTCACCGGTAATTGTCACTACCTCTGAATCAGGGAATGCCTTCTTGATACCCATGGCATAAGGTAAACCTACACCCATGGTACCCAAGCCACCAGAGTTGATCCAACGGCGTGGTTTATCAAATTTATAGAATTGAGCTGCCCACATTTGATGCTGACCTACATCTGAGCAAATGAAAGCGTCGCCTTTTGTTAACTCCCAAATCTTTTCAACCACATATTGTGGCTTAACGATTTCTGAGTTGCGATCAAATTTCAAGCAGTCTTTACCGCGCCACTCGTTAATCTGCTTCCACCATGCATCTAGTTTTGCTTGGTTTTTACGTGGGCCAGAAGCTTTGATCATTTCAGCCATCTCAACCAATACTTCTTTAAGGTCGCCAACA
>Ga0213922_1000019_pt1 | contig 110378 bp, 104 predicted proteins | sample McNCre2917MG_FD_165060 | JGI IMG/M metagenome (GOLD analysis project Ga0213922, IMG submission 165060) | Freshwater microbial communities from McNutts Creek, Athens, Georgia, United States - 29-17 MG | ecosystem: Environmental > Aquatic > Freshwater > Creek | place: USA: Georgia | collected... | reverse complement strand
CTTTAGCGCGGTGATGCGACGCTGAGTCTTGGTCATCTCACTGGTCAGGTTCAAAAACACCGGCAGTGAAGTGATCGGGCTGACGATTGCAAACAGAGCAATCAGAGTCGTGACATCGCTGTTGAATTTCATGCCTTCAGTCTATGGTTGTGGATTTGCGGGAATGAGATCGCACAAGGCTGGTTAACATCTAAGAGTGGGGTAGCCCACAGTCGCTGTATTGCTCTCCAATGGCGTTTGAGCAGTCATTCTCAAAGGTCATCATGGCAAATCTTCTCTATAAGCTCGGTCAACTGTCTGCTCGTCGCGCTTGGCTGGTTATTGTCAGCTGGATTTTGATTCTCGGCGCAACCATCGGCCTCATGGTCAGCTTCGCTGGCACGCTGTCGACAACCATGTCTCTGCCCGGAACCCCCTCACAGGTGGTTATTGACGACCTGAAGAAGTCTTTCCCGCTTGCAACCAACGCATCCGGCCAGGTGGTCTTTCACAAGACCGACGGCGTTGCCTTCAACGCTTCAGAAAAACAGCTGGTCGCCGACCTTTTGGCAAAGGTCAAGAGCCAGTCGACAATCAGCGATGCGCTCGACCCATTCGTGACCGAGGCCAAGCTAGTGAAGAACCGAGCAGACCTAGCCGACGGCCAGGCGAAGCTCAAAAGTGCTCCGGCAGATCTGAAGTCGGCTCAAGCCAAGGTTGATTCGGGCAAGAAGGCGCTGGCCGCCAGCCAGCGTCAGCTGAACGACGGCAAGGCAAAGCTCGAGGCTGCCGCAAAAGACCTGACCGTGAAACTCGCTCAGGTGAACGGCGGCATCGCGCAAATGAAGGCGGCAGGCGCTCCTCAGGCGCAGATCGACGCCCTACTTGCTAACCAGGCGCAGATCCTGGCCGGTCAGGCAGAGATCGACAAGCAAAAGCAGGCGCTCATAGCCGGTCAAGCAAAGATTGATGCCGGCGCCAAGGCGCTCGCCGATGGGCAGAAGCAAATCGACCAGGGCAAGGCAGACCTGGTCGCAAACACTTCAAAACTCGCCTCGGCAGAGAAGATTTTGGCTGCGATGAAGGATTTCCACACGGTCTCAACCGATGGAAAGACCGCAACCGTGTCGGTGCAGTTCAACAAGTCGGCGGGTGAGCTGAGCAGCGAGTCCATCGCTTCGGTGGCAGCGTTTTTCGAGAAGGCAAAGATTGCCAACGTGCAGGTCGAGCTAAGCCAGTCGCTCACTAAGACTCTGCCTTCCATCGGTGGCCCAGCCGAAATCATCGGTCTGCTCAGCGCCGCCGTGGTGCTCTTCGTGATGCTCGGCACATTGATCGCAGCGGGGCTGCCGGTGCTTGGCGCCCTCATCGGTGTTGCCGTTTCGGCCACCGGTGCGCTCTCGCTTTCATCCCTGGTTGAAATGAACTCAACCACCCCGATGCTTGGTGTGATGCTGGGTTTGGCCGTCGGCATCGATTATTCGTTGTTCATCCTGAATCGTCACCGTCGCCAGTTGAAGGCTGGCGTAGAAATGCGTGAATCGATCGGTCTAGCCAACGGAACCTCGGGCAATGCCGTGGTGTTTGCGGGTTTGACCGTCATCATCGCGCTGGTGGCCCTCAACGTCACCGGCGTTGGCTTCCTGGGTCTGATGGGAAGCGTCGGCGCGATCTCGATCGTGGTTGCCGTTATGGTTGCCGTGACCTTCACACCGGCCATGCTTTCGCTGGTTGGTCGCAGGGTCTTGTCGAAGAAAGAACGCAGCCGCATCGGCAGCCCGATTAGCGAGCACGAGGCAGTCGAGCCGAAGAACTCCGACCGCCCGGTGCTATCGACCCGCAAGCCATGGCTTTCGATTCTGGTGGTTGCCATCCTGATGGGAATCGCCGCGCAGCCGCTCAGCGCATTGCGTCTTGGCCTGCCGGATGGTTCGTCGGAGCCAACCAGCTCGACTCAATACAAGTCGTTCAAGTTGACCGAGGCGGCTTTCGGCGCCGGAGTTAACGGACCAATCATCGCCGTGGCAACCGCACCTACCCAGGTCACCGGCCAGAAGGCCACCGACTTGCAGGCAAATATCGCCACCGATTTGATGAAGCTGCCGAGCGTGGTCAGCGTTATCCCGGCTGCAATTTCGGCCGATAAGACCAAGCTTCTGTTCCAGATCATCCCGACCGACGGCCCGGCCAGCGCCTCGACCGAGAAGCTGGTGTTTGCCATTCGCGATTCGGCCAACGAGTTGAAGAGCAAGTATGGCGTTGACCTTGGTGTCACCGGTGCAACCGCGGCCCAGATTGACATCTCGAAGAAGCTCGCAGACGCGCTGCCGCTCTATCTCGGGGCTGTGCTGATTCTCTCGATGTTCGTTTTGATTCTGGTCTTCCGGTCATTGCTATTGCCGCTGATCGCCAGCGCTGGCTTCTTGCTGACTGTTATGGCCACCCTAGGTTCGACCGTTGCGGTCTTCCAGTGGGGTTGGCTGGGTGCAGTCTTCGGCATTCACGACCCGGGGCCAATCATGAGCTTCGTGCCGACTCTAATCATCGGTGTGGTCTTTGGTTTGGCTATGGACTACCAGTTGTTCCTGGGCTCCGGCATGCGCGAGGCATACGTGCACGGCAAGTCGGCCAAGGATGCCGTGAACTTCGGAATGCACCTGAGCAGTCGCGTTGTGATTGCGGCCGCAATCATCATGGTCACTGTTTTCGGAGGTTTCGCCTTCTCAGACTCGACCACCATTCGACCAATCGGTTTCGGGTTGGCGGTCGGTGTGCTGTTCGACGCCTTCTTGGTTCGCTTGGTGCTCATCCCAGCGATCATGGCTCTGATTGGCAAGTCTGCCTGGTGGATTCCAAAGTGGCTAGACCGCATTTTGCCTGACGTCGATGTCGAAGGCGCCGCGCTCGAGCGCGAACACCTTCACTAGCAATCGACCGGGGCGGTTGCCGCCGCCCGTAACTTCTCGACTTATTTCAACGGCACTTCTCACCTACGCTTTAAATTTGTATCCGGAAAGGTTCACCAATGTCTTCAATTTTCAAGATTTCATCCGCCGCGCTCGTCGCCGCTTCGCTTCTATTGGTCTCGGGCTGCGCCGCCAACTCGGCCAGCACCCCGGCGACCCCATCGGCCACCGCAGCCGCCGTCGCAGTTGACGCTAAGGCAGCGGCTCTGCTGCCGGCCGAATACAAGACCAAGGGGCTAAACGCTGGCTCAGAGATTCCTTATGCGCCGATGGAGTTCTATGACGCCAACAACAAGCCGATTGGCTTTGAGGTTGATCTAATCGGTGCGGTTGCCGCCAAGTTGGGAACCACCGTCAAGTTTGAGAAGCAGGCCTTCGACAGTCTGATTCCGTCGCTTCAAGCCGGCAACCATGACCTAGCCGTTTCTTCAATGAGCGACACCGTCGATCGCCAGAAGGCACTCGATTTCGTCGACTATTTCCAGGGTGGTGCTTCGCTAATCGTGACCAAGGGCAACCCGGGCAAGGTCACCGGCTTAGATACTCTTTGCGGTCAGACCGTAACCACCGAATCGGCCAGCTGGGAAGTCGATGTCATTGCCGCTGCCAGCAAGGCTTGCGTCAAGGCTGGCAAGCCAGCGATCAAGACCCTGGCTCTGCCAAGTGACGTCGAGGCTCAAAATGCTGTTCGCGCCGGCAACGCAATCGCTTATCTAAGTGACTCGCAGGCAGCCGCATACACCGCCAAGGTCGCCGGTTCGGGCAAATATTTCGAACTAATCGTTGACCCTAAGGCTCCGAACGGCTACGAGAGCGGCCTAATCGGTGTTGGAATCCTCAAGAAGAACACCGGCCTTTCCGCCGCAATCCACGCTGCGGTTCAGTCGCTTATCGACGACGGAACCTACAAGTCGCTATTGGCGAAGTGGAACCTGTCATCGTTCGCGGTTGCCTCGGCCACCTTGAACGGAACCAAGTAGTCCTGATTTTGACCATGCACCTGATTGACGGCGGGCTCTCGACCGAGCTAGAACGGCTTGGCGCGAAGATCCAGGGTGAACTCTGGACCGGTCGTGCCTTGCTCGAGGATCCTGCCCTCGTTCAGCAGGCTCATCGCGCCTTTGCGCTAGCCGGCGCAGAAGTCGTCATCTCATCCAGCTATCAGCTATCTCGCCAGGGTTTCATCGAAATCGGCCTGACCGCCGAGGCCGCCGATGAGGCTCTGCGACAGAGCATCCGGGTGGCTCGTGAGGCGGTTTCTGGCACTGCCGCAAAGGTGGCCGCCAGCATCGGACCATACGGGGCTGTGCTGCATGATGGTTCGGAATACCGCGGCGACTATCAGGTGACTCAGGCTGAGCTCGAGATTTTTCACTCCGAACGCCTCGCCGTGCTGCTCCAAGAATCACCTGATTTTCTCGCCATCGAAACCATCCCTAACCTGGTCGAGGCCAGGGCTCTTGCCGAGGTGCTCAAGGATGTCGAAACCCCAAAGTGGTTCTCGTTCACCGCTGGCTCAGAGGATTTGCTGTGGTCTGGCGAACGAGTTGAAGATGCTGTGGCTGCCATTGCCGACCTTCCCAACCTCGTGGCGGTCGGTTTTAACTGTGTTGCCCCAGAACTCGTGGCCGGCCTGGTCTCGAGAATCAAGCCCCTGACTTCGGCAGCGATCATCGCCTATCCGAACCGCGGTGGCACGTGGGATTCAGCGGCCGGGGTCTGGTCAGGAAACGAGCCTCGTGAGCTCTCTAGTTGGTTGCCAGAGTGGCAGTCTGCCGGAGTCAACTGGGTTGGCGGATGCTGCTCAACAAATTCGATCGACATCGCGTCACTCAAGGCCGCATTAGTCGTCTAGTCAATGCTGAAATAGCATTGAAGGACTATGCCTGACCTGCAGATAACCTATCCGGAAGACCTTCCGGTAAGTCAACGCAGGGATGAGATTTTAGAGGCGATTCGAAACCATCAGGTGGTGGTGATTGCCGGTGCAACCGGCTCGGGCAAGACCACTCAGTTGCCCAAAATGTGCCTCGAGTTGGGGCGAACCAGTATCGCTCACACCCAGCCTCGTCGCATCGCCGCGCGTGCCGTGGCCGAGCGCATCAGTGAAGAGTTGAAGGTGGAACTCGGTGGTCTGGTCGGCTATCAGGTGCGCTTCACCGACAAGGTGAGCGCCGAAACCAAGGTCAAGGTGATGACCGATGGAATCCTGCTCAACGCCATGCAGCGACACCGCAATCTCGAGCAATATGACACCATCATCATCGACGAGGCTCACGAGCGCAGCCTCAACATCGACTTTCTGCTCGGTTATCTGAAGCAGTTGCTGCCGAAGCGTCCCGACCTGAAGGTCATCGTCACCTCGGCGACCATCGACCCAGAATCATTCAGCAAGCACTTCAACGATGCCCCGATAATTGAGGTCTCGGGTCGAACATTTCCCATCGAAGTTCGCTATCGACCTACGGCTCGCGAGGCACACGACGACACAGATCCCGATGAAGAGACCACGGCATCCGACTATATCGATGGAATCATCAAGGCGCTCAAGGAACTCGAGTCTGAGCCCGAGGGCGACACGCTGGTGTTTCTATCCGGCGAATCAGAAATTCGCGACGCCCAAGACGCAATTGCCGGCAGCATCACCAGTGGAGCCCTTGCCAAGGGCACCGAGGTCTTGCCGCTCTATGGTCGCCTGAGTGCCGCCGAGCAGCACCTGGTCTTTCAGGCTTCCAAACTTGTCGGGGTGCGTCGGCGCATTATCCTGGCCACCAATGTCGCCGAGACTAGCCTCACGATTCCAAACATCAAGTATGTGATTGACGCCGGAACCGCCCGCATCTCGAGATATAGCCCGAAGGCCAAGGTTCAGCGACTGCCGATCGAGGCCATTTCGCAGGCGAGCGCCAATCAGCGCGCGGGTCGAACCGGTCGAACCAGCCCGGGTGTAGTGATTCGTCTCTATGCCGAGGATGACTTCGAATCTCGCCCCGAATTCACCGACCCCGAAATTTTGCGAACCAACCTGGCCTCGGTGATCCTGCAGGCGGCCAATCTTGGGCTCGGTGACATCACGCAGTTTCCATTCATCCAGCCACCAGACCAGCGAGGGGTCAAGGATGGCCTCGGCCTACTCGCCGAACTCGGTGCGGTCGAAGATGCCAAGGGCAAATCGGTTCGATTGACGACAATCGGCAAGAATCTGGCCAGACTGCCAATCGAACCAAGATTCGCTCGCATGTTGCTCGAGGCAAAGACTCACGACCTGGTTCGTGAGGTGCTGATTATCGTCGCAGGCCTGACCATTCAAGACCCGCGAGAACGCCCACTCGCCAAGCGCCCACAAGCCGACCAGATGCATCAGCGTTTCGCCGACCCAACCAGCGATTTTCTGAGCCTGTTGAACCTATGGAACTACATCGAGGAACAGCAGCAAAAGCTTTCATCCTCGGCGTTTAGAAGGCTCTGCAAAAACGAATTCCTCAACTACCTGCGAGTGCGAGAGTGGCAAGACCTTATGCGTCAGTTGCGCTCTGTCGCAAAACCCCTCGGAATCGTTCCGGGAAACCCAAGGGTCGACCCAGACGGCATCCACAAATGTTTGCTTGCCGGCTTGCTGAGCCAAATAGGTCTTCGCCAACTCAGTGAAAAGAAAGGTGCCGATCTCGCCAAGGGCAAGCCCGGAGCCAGCAAGGGGCCAGGTGAATATCTGGGCTCTAACGGCAAAAAATTCGTCATTTTCCCAGGCTCAACCATGGCCAAGAAGCCCTCTGCGGCAATCATGACGGCCGAACTCGTCGAGACCAGTCGACTTTTTGCCAGAATGAACGCGGCCATTGACCCGGCTTGGGCCGAGGCGCTCGCCGGAGACCTGTGCAAGCGCAGCTTCAGCGAACCGCACTGGGAGAAAACCCAGGGGTCAGTGGTTGCCTATGAACGTGTGACCCTTTTCGGTGTTCCGATTGTGGTTTCAAGACGCATGCAGTATTCGCGAATCGATGCCGAACTCTGTCGCGAGCTGTTCGTTCGTCACGCGCTGGTGCAGGGCGAGTGGGATTCCAAGCAGCAGTTTGATCGAAACAACCGTTCGCTCATGAAGCAACTCGAAGCCGAGGCCGATCGCGCTCGAAAGCCGCAGCACGCTCCTGATGACGACGACGCCTATCGTTTCTATATCTCGCGAATTCCGGCCGAGGTCTTTTCGACCCGAACCTTCGAGGGTTGGTGGCGAAAGGCCAAGCACGAGACCCCAAACCTGCTGACCATGACTCGCGAAGACCTGCTTGGCGAGCAAATCGCGGCTCCTGATGAGCACAATCACCCGACCGAGTGGTCATACAACGGTCAAAAATTGAAGCTGAGATATCGGTTCGACCCAGCGGCCACCGACGACGGTGTTTCGGTTGATGTTCCATTGCCGATTCTGGCCAGTCTCGATTCTGACCCATTCGATTGGCTGGTTCCAGGAATGCGACTCGAGCTCATCACCGAGCTGATCAGAAGCCTGCCCAAGTCGCTTCGCAAGAATGTCGTTCCGGCTGCTGACTGGGCGGCTAAGGCACTGGCGCAATTGCCTCAGGAGCCAAATGGCAACCTGTTCTCGGTTCTAGCCAAAACCCTTCAGCAACTAAGCGGCACCAAGATGTCTGCCGAAGACTTTGATGTTTCCCGTTTGCCAAATGCGCTGAGAATGACTTATCGCCCGTTGGATGCCGCCGGTCGCCCGCTCGGGTTGAGTGTCGACCTAAAGGCCCTGCAGGCTAAGTTCGCCGAGAGTGGTCGAGGGGCCGTTGCCAAGGTGGTCGAAAAGGTTCACTCTCCGATCGAACGCGACGGTTTGTCTGTTTGGGATTTTGATCGGCTAGAGCAGAGCGTCGAAAGCAAACACGGTGGCAATCTGGTTCGCGGATTCCCAGCTCTGGTGGCGCAACCAAACGGGTCGGTTGATATTCGCCTCTTCTCTACGCAGTCAGAACAGGTTCAAAGGCATCGCGGTGGCGTGATTGCACTGGTCAAGAGCGCGATTGCATCACCGGCCAAGTATGTCGAGTCGCACCTGGCGCAAAACGAAAAACTCGCTATCGCCGGGTTGCCATACCCGAGTTTTGCAGCCTTCATCGATGACGTGATCACCGCGGTGGCCGCCCAGGAACTTGAAAAAGTTGAAGCCGATGGGCTGGTTTTCACTCGCGGCGAATTTGAAAAGGTCAGGGATGCGACCTCGGCAGCGGTGGTCGAACGAGCTTTCGAAGTTTCGGCTTTGGTGACCAAAATTTCGGTTGCGGCAAGAGAAGCCAACAAGGCAATTTCATCGGTCAACGGTTTCGATTTTTTGTCGGTGCTTTCGGCTGAGAAGCAACACGTGCTCGACTTGCTTGAACCAAAGTTTGTTAGCGCGGTGGGGCTAGAGCGCTTGCCGCGCATCCTGGTTTATTTGCAGGCAATCAAACATCGAATCGAAAAACTGGTCGATAATCCAGAGCGTGACCGAGTTGCTTCGCTAGAACTCGACCAGGCAATCGGCCTCTATGTCTTTGCCGGTGGCAAATTTCCACTGGCCCCTGATTCACCAGCCAAACTATCCGTGGCTAGATGGCTTATCGAAGAGTTGCGGGTTAGCCTATTTTCTCAGGCGTTAGGAACTTCAGAGTTGGTTTCGGTGCAGCGCATCAAGAAAGCACTCGCCTAGGCGATTTGGCCGACCAAAGAAAAGGTCTTTAGAACATGACAATAAAGAAGCGCCAAACCGCGACGCTCTCACTTATCGCCTCACTAGGCCCGTTCCAGTTCGACACCTATCTGCCAGCTTTGCCGGCCTTAATGCTGTTCATGCACACCACCGACACCATGGTTCAGTTGACCATCACCGCTAGCCTGCTTGGCATGGCCGGTGGCCAGCTCTTTGTCGGCCCGCTAATCGACGCACTTGGTCGTCGCCGACCACTGATTGTCGCACTCTCGGTCTTCATTCTTGCCTCGATCGGTTGCCTCACCGCCACCGATGTCACCTGGATGATCGTCGCGCGCTTCATCCTGGGCTTCTCGGCGGCCGGCGGATTTGTGATCAACAACGCCTTCATTCGCGACATTGCCACCGGGCAAAACGCGTCAAGGCTTTATTCGACGCAGGCGGCCATCTCGAGCCTTGCCCCGGTGATTGCCCCGCTTGTCGGTGGTCAACTATTGCTGCTCGGCGACTGGCACGTGGTCTTCATCTTCTTGACCTTCATGGGAGCCGCCGTGTTGGCCATGGCGCTCTGGCTGATGCCAGAAACTCTTGAGGTTGAAAAGCGCAGCCAGCTGAGCTTCAAGGCCACCTTTGCCTCTTGGGGCTCGATCATTCGCGATTCAAGATTTGTTGCGCTGGCCGTGACCGGTGGGCTGCTATTTGGCCAGGTATGTGTCTTCATCGCCGGAGCTCCGTTTGCGCTCGAAGGTGGCTTCCACCTGACCCCAACCGAATACACGTTCGCGTTTGCGGCGGTGACCATCGTCATGTTCTCGGCGAATTCGGTGAACCGATTCTTGCTCAAGAAGGTCGCGAGCGTTAACCTGCTTCGCTATGGCCTGAGCCAGGCTATCGTTGCCGCGATTTATATGACCGTGCTGAATGTGATGCGTGCGCACACGCTTCCGTTGGCAATCATCGGGTTTGCACTCTCGATTTCGGCAATGGGTTTTTGCATGGCAAACATCATGGGGTTGGCGATGCGAGACCACGGCGCCCGCGCCGGAACCGCAGCCGGCCTAATCGGTTTCACAAACTCAATCGGCGGCGCAATTGCCGCCCCGCTAACCAGCATTTTCTTCGGTCTAGATATCTTCGGCGTGACACTCTTCATGTCGATTCTGCTGGTCACCGCCGCGGTCACCGGTCTTATCGGGGTTCGCAAAGAAAAGGCCGTGATCGCTTAGCTCAATAGGCATGCGAGACTTTTTCTATGATCAAGATTTCTGACACCCTAAGAGCTCTCGAGCCACACCCTCTTGACTTCGTAGAGGTCGCCGTTCTCGAACGCGATGGTCTGGTTGAGTCACGTCATCGCGGCCTGGCGGCTTTGGTCGGCCCAGATGGCAAGGTGATTGACCACCTTGGTGCGGCCAAGCGCGTGATTTACCCTCGAAGCTCGGTCAAACCGCTTCAGGTGGTCGCCATGCGTCGAGCTGGCCTAGACCTGGTCGGCGAAGAGTTGGCAATTTGTGCCGGCAGTCACCACGGAACCGGTCGTCACATCGCCTTGGTCGACGGAATTCTCGCCGGGGTCGGTCTCGATGAAAGTTCACTTCAGTGCCCGCCGGCTTGGCCGGGCAACGCTGCGGCTCGAGCCGAGGCTCAGCGGGAGACGAAAGCGGCCTTCAATTGCTCAGGCAAGCACGCCGGATTCTTGGCTGCTTCTAAGGCTGCCGGATGGGACACAGAATCCTATCTAGAGCCAACCCACCCGCTTCAGAAGCTGGTCGAAGAGGTGTTGGTCGAATTCTCTGGCGAGCCAATTTTGCACTCGACGGTTGACGGATGTGGCGCCCCGCTGCACTCCATCACCCTCGAGGGGTTGGCACGGGCCATTGGCAAGTTTGCGGCCACAGAAACCGAAATTTGCGATGCAATGCTGGCAAATCCATGGGCGGTAGGCGATGAAAAGTCGCCTGACGCCATCATCATGCAGCACGGTATGGTCGCAAAGCTTGGAGCCGAAGGCGTTTTCGTGATCGGTTTGAAGTCGGGTCACGGGGTCGCCGTGAAAATCGCCGATGGCTCGCTGCGTGCAGCCCCGCTCGTCGCCCTGCGCCTGCTGAACCGCAACGGCCTGCTAGAAGATCGAATCTATGCCGAACTACACAAAGAGCTAACCGTGAAATCAATGGGCGGCTCACACTCGCTCGGTGAACTTCGAGCACTCTAAGAGAAAGCTGTCGAACGATGAGTGATTTGAATGAAGTCGGCACCAAGGATGGCTGGCGCTGCTGGTTGTGTGACGCAGCGGTTGACCCAGATGCCTCGACCAACTCAGACCTAGGCCCAAGCATCGATAACTATGCCGCTGCCAAGGCTAAAAAGGGGTCGGCCACCGTTGAAAGACTTGCTCACCGTGCTTGCAACACCATGAAGGGCAAGATTGCCCCGGTGGTTTCATGGTCGCCAGACTTATTCGTGGTCGACCCGGCCCCAATTTTCGAATCGGTGGAGCGCTTGAGTCGAAAAGGTGGCAGAGAGATTGTCGCTCGCTGCCCATCTCAGGCAGATGCCGATCAGGCTGCCGAATGGCTACTCGACCGCCTGTCCCGTTTCGCGCCTGATATCGAATTCGAGACTCAGGTCACCCCTGGCGGTGGCCAGTTCATGCTCGCCCTGCGTGCCTAACCCCAGTTTTTAGAAAGAGCTCCAAATGACCTCAAAGCAAACTTCGCTGCTATTCGTGTGCGTTCACAACGCAGGCAAGTCACAGATGGCTGCGGCCTTGATGCGCGCCAAAAATCTGCCTAACGTTGAAGTGCTTTCGGCAGGCACCGACCCTGGTTCTGGCTTGAATGCAGAGGCTCAGGCGGCTGTTGCCGAGCTTGGTGTGAGCATGGATGGTGAGTATTCCAAGCCGATTAACCAGGATGTGTTCCTGCGGGTCGATCGCATCATCATCCTAGGCAACGAGGCAAAGTTGACTCCGGTTGACGGCATGGTCGGAACCATCGAGACCTGGCTAACTCCAGAACCAACGGCTGCGGATGGTGACAAGCTTGCTCAGACCCGAATCGTGCGAGACGACGTTGTGAAGCGAATTGATGCGCTGGCGGCCGAACTCGCCTAGGCGTTTTTAGTATTCGCCCTTGATCACAAAGAAAGACCCGCGAATTTCGCCGGCAAGCTTCGACTTCTGGCGCGCGAATTTGAACTTTGAGGCGAGTTCCTCTGGAACATCCATGCCCATCGAAAGTTTGAAACCGACGGCGCGTTTTCCACCCGGTTCGAGGTCATAGAGCACGTTCACTGCCAAACCGCTTTCATAGAAGACGTAGGTCCAGCGCACGGTGTCGATCATCATTTCGGTTGCCTCTAGAGGCTTTGATGCGATCACGATGTCTCGCTCAAGCAACACCTTGGCCACATAGTCGACGAGATTTCTAGCCTTGTCTGCAGGCTCGGTGGTGAAGTCGATGTCGTATTTGTTCTTGAAATAGCGAGCCTCATTGGCGCGAAGGCCAGCGAGTGCCTCGGCAACCGGAGAAGACTCAAGCCCGGTGAGTGACACGTTCACAAAATCTACAACTGGCATCTGAGCTCCTTGATCGACGATTGACCCCCGACCAACTCTAGCCCCGATTATTGAGAATCAACCAAGATTCGCACGCCCCAAGAGCCGAGCAAAATGGTCTGCCCAGCGGCGAAATTCTCACCGGTTTCAACGTCGGTGCAGTTGGCCTGCAAAATCACCGAGGCTTCATCCCAGCCCCAGTTGAAGACAAAGTTCACCTGAGCCCCAGCCTCGGTTAGGCAGCGGTTAACGATCACGGATGCATTCGTGCTGCCAGGTGAAGAAATTTTCGGAATCTCTGCCTTGAACCGGGCTCCAAGCCATGCTGAAAGCCGCTGATCTGGATAACCGGCCAAGAACGAAATCGAACCGGCGCCGACTTTGCGATTGGTCATGGCTGCGAATTCACCGAAGAACGGATGGTCTGCTCGCAAGACGGTGTCATCGGCAGAGGCCTCGAGTTCGTCGAACCAAGACCAGACCGACCCGATTTGTGCGCCCGATTCATCGATGACCGACTGTGGTTTGGCTAGCATGCTGTACTCGCTATAGCTCACACCGGCTGGTTCGCCGAGAATGGCCGGAGCGGTCGAGGTTCTGATCAGGGCGTCCTCTTTGGCGTATCCGGTTCGAGGCCCAACCAAAAGTTTTCCGCCGGCTTCGGCATACTGGCGGGCGAAGGTCAAAGTAGCTTCGCTCACCGAATAAAGGCTGTGCAAAATCATGATTGGGTGTTTGCGAGCAAATTCGACAGGCGATTCTGCGATCTGGTTATCGCCAATTAGGCGCACACCAAGACCGGTTTCGAAGGCAATCTCATACATCGACTGAAGGGTTTTTTGATAGGCCAGTGGGTCGGCGAGGCCATTCGCGCCCCGGATTGGGCCCTGATATTCGAAGAGCCATTTGCTTGCCGTGTTGATCACAATCGCAACTTCGGCCGCGGGGGTCAGGCGACCAAGGCCCGAAACTGCTTCGAGAGTTCTCGCGGTCTCTTGAAAAGCTCGATAGCTTCGGCCCGGCTGAAGACTGTGCGGCAAGATTCCGCCCCAGTGGTTTTCGATGCCGAATGGCAAGGTGTGCCAGTGCCAATATTCGATCATCTCAGCGCCTCTAGAGATCATCGCAAGTGCTGCTTGCTTGAATTGGCCCGGCCAGTGCGGGAAGGCGCTGGTCATCGAGCCCTGTTGAATTGCCGAACCGTTGGTTTCGGTGACCAGGAAGTTCTCTTGCTTGATGCTCCAGGCGGTGTCGCAGGTAAGGTTTAGTGCGCTCGCGCCGGTGAGCGGCACCCAGAGCGGAGCCTCGGTGAGTTCATCCGCAGGTTTCGCGGTGCGCGGGTGGGCGAGGCCATCCTGGCTCGCATAATAAACATTGACCGAGGCCACATCGACGGTGGTGCCGATGGTTTGGTTATCCATGCCCGGCCGGTCTAGGGCCACGCAGGTGGTGATGAATTGGTGTTGCGGGATGAGCGATCTAACCAGGTCGCTCTGCCAGCTGAGAAAGTCGTTTGTGACTTCGGCCTGATGCTGACGCCAGGCAAGTAAATAGCTTGGATTTGTGTTGCCCTCTGGCCGCCACAGTTCGTCAAAACTGCCAAGGGCATGTGACCAATAGGTGAGACCCCAGGCCGAGTTCAGAGCATCAATCGAGCCATACCGATGAGCGAGTTTGGCTTTGAAGGCCTGAAAAACACCCTCGTTGTGCAGAATCTCGGCACCCGGCTCGTTGTCTACCTGCCAGCCAATTACCGCCGGATGGTTGCGATAGCGCTCGACGATCTTGCGAATGACAACCTCGCAAAGCTGTCGAAATTTCGGGTTCGAATAGTCGACGTTTTGCCGGTGGCCAAAGGGCACCTTGGCCCCGCCTGCACGCTCGGCGATAACCTCTGGATGCTTTAGAAACACCCAACGAGGAACCGCATAGGTTGGGGTGCCGATGATCACCGAGATTCCCGCTTGTGAAGCCGTGTTCAGCACCGGCTCAAGCCAATCGAGGTCGAAGCTGTTCTCGGTTGGTTGCCATTTCTGCCAAACCGATTCACCGACCCTGATCACATTCAGCCCAGCGGCAAGCATCAGTTCGAAGTCTTCTGTCGTTCGCTCGCTCTGGTGATATTCGTTGTAATAGGCCGCACCATACAGAATGCGATCTCGCTTGGGCGGGGTCATAGGTTCACCATAGCCTTTAGGCGGGCAGTCTCGAGAACTCGGATGCTCGGCGCACCTGCTCAGGGGTTAACTGCACCCCGGTGTAAGCGGCGAATTGGAGGGCAGCCTGAAGGGCAATGACTTCGGCGCCGGTGATCACCGATTTGCCAGCGGCTGTTGCGGCACGAATCAGCGGTGTCTCAGCCGGAAAGGCCACGACATCGAAAACGGTCGAGGCGGCCGCGATCATTCCTTCTGAAAATGACAATTCGTTCTCGTCTTGCCCGGCCATGCCAATCGGGGTGACGTTGACAATTACGTCGAATTTTTCGCTAGAACTTTCGAGCTGCGCTGCGTCGATGCTGGTGAACCCATACTTGTCTGCGAGAGCTGGCCCGGCAACCTGGTTTCGCGCGAGAATCGTCAATCGATCAAAGCCGGCCTGCTTGAATGCGGCGACTACGGCCTTGGCCATTCCGCCCGAGCCACGAACCAACACTGACTGATCTGGGTTCACGGCTCGCTCACGCAGCAGCAGCAAAACAGCTTCGTAGTCGGTGTTTGATGCGGTGAGCACGCCATTGTCGTTCACCACGGTGTTGACCGACTCGATTGCCAAAGCCGAAGGCGACATCACATCGACCAGCGGAATGATTGCCTCTTTGAATGGCATCGAAACCGAGCAACCTCTAAAACCCAGCGCACGAATTCCACGAACCGCGCCTTCTAGATCATCGGTTGTGAAGGCCTTATAAATAAAGTTGAGGCCGAGCTCGTCATAAAGATAGTTGTGAAAGCGCGTTCCAAGATTGCTGGGGCGGGCGGCTAGCGAGATGCAGACCTGCATGTCTTTGTTCAGAATGGGCACGTTGCCATCATCCCACAGCTATTTGTTCAGTCGGCCAATACCCAGGGCATGGATGAGTGGCAAGGCCGAAACGCCGAGCAACACATAGCTCAGCGCCTGGTCTCGTTCACCCACCACGATGCCGCCGATGAGCAGTGCCAAGAACAACACCGATGACGTTGCCCGGCGGATGCTCGAGTCGACGCCGCGCGTGCGGCGTTCGAGTTCAGGGTTGCGAATCACAATTTCGCCGCGCTCGAGTCGACCAAGCAACTCATCCAAGCGGTTTGGCAGTCTGGCCAACATGTTTAGGGCCTGCAGGCCATCTCGGCTGAGGCGTTTGACCACGCTCGAGCCGCTTCCGTTGAGCAGCGACCGAGCAAATGGATCAACGGCATCCCAAATATTGAACTCGCGATTGAGTTCGCTGGTCACACCCGAGATCAATGAGAGGGCGCGAATAAGAAACAGGAAGTCGTTAGGGAGCTTAAATGGAAGCGTGCGAATCAGGTCGCCGAATTGCAGAGCAAAATCTCGCAATTCTCGCGGGTCGGTTTGAATCAGTTCGCCGACTCGAACCCCGCCGAAGCGGTCGAAGAGTTTAGAAACGGCATCCTCGAGAATCACCGAATCGGCCGTCGGCAAGAGAACGCCAAGCTTCTGGCAGGCCATGACCCAGGCGCGGGCGTCTCGTGAGGCCACGGCAAATAGGAAGCTCTGCAGGTTCGAGCGCATCTCTTCTGTCAGCTGCCCCATCATTCCGAAGTCGATGAAGGTCAGCGCAAAGTCGACGTCGGCGCCTTCGGACTGTGAGACGAAGATGTTGCCAGGGTGAGGGTCTGCGTGAAAGAAGCCCGTGACGAAGAATTGCTCGAAGGTGACCCTAGCGAGCTCGGCGGCAACGGCGTTTGGGTCAATGCCTGCCGTCAGCAATCCGTCGATGTCGTTTATTTTGATTGCGCTGACGTCGCTCAGGGTTAGCACCCGGCGCGCACTGCGCTCCCAAATCACCGCTGGGGTGCCGACCCTGGGGTCTCCGTCAAAATCGGCTGCAAACCGTTCGAGGTTAGAAGCCTCGTGAAGGTAGTCGACTTCTTGCAGGGTGATCGTGGCGAATTCCTCGACCAGGGCCGGGGCATCGGTTCGACGCGAAACCAGTTTGACGCGCGAAAGCCAAACGCCGACCTTGCGAAGTGCCTTCAGGTCGACTTCGACAATTTCTTCGATGCCGGGGCGAAGCACTTTGATGATCACCGATTCGGTGCCCAGGTCTGCAGCCAGACCTGGTGAGAGCTTCGCCCGATATGCCTGACCGAGCGAGGCCGCGGCAATCGGTTCTTGATTAATCTCGGCAAATGCCAAATCAATCGGCATTCCAATTTCGGCCTCGATGGCTGCGCGAATCAACTCAAATGGTTGCGGTGCAACTTCATCCTGAAGCCCAGACAGTTCGCGGGTTACCGATTCGGGCAGCACATCAAATCGAGATGAAAGGAACTGCCCGACCTTGACCATCAAACCGCCGAGGTCGGCTGCCAGATCGTGAAAGTTTCGTGCGATTCGAGTCAATCTCTTCACGCGACCTCGGGCACCGAGCTTGGCGAGGCCAATTTGAGGCAGGGCCAGCTCGAACCACCAAAGCTCGGCAAGGGTCAGCGACGCGAATCGAAGAATCCTTCGATAGCGGGCTTTCAGGGCTGAGCTTTGTTGCTGCGCCGAGGTCGAATCCAGGCTCAACGCTTATTTTTCAGCGAGAATCGCGTGCAGCTTGTCGCGGGTTTCATCCAGCAGAGCTGCGGCCGAAGCCTGCTGCGCCTTGGTTCCGGTTTTAGCCATGTCAAGCATTACCGGTGCTAGGTTCTTTGCCGAACGCTTGAATTCTGGGGTGAGGTTTATTCCAGCCATGGTCGCCATGTCGGCGAACGAGTTGAACTTGCGACGCGTTTCCGAACTCGCAGTCTGCTCGTTGGCTGCCGGGGCATCGTTTAGGCGGGTTTTGCCGGCCTTTGTGATTGAGTAAACCTTGCGATCGCCATCGACCTTGGCCGCTGCCAACTTGTCTTTGGTTAGGGCGGCCAGGGCAAGTTGAATTTCTCCCGCCGTAGGGTTCCAGGCTCCAGCGCTAGCCAGGGCCAGAATACGGGTGATTTCCGACGCATTTCTAGGCTCTTCAGCGATTGTTGAAAGCACGGCGTTCTGAATCATCGCCACGTCCGGCTTATTAACCGCCGAGGTTGCATCCTTGGCGCGGTCCTTGATCAGACCAATCAGGTCTCCGGCCAGCTCACGTAGATCAATGTTTTTAGATTCTTTGCTCATGACAGTTCCTCCGGTGCAGCTCGAATGCTTCATTAGGTTCAAGCGCCTTCGACTGCTTTTCATTCCGCTTAAGCGGGGGTGATGCGAATGGATTTGAACTTGTCGAGGTAATGAGTTGTGGATCCATCGGCCAGGGGTTCATCAACCCAAACCAGGTTCGGTTGTTCGGCGAATTTCCAAGAAGCAAGCTCAGGCAGAACCGCCTTCAAAAACGCGATGGTTTCGATTTCGGTGATGTTTTGACCGAGGCAACTGTGAGGGCCAAAGCCAAAGGCGATGTGCGCATTTCGTTCACGCTGGAAGTCGATGGTCTCTGGGTTTTCAAAGCGTTCGGGGTCATGGTTCGCTGAGACAAATCCGAGCAGCACATACTTGTCGGTGTCCCGATTGGCGTCGTCTCCGACGGCAAATTCGCGCGGAACTCGCTCCATGCGTGGCAGCGGGCTGAGATACCGTGCCATCTCTTGGATTGCTGGCCTGAAGTGCTCTTCGCTCGCTCGGATGAAATCTGCGTCACTCGGTTTTTCGATGAGGTGCCAGACGAAGCCAGACAGAAGCTTGATTACCGTGTCTCGACCGCCAGCGAGTAGAACGTTGGCTATGCCCTGCATTTCTTTGCGATCGACCGCGACCTCGTCAATCACTAGACCGGCGACGAAATCCCAGATATCTCGCTCGGGTTCGCCTGACTTGACCCTAACCTCGGCCTCATCGAAGACCTGATCTAGGTAGGTCTGCAGAACCTCGCCAGAGCGCGGGCTCAGCGCATTGAAGTCTCGGTTGCGATGCGCCACTTCTGCTGCGTGAACATCTTCGCCACGCATGTATGCGGCGGCGTTCCAAACGTCTGGGCCCCAGGCGCGCCACTCGTCAAAGTCCTGAGGGCGCTTATAGATGATCGTCAGACAGCCGATCACGTATGGAATCACTAGGTCTTCGATGACCTCGAAGGTCTCGCGTTGCTTTAGTTCGGCGAGCAGTCGAATTGCCATCGCTTCGAAGTCGGGCGCGAGAGGGCGTAGTGCGCCAGGGCTAAAGACCGGGTTCAGGGCCATGCGAAATTTGGTGTGGCGCGGTGGGTCAGCCTCGAGCGGCAGTTGGCGATAGTCGCGAACGTCGCGATCGCCCAAGAGGTCGCTCGAATAGGCTTCCCAGTCTCGAGCTGCTTCACGAACCTCGTTGTAACCGCGAATTTCTTTGCGCATAGGCCTATTTAACTGCTTTTGCGATTCCAAAACCGATTGCGCCACCAATGAGTTGGGCCAGGATAAACGGCAGCACCGAAGAAGGCGCGATGCCGACATACGTGTCTGAGAACGCTCGGCCAATCGTCACCGCAGGGTTTGCGAATGAGGTTGATGAAGTGAAAAAGCAGGCCGAATAAATCCAGCCGGCAACAGCAAACGGAATCCAATTAGTCAGCCCGCGCTTGGCAAGGATTCCGATAATGGCAATCAGGCCAGCGGTGGCAACCACCTCGCCGGTCAGGGTTCCAGCGGTCACGCGCTCATGATGAGAAATTTGAAGCGCCGGCAGGTCAAACATCAGGTTGGCGAAAATCGCTCCGGCTATTGCGCCGGCCACCTGTGCCACGATGAACGTCAGGGCTTGTGGGAGCTTCTGCACGCCGGCGATCCATTCGAGGATGGACACCACCGGGTTTAGCTGCGCGCCACTAATTGGCGCGAAAACCACGATGATCAGGCCCAGTGCCAAAACGATTGAAGAAATGTTGATTAGCAGTTCGACGCCACCATCGGCGCTGAGTTTGGAGGCTTGGATGCCCGAGCCAACTACCACGCAAACCAGTAGTGCGGTCGCGCAAAATTCGGCCAGTGCCCGCTTTAGCATTTGTGCCATCTCAGGCCCCCAATTTCTTAGTTATTCGCTGGTCTAAACACTAACTCACCGGCTGAACCGGCAGCTCTTGCTAGAGTCTTAGCGAAGCCTTTTTATGTTGATTATTTAGCTTCACTCAAATCAATCAATCGAAGAAAGTGAAGAAACATGAACGAGGAAAAGAAAGCCAAAGACATCCAGGAAATGAATGAATGGGTGGAGTTGCGTGATTCTTGGACCAGAAAGCGTTTTGATTATCAAGAGCGCTGGCACGGTTGGAGATCTCCACTAGGGCTTGGCTTGGGTTTCGCTCTGCTTTGCGGCGGGCTGCTCCTGTTGAGTCTGGCCTGGACCAATCTGGTTCGCTAACTAAGGCAAAAGGCCCCTGGCGAAAGTCAGGGGTCTTTTCTTTTTAGTTGATGGCTCTGACGTATTTCACAAATTCCGAGAGTTCGGCAACCGAGTCATAGAGTCTGCGCGCGGTCGTGTTGTGGTTTTGGGTTTCCCACCAAATCTTGCGCGAACCTTCGGCCTCGGCAATCTCATCCAGGCTCAGAATTAGCGCCTTGCCTAGGCCGAGGCCGCGTGCTTCGGAAGCGACGAAAAGGTCTTCGAGATAAAGATCTTGGGCCTGGGCCCACGTCGAGTGAGTGAAAGAAAAATGGGCCAAACCAAGCAGCTTCCCGTCGACCTCGACCACAATGCCATGGATTCCGTGATCTGGGTCAAGCAGCCGCTGCCACGTTAGTTCGGTTTGCTCTTGGCTTATCTCGGTCTTATAGAACTCGAGGTAGCCCGCCCAGAGAGCATCCCAATCGCCGCGGTCATCCTTGGTTAGGCCGCGAATGATTGCCGACAACTTATGCCTGAGGCATCACGTAGTTTGGGTCCATCCAAAATAGGTCCCAAAGGTGGCCATCGAGATCTTCGAAGCCCCAACTGAACATGAAGCCGTGGTCCTCTGGCTCGTTGACTTTCCTGGCGCCGAGAGCGTGGGCCTTTTTGGCCAGCGCTGTGACTTCTTCTTTTGATTCGCAAGAGAATCCGAAAATTGCTTCGGTCGAGGTGCTCGGTGCAATCGGCTTGTCAATGAAGGCCGAGAACTTCGCGTGCTCAACCAACATCACATATATGGTTTCGTTCACAATCATGCAGGTTGAAGTTTCGTCGGTGAACTGAGGGTTGAAGGTGAAGCCGAGTTCGGTGAAAAATTCAACCGACTTTTTGAGGCTAACAACGGGAAGGTTCACAAAAATAGAGTTCAACATAGTCGCAGTTTAGTGTTGGCGCATGGTCGCCAGCAGCTAGTCGGTGAAGATGGTCAGCAATTTGCTGATCTCAGCGCCCTCTTCGAGTGGATGGCGAAACTTCAATCCCTGAACAATTTCGTATGTCTTTCGGCGACCCTGCCGACTCGCGGTCAGATAACCGGCCTCGACCAAGTCCTTCAAAATCTTCTGCGCAAATCTCTCTGTGATGCCAACCGCTTCGGCGACGTCTCTGATTCGTGACTCATGAAATTTCGCTATGTAGATCAAAACGTGAGCGTGATTAGACAGGAATGTCCAGTCGGCTTTTGGTTGCGAATCCATGCTCCAAGGATAAGCCAAGCGGTGAAAAATAATACCGGAACAATGATTCAGGTATTATTGAACGCAAATCCGAAACGAAAGGAACTCCTTGTTTGATTTCAGCCTCGCAATCGGAAACCTGCTTTCGATTCCAGTTCTCGTCTTCCTGCTGGCTATCGTTGCCACTCGCCTAAAGACCGAAGTGCGACTTCCCGATGCCGTTTATCAGGGAATCACAATCTTTTTGCTTATCGGAATCGGTCTCAAAGGAGGTCACGCGCTAAAAACCGCTGGCGGTGCCGAGTTTGCGCTACCGGCTGCGGCTGCGTTTGGGCTCGGATTAGTCATCCCAGTCTTGGCATATGTTTTTCTGAAGCTGGCGAAGAAGATTTCACAAACCGATCGTGCCGCCATTGCCGCACACTATGGTTCGACCTCGCTGGTCACCTTTTCTGCCGGCTTGGTGACTCTCGAATCATTGAAGGTATTCGTCGAGCCTTACGTGGCAACTCTGCTTGCCATCATGGAGATTCCTGGAATCATCGTCGGCATCTATCTGGGCACCCGAACCGATAGCTCTGAGGCTGGTCGCGCGAGAATCATCGAGACCTTGCGAGAGGTGTTCCTTGGTCGCACCGTAATTCTGCTGGTCGGCGCACTGTTGGCCGGCCTGCTTGCGCCCGAGCAGTCGTTTGCGAAGGTGCAACCGTTCTTCGTCGACCTGCAGCCGGGCATCCTGGTTTTGTTCTTGCTTCAACTTGGCGTGATCGTCGGTGAGCGCCTGAAGAGCGTCACATCTGCCGGTTGGGCTCTTCCGGTGTTTGGAATTCTCATGCCACTGCTCGGCGGAACGCTCGGTGCGACCGCTGGCGTGCTGGCAGGGATGTCTGCCGGCGGTGCGACCATGCTCGCCATCCTGACCGCGAGTGCTTCATACATCGCGGCTCCGGCCGCGGTTGGAATCGCGATGCCACAAGCAAACCTTGGCCTGGCGCTTTCAGCCAGCTTGGGCATCACTTTTCCGTTCAACCTTCTGATCGGGATTCCGGTTTATCTAGAAATTGCCAAGGCCATGTACGCCTCGTTCGGTCACTGATTGATAAGGGACTCAACGCTCAGAATTACCTGTTCCCAGGTCGCTTCTAAATCGGCGTCTGCCGGCAGGCGATGCTGAAGTTCGAGGTCAGCCAGTCCGTGAAGCTGTGCCCAAAGCGCTCGGGCGCGGATGTGAGATCCACCGGCGGCCATAACCACGTGCCCCAGGACTTCGGCTTCTAAGCCCGCCGGAAGAAGGTCGCGGTGAAGGAGTTGCTGGAAAACCACCGGGTAGAGATTGGGGTTCGCATGTGCCCAGTCGCGATAGAACAACACTTTCGCGCGAACGCTCGAATCTGCTGACGCAAACCCGGAGCCAAAATCACCTAGTCCCGCCGACTGCACCAGCGCGATAACTTCATCTCGGTTTTTCACATGCTCATAGAGGCTCGGGGCCTTGATTCCAAGAGTGCTGGCGAGTGTTCGCATTGAAAGTGCCTCGATGCCTCTGGTGGCAACAAGACTCATCGCGGCATCTGCGATTGCCTGGCGAGTGATTGTCTTGCGAATGGGCATACCACAATGATAGCGTTTCCCTAACGCTGTTAGGAAAGGTTTGAAATGTCTAAAACTCCTCTGGTTGGTTCTGTGATCGGCTGGCCAAAATTAGTTCTGCGCCTCGAGGGTGCAGTGCTGTTTGCGGCAAGTATCGCGGCGTTTGCAGCGCAGGGCCAGGTGTGGTGGCTCTATCCAGCTCTGCTCTTCGTGCCTGACATCTTCATGCTCGGCTACCTGCGAAATACCAAGCTCGGAGCCATTTTCTATAACCTGGGTCACTCATACCCGTTGGCCGCACTGGTGGTTGTGCTTGGACTAGCCGCTTCTTCACCGCTTGCCATCGCAATCGGCGCCATTTGGTTTGGGCACATCGGTTGGGATCGAGCCTTCGGGTACGGTTTGAAATACGCGACCAGCTTCAAGCACACTCACCTCGGTGATCTCGAAAAGCCGATGCAGAACAAGAAATAATCGGCATCTGAAATCGGCTGAGAGTAGCCTAGGCAGCTACAAGAAAGCGAGCTTCAATGACCAAGGTTCTACTGACCGGTTCGAGCGGTTACATCGGCAAGCACATCACCCTTCGCTTGCTTAGCGACGGCTTCGAGGTCAAGGCGTCGGTGCGCAGTTCAGCCAAGGCCGATGAGGTTCGTGCTGCCATGGTTGCTCATCTTCCGACCGGTTTCGACCTCGGTGCCAGGCTCAGCTTCGTCGAACTCGACCTCGAAAGCGATGCCGGCTGGGATGCCGCAATCGCCGGAGTAGATGTTCTCGTGCACAGCGCCTCGCCGTTTCCTATCTCTTCACCGAAGGACGAGAACGAACTGATTCGCCCGGCCGTCGAAGGAACCCTCCGCGCCCTCCGCGCTGCCCACAAAGCAGGTGTCAAGCGCGTGATCCTGACCTCCTCGGTCGCCGCAATATATGGAAACGACAAGCCGGCCAGCGGAGAGTTCGATGAGACCTTCTGGACCGACGTAAACCATCCGGTCGGCCAGGTTCCTTACACAAAGTCAAAGACCTTGGCCGAGAAGGCCGCCTGGGATTACATCGCCAAGGAAGCCCCTGAACTTCAGTTGACCACCATAAACCCGGTGCTCGTTGCCGGTCTGCCACTCGACAAGCACTTCGGCTCATCCGTGTCGGTGGTCGAGCGCGTTCTGATCGGCAAAGACCCGCTTCTGCCTGATTTGTCATTCTCGATTGTTGACGTCAAGGATGTCGCGGCCATGCACGTGAAGGCAATCACCACGGATGCTGCGATCGGCGAGAGATTCATCGCAAGCGCCGGGTCACGTACCTTTATTCAAATCGCCAAGGCCATCAAGGCTGCGTTCCCAATGCGCAAAATCTCAACAATTCAAGCGCCAAGTTTTGTGATTCGCTTCTTGGCCCTGTTTGACGGCGAAATCAAGGCCGTTCTGCCAACCCTCGGCAAGCACATCGGCGTGAACTCTAGCAAGGCGCAGAAAGTTTTGGGCATCGACTTCATCCCGGTTGAAACCTCACTCGTTGAAACCTCTCACTATTTGGTTGACAACGGTTTCGTAGCCTAAGCAAAATGCCCGTAATCCCGATGTTTCCGCTGAGCACGGTGTTGATGCCGGCCATGCCGTTATCGCTTCGAATCTTTGAAGAGCGCTATCTCAAGCTTCTTGGCGATCTGATTACCGAAGAAACTCCTGAGTTCGGCGTCGTGCTTATCGATCGCGGAGAAGAAATTGGCGGGGGAGAGAAGCGCCTCGGTTTCGGCACCCTGGCTTCGGTGAGCGACATCGGAACCCTAGATCAGTTCTATGGAATCGAATCCGTCGGCACTCAGCGTTTCAGAGTGAATGCCTGGCTACCGGATGATCCATACCCGATGGCAGATATCGACTTCATCCCAGACCTCACTTGGAATGATTCGCTGATGCCGGCGAGATTTCACCTAGAAACCAAGGTGCGAAACTTGCTTGCCTTCGCCAGCGAATTCGGTGACCTGCAATACGGCCCAGAAACCGAGATCAGCGTCGACCCCATGGATGCCTGTTGGCAACTGGCCGGGATGCTGCCGGTTGGTGGGTTGGACCAATTCGATCTGCTTCAGGCGCAGTCGGCCGAGGAGCTCATCTCCCGGACTTACTCCATGGTCACGGCCCTCGACGAAGCGCTTAAGGCAATGGGTGCCGACTTGGGTGACGAAGACGAAGAAGTCTAGGTGGCAACACGCCCCGCAGGTCTAACTTCACCTGGCGGGGCTTCGGCCAACGAGTCGGCATAGCTTGCCGCCTCGCTCGGGCCTCGCGGAGAATATGGGATTCGAACCCATGAGGGCTTGCACCCAACACGCTTTCCAAGCGTGCGCCATAGGCCACTAGGCGAATTCTCCTGGAATGTTTCAGCTTCAAGTCTAACGATTCAGCGTGATGTCTCATTGCGCCAAAACGCAACCTCGACCGGTCAGACATCCATAATTGAGACGTGAAGACAAATCTCACCGAGGGCAAAGCCGCGGAGACACGCAGGCGCGTGATTGCGAGCGCAATCCGTTGCTTCAGCGATTTGGAATTCAAGGATGTTTCGCTAGCCATGATCGCTGCGGGAGCCAACATGGTTCCACAGGGCTTATACCGCTACTTCACGGGCAAGACTGAGCTTTACATGCAGGCCTGGAAGGCAGACGTTGAAGAGCTTCAATCAGAGGTCTTAAATCGCCTTTCGACTGAGCATCTCTCTTCAATCACGGGTCAACTTTGGCCAACCTATCAGTCGCTAGTTGAGGCTCACCCGCTTGCTCAAAAGGTCATGTCGGCGCGAAACTCAGCCGACTTAGATATCTTCGCTGGCTTTGAAAGCACCTCAGCGTTGATGGACAAGATTGAAGACGAACTTGTCGAGGCTCAAAGAATCGGCATCCTGCGACAGGACCAGGATTTCCGGTCGGCCACTCGTGGCACGCGCTATTTGGCCACCCACGTGCTTCTGCCCATGATCTTTGATGGAAAATACATGAGTTCCGACTGGCAAGACACCGTCAGCGTGCTCATCGGCAACATGTTCTATCCGATTCCAGATCTATCAACACCTGAAAAAGTAGCCGAGTATGAGCGGCAAGTGCGTCAAAAGATCGAGCTTGCAAGAGCCGATTAGTGGCGACTCAGACCAGTCATTTCGAGATAGCGTCTCACGGCTGACACTCTCACATGCATCGAATCAGGGTCTAGATTCATAGCCAAATAGGCTCGGTTCAACAAAACCTCAACTGCACGTTTCGTGGTGCATTTCAAATCTGCAATCTGCTGATTTGTGAGGCCATCCGAGACAAGTCGAATCGCTTCAAGTTGAGTCTTGGAAAGCTTTTTACCTAGGGAAATTTCTGATTTATCGTGGCGCAGTTCGTTGCTGTGTTCGCGCTTCGTCGCGGCATTTACTGCGCGAATTATGAGGTTGTAGTCCTTCAGAATCCGCTTGTTGAGATAGGCAAAAATGGGCATCATTTCGAGTCGTTCGATGCCGATCAGTCTCGGGTTGAAAATGTTGGTCAATGCCACGATTGCCAACTCGGGGTCTCTTGCCGTTGCACGTTCGAGAAACTCCAGGATTCCCTCGCCGCTTTGAAAAGCTATTTCGGTGACCAAGACATTTGGATTGAATTCTTCAATCAAGGTCGCCGCATCGGCTAGAGACAGGGCGCTTTCGACCAAGAAGCCATTTTTGCTCAATGCGTCAGAAACTAAGGCGTTCACGAATTGGTCATCGTCGATGACCAAAACCGATGTTGCCTGTGACATTCCTCGCCCCAATAATTACATTATTAATTAAAATGTAATTTATGTGGCGGGCCTGGAAAATGCAAGCAAACCGCTCAGTGAGTTTTAGAACCCAAGGATTTCGAGTCGCACCTTGGCCTTTGAACCTTCGACTAGTTGATTCTTTTTGCGAACCTCGGCTTTTAGCGGCAGGTCAAATAGGCCGGTCTTTGCCTCTGGAAAAATCGAGGTTCGCCAAATCACCGAGCCAATCTGAGCCTCAACTTTTAGTGAACCAAAGCCGTTGGTTAGACCCTCAGATATCTGGCGAATTTCATCCGAGTATTTTTTCGGCACGCTGACCAGAAAAAACTTTGGGTTAGAGCTCCATAGGTGCACTTCTGCTTCGAATTCGTAGTTCATCAAGGCCTCCTCGAGCAAGAGTTTACTGAGTGAGCTCGAGGGTTTAGAATTGCATTGGACTCCCCGTGCGGCGTCACCTCGGTTAACTCCCCCAGGATCGAAAGATAGCAAGGGTAGCTGGGCTCTGATGGGTGTGCGGGGAGTCTTCTAATATCGGCAAATTGTCAGGGATGGAGGATAGGCTCTAAACGTGGTTACCGCACTTTACCGACGTTATCGTCCAGAATCTTTTGCCGAGCTAATCGGTCAATCTCAGGTGACCGCTCCGCTGATGACCGCGCTGCGAAATGACCGTGTGAATCACGCCTATTTGTTCTCTGGTCCTCGCGGTTGCGGCAAAACCACCTCCGCGCGAATTTTGGCCCGCTGCCTCAACTGCGCCGAGGGTCCGACCGACACCCCTTGCGGCAAGTGCCCAAGCTGCATCGAACTTTCTCGCGATGGTGGTGGCTCGCTAGACGTGGTTGAAATCGACGCGGCCAGCCACAACGGTGTCGATGACGCGCGTGACCTTCGTGAGCGCGCAATCTTTGCGCCGGCTCGCGACCGCTTCAAGATTTTCATCCTGGATGAGGCCCACATGGTCACGCCTCAGGGCTTCAACGCGCTGCTTAAGATCGTTGAAGAACCGCCGGCCCACGTGAAGTTCATCTTTGCAACCACCGAACCTGAAAAGGTAATCGGCACTATTCGTTCGCGCACCCATCACTATCCGTTCCGCCTGGTGCCTCCGGCTCAGATGTTGGAATACATGGAAGAGCTTTGCAAGAGTGAGGGTGTCACCGTTGCTCCTGGCGTCCTTTCGCTTGTTGTGCGTTCGGGTGGTGGCTCGGTTCGTGACTCGCTTTCGCTGCTAGATCAACTAATCGCTGGCTCAGAAGAGGAGGCAGGTTCTGAATATGTTGTCACCTATGACCGTGCGGCTGCGCTTCTGGGTTTCACGCACACCAACCTTCTAGACGAGGTCACCGACGCGTTTGCCGCAAAAAATTCGGCTGCCGTGTTCGCGAGTGTTGACAAGGTTATTCAGACTGGTCAAGATCCTCGCCGTTTCGTTGAAGATCTGCTCGAGCACCTTCGCGACCTCATTGTTATTCTTTCGGTCGGTGAAAATGCTAAGAGCGTGCTCAGGGGTGTTCCCGCCGATGAGCTTGAAAAAATGTCGAGCCAAGCGGCCCGATTTGGTCTTGCTGAGTTGACTCACGCGGCACAGACCGTGAATCATGCCTTGACCGAGATGTCTGGCGCGACTAGCCCAAAACTTCACCTCGAGCTGATGTGCGCCAAGGTTTTGGTGCCTTCAAGCGACCAAACCGAAATCGGTTCTCTTGCGCGCATTGAGCGCCTCGAGCGTCGAATTGGTGTCGGCGGCGATTCGGCTCCTGCACAGGTTGAGACCAAGTCACCGGCGGCTAACGCTGCACCTGCCGCCAGCAAATCGCCTGTCACGAACCCAACACCAGCAGCCAGCCAAGCACCTGCCTCGGCTCCAATCGGTGCGGTAACCCTGAATCAGGTGCGCGACGCCTGGTCAGATGTTCTGAGCAAGGTCAACAAGCAATCGAAATCTGCCTGGATGGTGGCCTTCTCACTTACAGTTGTCGATTTTGCCGACGAAATTTTGACCCTAAAGTTCCTCAGCCAGAATGACCTGGATGCGTTCAAAAATGCTTCGGGAGCAAGTGACATTCTTCGCAAGGCGATCTTCGACGTGCTTGGCGTGCAGGTCAAGTTCAAGGCTCAAATCGAGGCTGTTGCTGCGTCACCGGCTGCGGCACAGGCAGCACCGACCTCCACTCCGACCACAGTCGTCGCCCAGGTCGCCACTGCGCCAGAGCCCGAAGACTATGAGCCTGAGCCAGAGGGTGTCGCTGCCGAAGATGACGAACCCGTTGTGAAGGTCGAACCTCCAAAGGCAGAGACGCCAACCAAGTCTCGCAACACCATGGTTGACGAATCGGCCCGCTATGGAGAATCACTGCTTCGCGAAATGCTTGGCGCTGAGCCAATCATCGACAAGAACGCTGGCAAATAATGTATGAAGGCGTAGTTCAGGAACTCATCGACGAGCTAGGGCGTCTGCCTGGAGTCGGCCCAAAGTCGGCCCAACGCATCGCTTTCTATCTGCTGCAGGCAGATGACGATCAAGCCCAAAAGCTCGCTCAGGTGCTCACCGAGGTGAAAGATCGCGTGCGATTCTGCGAAATCTGCGGCAATGTCACCGAAGAAACCAAGTGCAACATCTGTCGTGACGCACGTCGCAACCGCACCGCTATCTGTGTGGTCGAAGAGTCCAAGGATGTCCAGGCCATCGAGCGAACCCGAGAGTTCCGAGGCCTATATCACGTGCTCGGCGGCGCAATCAGCCCGATCGAAGGCATCGGTCCAGACCAGCTTCGAATCAAAGAATTGATGTCTCGCCTAAGCGACCCAGAAATTCAAGAGGTGATCATCGCAACCGACCCGAACCTTGAGGGTGAGGCCACGGCCACCTATCTGACCAGAATGTTGAGCCCACTCGGAATCACGGTTTCGCGTCTTGCCTCAGGTCTGCCAGTCGGTGGCGACCTCGAATATGCCGACGAGGTCACCCTCGGGCGAGCCTTTGAAGGTCGGCGAATAGTCAAGTAGAATAAGGATTCATCGGCCAATAACGCCCGAATCCCTTCCCTAAAAATCCCAGGAGTGCAATTTTGGCCCTTATCGTGCAAAAGTTTGGCGGATCATCTGTTGGAGATGCCGACAAGATTAAGCACGTTGCGCGCCGAGTTATTGAGACTCAAAAAGCCGGAAACCAGGTTGTCGTGGTGGTTTCGGCTATGGGTGACACCACCGATGAGCTGCTAGACCTAGCCAACTCGGTTGCCGATGACCCAAACCAGAGCCCTCGCGAGCTAGACATGCTTCTAACCTCCGGTGAGCGCATTTCGATGTCGCTTCTGGCGATCGCAATCAATGCCCTGGGTGCCAAGTCTCAGTCATTCACCGGTTCTCAGGCCGGAATCGTCACCGACAGTGTGCACGGTAATGCTCGCATCGCCGAGGTAACCCCTGAGCGCATCCGCGAATCGGTGGAAGCCGGAAACATTGCAATCGTCGCAGGCTTCCAGGGGTTCAATCGCGAGACTCGCGACATCACCACCCTCGGCCGCGGCGGTTCAGACACCACCGCGGTTGCTCTCGCTGCCGGCCTAAACGCCGACCTCTGCGAAATCTATTCAGATGTTGACGGTGTCTATACCTCAGACCCGCGCATGATCAAGGGCGCCCGCAAGCTTGATTCAATCGACGTCGAGTCGATGCTCGAGCTTGCAGCCGCGGGTGCCAAGATCTTGCACATCCGTGCCGTTGAATTTGCTCGTCGTCACAACGTTGACCTTCGAGTTCGTTCGACATTCAGCACCGACCCAGGAACCATCGTTTATTCAGGAAAAGCAGGAGCAGGCATGGAAGAGTCAGTCGTTTCAGGTGTAGCAGTCGACAAGGGCCAGACCAAGATTATGGTTATCGGCATTCCAGACGTTCCTGGCAAGGCTGCTGACCTGTTCACCATCGTTGCCGATGCAGGTGCAAACATCGACATGATCGTGCAGAACACCCCGACCGGTTCAGACGTCGTTGACGCGGTGAGCGACATCGGCTTCACCCTGCCAAAGTCTGACACCAAGAAGGTCGTTGCGGCCCTAGAGGCAAACCAGGCTAAGCTCGGCTTCCGCGTGGTCGAGGTTGACGAAGAGATCGGCAAGCTTTCGGTCGTCGGTGCCGGAATGCGCACCCACTCGGGCGTTTCGGCAACCCTGTTTTCAGCGCTAGCCAAGGCCGGAATCAACATCGAAATGATTTCCACCTCTGAGATTCGCATCTCTGTGATTACCAGCGACGACCAGGTTGAGGCTGCCGCTCGCGCAGTTCACACAGCCTTTGGTCTCGACAGCGAAATTGAAGCTGTCGTTTACGCCGGCACCGGCCGCTAAACCCTCACGGCTCAGCTGTCTCATTTCTGGACAGTGCAACCCACATCTTTCATACTTAAATCACCTTTAATCAGGAGGCATCAAATGGCAAAGCCAAATCTCGCACTCGTCGGCGCAACCGGAGCCGTAGGCACCGTAATGATCGGCATCATCAACAGCCGTGAAAACATCTGGGGCGAGATTCGCTTGATCGCCAGCCCTCGTTCAGCTGGCAAGAAAATAACAGTTCACGGCCAAGAGTTGACCGTGGTTGCACTTTCGCCCGAGGCCTTTGATGGCATCGACATCGCCATGTTTGACGTGCCAGATGAGGTCTCAGAGGTCTGGGCTCCAATCGCCGCCGAGCGCGGCGCCATCGCGGTCGACAACTCAGGCGCCTTCCGCATGGATGCCGACGTGCCTCTAGTAGTGCCAGAGGTCAACCCAGAGCAGGCTAAGAACCGCCCACGCGGAATCATCTCGAACCCTAACTGCACCACCTTGACCATGATGGCCGCCATGGGCGCCCTGCACGACAAGTGGACCCTGAAGGAGCTGGTTGTCTCTAGCTACCAGGCAGTTTCAGGCGCTGGTGCTGCCGGCATTGACGAACTTGCCGCGGAGCTTGCCGTAGTTGGCAAGGACTCATCTCTTGGTCTAAACACCGAGGATGTTCGCGCGGCGCTGGCTGCCGCGGGCAACGATCTATCGAACTCTCCTTGGGCACACCCAATCGCCCTCAACGTGATTCCATTCGCTGGTTCACTAAAGGCCGGCGGCCACTCATCAGAGGAACTCAAGGTTCGTGACGAGTCTCGCAAGATCTTGGGCATCTCAGACCTAAAGGTTGCAGCCAGCTGTGTTCGTGTTCCAGTTCAGGTCGCGCACTCGCTAACCGTTCACGCCACCTTCGCAATTCCGCTAACCCCGGATGAGGTCCGCGAGGTTCTTTCAGCTCAGCCGACGATCAAGGTCGTTGACGAGCCAGAAAAAAACCTTTACCCGACCCCAGCGATGGTCGTTGGTCAGGACCCAACCTTCGTTGGTCGAATCCGCCAGTCACTCGACTTCCCGAACAGCATCGAGCTGTTCGTGGTTGGCGATAACCTGCGCAAGGGTGCGGCCTTGAACACCTATGAAATCGCCGAGCTTGTTGCTCGCGAATTCTAGAGTTCTTAGAAGTTCCGCGAGTGTCTTTGGGCACGGAGCCTTTCGGCCAAGGTAGCCTTTCAAATATGTCGAGAATTGCTGCAGTTGCACTAGCACTAACACTCGCCATCGGCTTGGGGGGCTGCGCCGCTTCTACCGATGGCGCAACTTCGTCGAACAGTTCTATTCCCACCCCAGACCCGGCTCTGATTCCGCCTGCCCCTGCTGATAGTGTCGCGGCGGTTCCAGCAGCAACCTTCAGCGATGGCTTCGGTTCATACGTGTTCAAGGTAGGCAATGGCCCAAGCTGGTGCACAATCACCCTCGACATGGATCAGGTGATTTGCGAGCAGAATGAAGCGGCGGCCACCTACCAACCGATTCCGGCTCCGGCAGATTGCACCGGCAGCTATGGTTATCAGATTCGCCTCTATGGTTCGAAGCCAAAGACCGGGCAGACCGCGGAGTTCGTCTGTTCAACTGGTCAGTGGCAAGACCCGACCGGCGCAAAGGTTTTGCCTTCCGGCAGCAAGGTAGTCGCCGGCCCGTTCACCTGTTTTGTGAAAGACACCGCGGCGCGCTGTCAAAATCAAACCGGGCAGTTCATCGCTCTCGGCCCAAAGGTTTGGGCCGTCCAAGACTAATCAGCCAGCTTTGGCAGCATTGTGATTAGCCGCACTTCAGGTCGGCAAGCAAATCGCACCGGGGCAAAAATCGAATGCCCCAAGCCGGCAACCACGTTCAGAATCATGTTGTGAGAACCGAAATTCCAGCTGCTCAGGCCTTTGGCATTCTGGCGCGGTAGGTCGCAGTTTGTCACCAAAGCGCCAAAACCCGGAAGGCAAACCTGGCCACCGTGAGTGTGGCCGGCAAGCATGAGGTCGACGCCTGCATTTGCCATGATCTCGATAACCCGCAGGTATGGTGCGTGGCTGACACCGATCACAAGGTCTGCTCCGTTGTGAAGATTGTCTGCGCTTCGAATGACATTAAGGTCGTCGAGACCGTCGTGAGCATCATCGACACCGATGAAATTGATGCTTGTGCCGTTGATGACCGCGCGACCCTGCCGATTGTTGAGATCGAGCCAACCTGACGATGTAAAGCCACCAACGAGTCGTGCCGTGTCGAGTTTTTCACCGTGGCCAGCCTTGGATGGCCCGCCTAGATAGGAGAGCGGGTTGCGCAATTCGGGTGCGTGATAGTCGTTTGAGCCATTGACAAAAACTCCGGTGCGCTCGAGCAGTGGGCCAAGTGCCGACAAGGTCGGACCAATCGCCGAACGGTGCCCAAGATTGTCGCCGGTGTTGACCACGAGATCGGGTTTCAACTCTCCTAGTCGCTTTATCCAGGCCAGCTTGCGCTTTTGCCAGGGTGCGATGTGAAGGTCGCCAATGTGCAACACGGTCAAAGGCTTGCTGCCTTGAGGAAGCACTCGAATGCTCTCGCGGCGAATAACAAAAAGGTGGCGTTCAATGCCGATTCCCCACACCGCCGCCAAGGCAGCGATGCCGATGACCAACCACAGCCAGAGCATTTTCGAGCTAAGGGCCGGTGCTGATAATCAGCAAAATAGCGCCAGTTGATGCCGCCGGGCTGCCTGCCGCAGGGTCGGTGCCAACCACCATGCCCTTAGGCACGGTCGGTGATTTCACGAAGAACTGGGTCTGTGAACTCTGTGGTTCGCTGACGGCGGCGAAGCCAGCTTGCAACAGTGTTGCCTTGGCGTTCTGAACGGTCATGCCCGCGACGTTTGGAACTGTCGCGCCACCACCCTTGCTGACAAAGATCTTGACCTGGGTTCCAGAAGGAATAGCGGTTCCGGCGGCTGGGCGAGTGTAGGCAACGGTTCCCGCAGGTTGAGGTGAGGCAACCTGCTTGACCACGATCGTGCCCGAAAGCAGATTGGTCTTGATGACCTCATTTGCCGCATCCGGGGTCTGACCGGTCACATCAGGCACCTTGATGAAGGCCGCATCGAGCATCGTCGCCGGCGGGTTGTCTAGTGCGGAGCCAGGATAAATCTTGTTGACAGCCTGCATGATCGTGCGCCAAATATCGTGACGAACGGTGTTTCCGGCCTTCTTGTTGAGCTTGATGCTAGAGAGCGGGGTTGAACCAGAAACGTTGCCAACCCAGGTGGCAGTCGCGACCGCGCTCGAGAAGCCGGTCATCCAGGTGTGCACACCAGAGTCTGTGGTTCCGGTCTTACCGGCAAGGGGGGTGCCGTCGCCGGTGTTTGAAGCGCCACCGGTTCCGCCACTCATTACAGCCTTCATGGCATAGGTCATGCCGGCCGCAACCTCAGGGGTGACCGCCTGCGAACACTGAGAGGTCGGCACCTTGAGCTCTTGCTGGGTCGATCGAACGATTACCTTGTCGATGGCGATTGGGCTGCAATAGGTTCCGTGGTTGGCAATGCCGGCCTCGGCCGCTGCCATGGTCAACGGCGAGAGCTCGTTAACACCAATAACCGAAGACGGGATGTATTGAAGCTCCGTGCCATCGGCGCGGTGCACTCCAAAGCGCATTGCCATGTCTCTGATGTCGCAGAGGTCAAGCTTCGAAGCCATGTAGACGAACGCCGTGTTCTCAGAGATCGCGGTTGCGTGAACCACGGTTAGATCCTCGGGTTCGTGCGTGATGTTTCTAGGTGTCCAGGTTCCGCCAATCGCTCCGCAGCGTGCCGAGAAGTCAGAGCCGTTCCAGGTGCGAACGCGTCCGTCGACGTGATCATTCAGGTGATAGCCCTTTGACAGCCATTCGGCCAGAGTGAAAATCTTGTATGTCGAACCCGACTGGAAGCCAGATGAGCCACCGTATGCCTTGTCAGAGGCATAGTTCACCGCCGTGTGACCCGGAGTCGTGGTTTGGGTCTGGTCGAAAACGCGGTTCTCGGTCATCGCCAGGATGCGCCCGGTGCCAACCTGAACCGAAACGCTGGCGGTGCCAACCTGGCTCGGGTCTGCAGCCGGAACCCAGGTGAGGCTCGCGTTGTGTGCAGCCTCTTGAACCTTGAGATCAAGCGTCGTGTAGATCTGCAGGCCACCGCGGCGAAGCAGGTTTTCGCGATCTTCGGGGGTCGGCCCAAACTCCGAGTTGTTTCGAACCGTCCAAACTACATAGTCACAGAAGAATGCGGCGGTCTGGTTTGCCTCACAACCGCTTGGCATGTGTGTGATCTTGGTCGTGATCGGTGTTGCCTTGGCGGCATCCGCCTGTTCACTCGTGATGTATCCCGCGTTGCGCATGTTGTCGATCACATAGTCGCGACGACCCTTGGCGCGATCGAGGTTTGCCGGGTTATCCGGGCGATAGTCATTAGGTGACTTCAGCATCGCTGCAAGCAGCGCAGCCTGAGGAACATTAAGCTGGGCGGCCGGGATGCCGAAGTAATAGTTTGCGGCAGCCTCGACACCATTAATCTGGTGGCCGAAGAAGGCTAGGTTCAAATAACCGGCCAGAATTTCCTGCTTTGAAGCAACGCGCTCGAGGGCAACAGCCATTCGCATTTCGCGAAGTTTGCGGTCAAGGGTTCTTGCGGTTGCCTCATTGATTGCCTGCTGGTTGCCAGATAGCTGCGCCGCCTCGACCAGCGAGTTCTTCACATACTGCATCGTGATTGTCGAGCCACCGGCACCGCCACCGGCGCTAACCACGTTTCCGAAGCTGGCGCGAAGGAACGAAACAATGTCAACACCGGCGTGCTGATAGAAACGTGGGTCCTCGGTTGAAACCACCGCGTTGCGGATGTTTGGCGACATCTGGTCATAACTGACCGAGATGCGGTTCTGGTGATAAAACTTTGCGAACTCGACCTGCTTGCCATCCAGGGTTGCATAAAGAGTCGAAGCCTGGGATGCGTTGACCGGCTTGATGTAGTCGGGTAGGTTCTCGAAGACTGAAATGCCCGCGGATGCAGCGAAGCCACCGATGATCACGGTTGGAGCCATTAGGGCGATTCCCAAAACACCAGCGATTACCGATAGTCCAACAAATTTGAAAAGACCGCGGGATAGCGATTCTGGCTTGTTACGAGACATAGAATCAAGGTTACCCGACAACCCTGAGAGGATGCCCATAATGATTACTTGGGAGTACATCACCACCCCTTTGCTTTTGCACAAAGAGACCGCAATTTTGAACAACTGGGGCTCTGAAGGGTGGGAACTCGTTCAGATCGTCGCCGGCCCGATGGGCGGCAACGTCGCATACTTCAAGCGTCCAGCGAAAGGCTAACTCGGATGTCAAAGATTGAAACTCGCCTGATTGAACTCGGGCACCCACTTCCTGAGGTTGCTAAGCCGGTCGCGGCATACATCCCATCTGTGGTCACCGGAAACCTTGTCTTCACCAGCGGACAGTTGCCTTTCGTCGCCGGTGCACTGCCTGCGGCCGGCAAGGTTGGCGCAGGCGATGGGCTGGTTGACCCAGCGGTCGCAAAGGATCTCGCCAAGCTTTGCGCATTGAACGCGCTCGCCGCTGTAAAGCTTGCGATCGGCGACCTAGACCGCGTGACCCGAGTGGTCAAGGTGGTCGGTTTCGTCTCTTCGGTGCCGGAATTCACCGGGCAGCCAGGCGTTATCAACGGTGCCAGCGAATTCTTGGTCGAGGTCTTCGGCGACAAGGGCGTGCACGCACGCTCGGCCGTAGGTGTGCCAGTTCTTCCGCTCGACTCGGCCGTTGAGGTTGAAATCATCGTCGAGTTCGAATAGTCACGGATGTGTTGCCCGCAATGCGGGAATTGAAAAACCCCAGTCACGCGACTGGGGTTTTTCAATGGTTGGAGTGGCTTTAGTCGTTTGCTCCGGCGGCAACCTTGCCCGAGATGATATCCATGACCGCGGTGTCGGCGAGCGTGGTTACGTCACCGATTGGACGGTCTTCGGCAACATCACGTAGCAATCGGCGCATGATCTTGCCCGAGCGAGTCTTTGGCAGCTCGGCAACGACCATGATGGTTCGCGGTCTAGCGATTGGGCCAATTTCCTTGCTCACGTGGTCACGCAGAATTTTGCTGACATCTGCGTCTGATCCGGCTGCTTCAAGCTGGTTTTGGCGCAGAATGACGAATGCGACGACGGCCTGGCCGGTGGTTTCATCCTTGGCGCCAACTACCGCAGCCTCGGCCACGAACTCGTGTGAAACCAGAGCCGACTCGATCTCGGCGGTCGATAGTCGGTGACCCGAAACGTTCATGACGTCATCGACTCGACCGAGCAACCACAAATCGCCCTCTTCGTCCCACTTGGCACCATCACCTGCGAAATAGATTCCGTCGAACTTCGACCAATAGGTCTCGACAAAACGCTCTGGGTCGCCCCAAATTCCGCGAAGCATTGACGGCCATGGCTCGCTGATGGTCAAAAGACCAGGTTCACCGCGACCGAGCTCCTTGCCGTCGTCATCCAAGATTTTCACTTCGATGCCAGGCAATGGAATCTGTGCCGAGCCAGGCTTGAGCGAGGTGATTCCAGGCAGTGGCGAAATCATGATGGCGCCGGTTTCGGTCTGCCACCAGGTGTCAACGATTGGGGCGTGACCGCCGCCAATAACCTTGCGATACCACATCCAAGCTTCTGGGTTGATTGGTTCACCAACCGAACCGAGCACACGGATGGTCGACAGGTTGTATTGGCTCGGAACCTGGCTACCCATTTTCATAAAGCTGCGAATGGCCGTTGGGGCGGTGTAGAGAATGCTCACACCATATTTCTGCACGATGCTCCACCAGCGACCCCAGTCAGGAGTCTCAGGGGTGCCCTCATAGATAACCTGGGATGCACCATTGGCCAGCGGGCCATAGGCCACATAGCTGTGCCCGGTGATCCAGCCGATGTCAGCGGTGCACCAATAGACATCGGTCTCAGGGTGAAGGTCGAAGACATTCTTGTGAGTGTAGGCAGCCTGGGTTAGATAGCCACCAGAGGTGTGCAGAATTCCCTTCGGCTTTCCGGTGGTGCCGGAGGTGTAGAGAATAAAGAGCGGTTGCTCGGCTGGGAAAGACTTCGCAACATGCTCGTCGCTGGCCTCGGCCATGGCAAGAGCCCAATCGATGTCGCGGCCTTCGACCCAACCGACCTCTTGGTTGGTGCGCTTGACGACCAGAACGTTTTCAACTGAAGGGCAACGACCCTCAGAGAGGGCTTCGTCAACTGCCGGCTTGAGCGCGCTCGCACGGCCTTTTCGATAGCCGCCATCCGCGGTAATTACCAGCTTGGCTTCGGCATCTTCGATTCGGCTGCTGAGCGACTCAGCAGAGAAGCCGCCGAAAATAACCGAGTGGATTGCGCCGATTCGAGCAACCGCCTGCATGGCAACGACGGCCTCAGGAATCATCGGCATATAAATTGCCACACGATCTCCGGCCTTAATGCCCAGTTCGGTGAGCACGTTGGCGGCCTTTTTGACCTGGGCGGTTAGCTCGGCATAGGTGATTTCGCGGCTGTCGCCTGGTTCACCTTCGAAATAGATGGCAACTCGGTTTCCGTTGCCGGCTTCGACATGGCGATCTAGGCAGTTATAAGAGATGTTTAGCTCGCCGTCGGCAAACCACTTGGCAAACGGAGGGTTGCTCCAGTCGAGGATCTGAGTGAATGGCTTGGCCCAGTCGAGGTATCGTGCCTGTTCTGCCCAGAACTCGAGGCGATTTGACTTGGCTTCTTGATAGAGAGCCGGTTGGGCAATTGCTTGTGCAGCAAACTCGCGGGTCGGCGCAAAATGACGTTCTTCATGGAACGGGTTATCGATCTGGTGACCGGCAGACATCATTGTCCTCCTAGTTGTTACTAACCAATCGCTATCCTGCCAGAAAAAAATTTTTTATTTTGCCAAAGCTGGGAATGTATTGCATTTCGTAACACTTATTATTTAACTGTTGGTCCTAGTGGCCAACCCGCGATACCGATTCCCCCAATCTGGTATCGCCTGGCCCCAGTCTCTCCCCCCAGAGGCTGGGGCCCCCTCATTTCTCCACAATTTATTCAGTGGCGACCATCCGTGTTTCCGGTTTCGGTCAATCTTTACGTGTGATTCCAGAAATCCTTGGCCCCAAACTTGGCTCGCTAGCCGCAGGTGCGGGCGTGACCGATGTTTTGGTCAACGGTTTTCAGCAGGTTTGGTTGCAACGGGCAAGCGGTGGCCTCGAGACCGTGCCAAGCCCTTTTGAATCCGAGGATGAATTGGCGCTTCTTGCCCAGGCCCTAGTGGCGAGTGGGGGACGGCATCTCGACCAGGCAAACCCCTTTGCCGATGTCTCGATTGCTGGCGCAATCAGGGTGCACGCCTGTCTAAGTTCTGCCTGTCACCCGAAAACCCTGCTGTCGGTGCGCATCCATCTCGCTCGGCAGTTTGGTCTTGAAGAGCTTTTTGAAGCCGGCATGCTTGGTCTGCCCGAATTGAATTTGCTTCGTTCAATCATCAGCAGTCGAGAGAGTTTTCTTATTGCAGGTGGCGCCGGTGCCGGCAAAACCACCCTGCTGCGGGCCATGCTGGGGGAGTGCGGGGGTGAGCGTGTCATCGCGATTGAAGACGTTGCAGAGATAGGTCTGGAGTCTGGGCACTTCATCTCGCTTCAAACCCGACAACCCAACATCGAGGGTGCGGGCGAAATTTCGCTCGAGCGCCTGGTTCGAGAAGCACTTCGAATGCGACCCGACCGCATTGCGATCGGTGAAATTCGCGGTTCCGAGTTGATGGTCATGGTTCAGGCTCTCAACACCGGTCATTCTGGCGGTGGTGCAACAATCCATGCCAACTCCAGCCGTAGCGTGCCAGATCGAATTCGCGCCTTGGCTTGGAATTGTGGTGTGGAGGCCGATGCGCTCTTGGAGCAAACGAGAACTGCGATTCAGTGGCTAGTTTTTGTGGGGAACCAGGGCAATCAAAGACGGGTTCTAGAAATCGGCCGGTTCAAATGAGCGCCGAATCTGCCGTTCTGGAACTTGCCGGTTTATTGCGGTCTGGTATGCCGGCCCCGCTGGCCAGAGCAGAACTCGAGAACCAGTTGGCAAAGTTGAGTGCGCACCAATTGGCGCAATTTGACGCGCTCTGGTCAACCGCGCTCGCCTCAGGCGGCTCGATTGCTGGCGCCACTCAAGCCCTTGGTGAATCATTTCATGCAAATGCCAGGCACCGACGCGAAATTGAGGTTGCCTTCGCTGGCCCTAAGGCAACTGCTCGGTTGGTGGCTGTTCTGCCGCTGGCCGGACTCTTGCTGGCTCAACTCTTCGGTTTGAACCCGCTCAAGGCAATTTTTACCAACGGGTTGGCCATGGTGGCTCTCATTTTCGGTCTGATTCTGCTCATTGCCGGCAGAGTTTGGACGCGGTCTATCCTCGACAAGGCTGCGCCCGATGAGGTTGACGATGGTCTCTATTTCGATTCGATTCGACTTGGCCTTTTGGCCGGCCTGCCTTTGGTGAGCGCAGTAGAGGCCGCTGGCTTATCGATGCAGTCAAATCTAAGCGTGGCACCTGACCTTGCGGCGCAAGAGCGAGTGAAGCGCCTCGCCGAAATAAACCGAACCTCAGGCGCCTCGATTGCTCAGCTATTAGAGTCCGAGGCAAATGCTCGGCGGGAGGCTCAGCGCTTTCAAGAGTCTGACCGCTTGGCCAAACTTTCGATTCGGCTGCTGATTCCACTGGGCGCCGTAACCCTTCCGGCTTTTGTGCTTAGCACCATCGTTCCAATCTCGATAAGCCTGCTCACCGATCGATGAAACGAATAAAGAGGAGAAACCATGAATCACAAAAATAGCTGGATTGACGAAACCGGTGCTGCCACCGCCGAGTATGCGATTGCAACAATGGCCGCCGTGGGATTTGCCGGGTTGCTCGTGGTCATAATGCGAAGCGATGAGGTTCGAACTATCTTGTTCGACCTGGTGAAGAGTGCGCTTACCTTCACAAATCCAAATGCGGCCCCTACGCCTTAGGTCGATGCGACCCGACGAAGTTGGTTCGGTGACTGCGGAGTTCGCACTCACTTTGCCCTCGGTGGCGCTGGTGCTAGTGATCACCCTGGCAAGCTTCGGGCTGCAGATTGAGCGTATGAAAATAGTTGCAGTAGCAGCAACCGTCGCAAGGGCATTGGGCAGGGGTGAGGATGAGATTCGGGTGACTCAGTTGTTGTCTGAGGCCGCACCCGGCGTTCGAATGGTCGTAAACCATACGGCTGATTTTGTTTGCGCCAGTCTGTTTAAGGACTTTAAGGTTGCCAACCTAGGTGATTTTAAGGTTTCCGAGCGGCAGTGCTCGCGCAAAATGGGGCTCTAGTGCAGGCTCGAAAGAATGATCGCGGTTCGGGCAGTGTGTTGACGCTCGCGGTGATTGCCTTGAGTTTGGCCTGCTTAGCGACCACTGAGATTGTGGCCCTGAACCTGCTCACCCAGGCACGTTTGAACGAGGTGGCTGATTCGGCGGCGCTTTCTGCCGATGATGCACTCAGGGGCCTCATCACTGGGTTTCCTTGTGAAATTGCTCGGACTATTGCCGGCGAAAATATGGCGATTCTTGACGAGTGTCGTATTGTCGGATTCGAAGCTTTTGTTAAAGTTCACGTTCAGAGCATGGGTATAGTTCTAAACGCAAGCGCAAGAGCGGGTCCTAGCAATTGATGCAAGGTCACCTATTAAGAGGAGTAAGTCATTGGCAAATAGCCACAAGTTAGTAATCGTTGAGTCGCCTGCAAAGGCCAAGACGATTGCCAAATTCCTTGGCGATGACTTCACCGTGCTTGCGTCAATCGGTCACATCCGTGACCTAATTGACCCTAAAGACCTACCCGCCGAGAAGAAGAAGGGCTCGCTAGGCAAGTTTTCGATCGATATCGAGAATGACTTCGAGCCTTACTATGCAATCTCTGCAGGTAAAAACAAAACCGTAACCGACCTTAAGAAAGCCCTAGCCGGCGCCGAGGAGCTCTATCTGGCAACAGATGAAGACCGCGAGGGTGAAGCGATTGCCTGGCATCTGCTTCAGGTTTTGAAACCAAAGGTTCCGGTCAAACGCATGGTTTTCCACGAAATCACCAAGGAAGCCATCCAAGCCGCCCTAGAACACACTCGAACAGTTGACGAGAACTTGGTTCAGGCGCAAGAGACCCGACGCGTTGTCGACCGACTCTATGGTTATGAAGTTTCACCGGTGCTTTGGCGCAAGATCAACCGTGGCCTTAGCGCCGGCCGAGTTCAGTCACCAGCGATGCGCCTGGTGGTCGAACGCGAGCGCGAGCGAATGGCCTTCGTCTCTGCAAACTACAACGACGTCGAGGCGTTGCTCGACCCTGAGACCTCGGGCGAACCGCAGTTCACCGCAAAGCTGCAAAGCATCGGCGGCAAGCGAATTGCAACCGGCCAGAATTTTGATGACAACGGAAAATTGACCGCGGATGTGCTGTTGCTCGATGCCAAGGCGGCGGAGGCGCTCGCCGAAGCTATGCGCAGCCCGCAGGCCAAGATCACCGTGGCCTCGGTTGAAGCCAAGCCGAGCACCCGTAGACCAGCAGCACCATTCACCACCTCGACCCTTCAGCAAGAGGCCTCGCGCAAACTTCGAATGTCTGCCAAGCAGACAATGGACACCGCGCAGTCGCTCTATCAAGAGGGTCACATCACATACATGCGAACCGACTCGCCAACGCTGTCGGTGCAGGCGATTAACGCCGCTCGTTCGCAGGCGGCTTCGATGTTTGGTGCCCAGTTCGTGCCAGACAAGCCTCGCGTTTATCAGGGCAAGAACAAGAGCGCCCAGGAGGCTCACGAGGCAATTCGCCCAGCCGGTGAAACTTTCAAGACCCCTGCAGAGCTTTCTCGAGTGCTTAGCGGTCGTGCACTCGATCTCTATGAATTGATCTGGAAGCGCACGGTTGCTTCGCAGATGGAAGATGCCAAGGTTTCAACCACGACGGCCAAAATCACCGTTAGCCCGCTTGCCGACGGAGGCAGCGCGGAATTCACGGCTTCGGGAACCGTGGTCACCTTCCGCGGCTTCATGGCCGCATACGAGGAAAGCACCGACGAATCTCGCAACGAGGACGAGGGCTCAGAACGTGAGTCCAAGTTGCCAAACCTAACCGTCGGCCAGTCGCTCAAGGCAATCGAAGTCACCGCAAAAGACCACCAGACCACACCACCTCCTCGATACACCGAGGCAAGCCTGGTCAAGGCTCTTGAAGAGGACGGCATTGGCCGCCCATCCACCTATGCCGCAATTTTGAGCACGATTGTCAACAAGGGCTATGTTTCGAAGCGTGGCCAGGCCCTTGTGCCCGAGTGGATTGCGTTCACCGTAACCCGGTTCCTCGAGGAAAACTTCGGCAAGCTCGTTGACTATGCCTTCACGGCGCAAATGGAGGAAGACCTCGACCGCATTGCCGAGGGTGACCTCGACCGCAGCGCCTGGTTGAAGGAGTTTTACTTCGGCGGCGGGAAGCAGGAGGGTCTTCGCAACACGGTCGAAAACCTTGGCGACAGCGACCCTCGAGCAATCAACTCGATTGCTATCAACGAAGACATCACCCTGCGAACCGGCAAGTATGGCCCTTACATCGAAATCATGGTTGAACCGGGTTCCGAGGGTGCCGACGAGAATGGTCGCCGCATTGTGAACATCCCAGAGGGCTTGGCCCCGGATGAGCTGACCGTCGAAAAGGCTCAGCAGTTGATCGACGCCCCAATCATCACCGACCGAGTGATGGGTCAAGACCCGGCAACCGGCTTCGACATCCTGTTCAAAGATGGCCGCTATGGCCCATACGTGGTCTTGGATGACCCGAAGGCCGCCAAGCCAAAGACCGGTTCGCTCTTCAAGAGCATGAGCCCAGAGACCCTAACCCTTGAAGACGCCATTCAGCTTCTGTCGTTGCCTCGCGTTGTCGGAGTTGACCCAGAGTCTGGTGTCGAAATCACCGCCCAGAATGGCAAGTTTGGCCCTTACTTGAGCAAGGGTAAAGACTCGCGTTCGCTCACCAGCGAAGACCAGCTGTTCAGCCTCGACCTCGCGGGCGCGCTGGAAATTTTCGCCCAGCCTAAGTATGGTGGCCGACGAACCGCTGCGACTCCGCTGAAGGAGTTCGGTGAGGACCCTGCTTCTGGCTTGCCAGTGGTCGCTAAGACCGGGCAGTTTGGCCTATACGTCACCGATGGAGCCGTGAACGCAACGGTTCCGAAGGATGAAAATCTGGAAGAAATGTCGCCCGACCAAGCCTTCGAGCTTTTGGCGATTCGTCGTGAGAAACTTGGTCTAGAGCCAGGTCAGGCTCCTGCAAAGGCTGGTAAGCCGACCAAGAAGGTCGGAACCACCCGAGTCGTCAAGCGTGGAACAACCCGAAAGACTAAGTAATGGCATCAGGGCTCTTCATCTCAATCGAGGGCATTGACGGGGTAGGCAAATCTACGCAGTCAGATCTGCTCGAAGAGTTCCTACGAGCCTCAGGTCGAGAAGTAGTCAGAACCCTTGAACCAGGCGGAACCGAGCTTGGTCAAGAAATCAGACACCTGCTTTTGCACCGAAAAGGTGATGTCGCCCCACGCGCCGAGGCCCTGCTTTATGCGGCCGACCGCGCCCACCACGTAGCCACCAAAATTCGCCCAGCCCTAGAGCGCGGCGAGGTGGTCATCACCGACCGTTACCTCGACTCATCGGTGGCCTATCAGGGGGTTGGCCGCCTGCTAAATGCCGAGGATGTTAGAGCGATTTCGATGTTTGCGGTCGAGGGGCTCTTGCCAGATCTGACCATCTTGCTTGACCTTGATGCCGCTGCCGCTGCCGAACGTCGCAGCAGAACCGGCGAGGCTCCAGACCGACTCGAGCGTGAAAAGATCGATTTTTTTGAAGCTGTTCGTCAGGCTTTCCTAGACATGGCCGCTGCCGAGCCAAACCGCTGGTTGGTGGTCGATGCTCGCCAAACGATCGAGGCCATGCAGGCCCAAATTCGCGAGCGCGTCAGCCAGTTATTGGGCGCCTAATGTCAGCTCCAGCTCCTATCTGGGATGACTTACTCGGCCAGCCCGAGGCGGTTTCTCAGCTCGAACTCGCGGTTCGCCATCGCGAACAAGGTGTTCACCACGCCTGGTTGATGACCGGCCCGCCCGGTTCAGGTCGATCTAATCTCGCGCATGCATTTGCCGCGGCCCTGCTCTGCCCGGATGGCGGATGCGGCGACTGCAAGAGCTGCATCCTGGCAAAAGCTGGAACTCATCCTGACATCTCGGTTTTATCCACCGAAAAAGTCGTCATCTCAATCGATGAGGTTCGACAGCTCGTGGCCGATTCGCAGTTTGGCAGTTCGATGGGCAAATTCCGAATCATGATCATCGAAGACGCCGACCGCATGATCGAGCGATCTTCAAACGTGCTTTTGAAGGCTCTAGAGGAGCCACCAGCCGGAACAATCTGGTTGCTGTGTGCCCCTTCGGAGGCCGATATGCTGCCAACCATTCGCTCTCGAGTTCGTCGAGTAGGGCTCAAGGTGCCTTCGGTTTCGGAGGTTGCCAGGTTGCTGGTTTCGCGCGACGGAATCGACCCGACGCTCGCACACCAGGTTGCCGCCGAGTCGCAGAGTCACATCGGAATGGCGCGTCGACTGGCCACCAGCCATGAGGCGCGAAGCCGTCGCCGCGAAACCTTGCTCGCCGCACTTGCGATCAACGGGGTCACCTCGGCGGTTAACACCGCCGAACGTTGGTTGGATATCGCCAAAAAGGATGCCGAGGCTCTAACCACAGAGCGCGACCTAGAAGAACGTTCCGCCGCCTTGCGCACCATGGGGCTGCAACCCGGAGATGCCATCCCGAATAATTTGAAGTCAGACCTCAAGGCGCTCGAGGAGGCCCAGAAGCGTCGCGCGACTAGAAGTTTGCGTGACGGGCTCGACCGAATCCTGGTTGATTTGCTATCGCTCTATCGTGATGTGCTGACCGTTCAAATTTCGGCGCAGGCGCCTTTGATTAACGAGGAACTACTGCCACAAATCACCGAAACTGCCGGCTCGAGTTCGCCGGCTGAGACCATCGCCAAGCTCGATGCGATTTCACAAGCCCGACTGCGAATCGATCGCAATGTCAGAGACCTAATGGTTCTCGAATCGTTGGCCGTTAGTCTTCGAAGCAAGAGGAACCGATGAAATTCCGAATTTCGCTCGTTGCAACACTTGCGCTTGCAGCCTTGGTCTTGAGTGCCTGCACCGCACCAAACGCCGAGCCTTCTCAGATGGCAGTTGCCGCGCCGAAGCCGGCGCCAACGGCAACGGTGGCCGCAAATCTCAAACCCTTCTATGACCAGAGGGTTGACTGGCAGTCTTGCGGCACGAGAATTCTTTGCGCGAAGGTCAAGGTGCCAACCAACTGGTCTGCTCCTTCGGCTGGTTCGCTTGAACTTGCCGTGGCCTATCGTGCGGCAGACAGCGCAAACCCGAAGGGTTCAATCATCTTCAATCCGGGTGGGCCAGGCGCTTCGGGCTATGACTGGATTCTGCACTCGGTTGATTACCTGGGCACCAAGGCGCTCAGATCTCAATTCAACATCGTTGGTTTTGACCCTCGCGGCGTCGGCAGCAGCCAGCCGAAGGTGACCTGCTTCGATGCCAAGAAGACCGATCAGATGCTCTATGCCGACAACGGTTTGCCGTTGGGTTCACCCCAGGATGTTGCCGCAACCCGCGCCATGGTCGCTCAGTTTGCTGCCGCCTGCGCCAAGAACACTGGCCCGGCGATGGCCTATCTAGACACCGTTTCGGCGGCCAAAGACATCGACGTGATCCGATCGGTCATGGGTGAATCTAAGCTCGACTATCTGGGCTTCAGCTATGGCAGTTTCCTGGGCGAAACCTACGCCGCGTTGTTCCCAAAGAAGATTAGCCACATGGTGATCGACGGCGTCATCGATCCGACGGTCAGCGACTCACAGCAGAGCGTGTTGCAACTCAAGGGGTTCGACCTAGCCCTGCGCAACTATTTGGCCAACTGTCTCAGTTCATCTGATTGCCCGTTTAGCGGAACCGTGCCACAGGCGCTAGCAAAAATTCGCTCATTCCTGCGAGGGCTGGAGAGTTCACCCCTGCCAACCAAGGATGGCCGCGAGCTCACGGTGTGGGGAGCCAATACCGGCCTAATCATGCCGCTCTATTCTCAGGATTATTGGCCTCAACTGAGCCAGGCCTTTGCCGAGGCTTTTGACGGCGATGGAACCACGTTCATCCAGTTGGCCGACGCCTATAACGACCGTGACAAGAATGGCAACTACACCACCAATCTCATGGAGGCCAACGTCGCGATCTCCTGCCTCGACTCGCGTCAGCCGAGCGATTCGAAATCTATGGCCCAGCAAAACGCCAGGATGCTCGCCGCTAGCCCCACCATGGGTCGCTATTGGCAATTCGGAGCCCTAACCTGCGAGCCTTGGCCTTATCCCGTTGCCAAACATCCGAGTGACTACAGCGCTAAGGGGTCGCCCGCAATTCTCGTCGTTGGCACAACCGGTGACCCAGCCACCCCTTATGGGCAGGCGGTTTCGGTTGCTAAACACGTCCTAAACAATGGTCACCTAGTCACCTACCACGGTGAAGGTCACACGGCATACGGGCGTTCGAACGCCTGCGTAGCCAACTCGGTTGATAACTATTTCATAAAGAACTTGGTTCCTAGCCAAGACCCGGAGTGCTAAAAACCTCATTCTGAAGCGGATTTTGATTGGCCGGGTTTAGCACGGCGACACACCGAGCAGAAGTTCAACAAGATATTAGCTAGTCTCATTCCCGCAAATCGCTATGCTCAGGAACGGAGCGTTAACTTGCCCCGTCTGTTGGCAAAGGTGCCAGCAGAAATTTCATGAACATTGGAGTTCTATGGGATCGTCAGAACAAGATCGAGTGTGGGCTGAAACACAAGCCTCACCCGAGTTCCAGGACCTAAAACGAAAGTTCCGCGGGTTTGCGTTCCCGCTGACCATCGCATTCCTGGCTTGGTATTTCCTCTATGTGATTCTCACGGCGTTTGCTCGTGCATGGATCTCAACCCCGGTAATCGGCAACATCAACATCGCGCTGATTCTGGGGCTTTTGCAATTTGCATCAACCTTCCTCATCATGTGGCTATACGAGCGCCACTCATCAAAGAACCTGGATGCCGCCTCTGAAAAGATTCGCGACAAGGTAGACAAGGAGCTCGCAAAGTGAGTTCATCCACTCTGAGCACGATCCTGTTTGCGCTCTTCGTCGCTTTCACCCTCGTGCTCGTTTTCCGAGCCGGCCGTTCAACCAAGAAGTCGTCAGACTTCTATGACGGCGGAGGTTCTTTCTCTGGTTTCCAGAACGGTCTCGCAATCGCCGGTGACTATATGTCAGCCGCATCGTTCCTGGGCATCGCCGGAACCATCGCGCTGTTTGGTTATGACGGCTTCCTCTATTCAATCGGCTTCTTGGTCGCCTGGCTGGTTGCACTCTTGCTAATCGCCGAGCCACTTCGCAACTCGGGCCGCTTCACAATGGGAGACGTTCTAGCCTTCCGCATGAAGCAGCGCCCAGTTCGCGGTGCGGCGGCAACCTCGACCCTGGTGGTTTCGGTCTTCTACCTAATGGCACAGATGGTCGGCGCCGGCGCGCTGGTCTCATTGTTGCTGGGAATCACAGACCCTGGCGCCAAGAGCTGGATCATTGGCGGTGTAGGCATCTTGATGATCATCTATGTGACCGTCGGTGGCATGAAGGGCACCACATACGTGCAGATTGTGAAGGCATTCCTGCTCATGATCGGTGCCGTTTTGATGACCTTCATGGTTCTCTGGACCTTCCACTTCAATATCTCTGACCTGCTGGGTGCAGCTGCCGAAAAGTCTGGCAAGCACGCTGCGTTCCTCGAGCCGGGATTGAAGTTCGGTAAGGAAATCATCAACCCTGAGACCGGTCTGGTCGATGCTGGCAAGACTCTGATCAGCAAGCTTGACCTAATCTCGCTTGGCATGGCCCTGGTTCTCGGAACCGCCGGTTTGCCTCACATCCTGATTCGCTTCTATACCGTGCCAACCGCAAAGGCTGCCCGCAAGTCGGTCAACTGGGCTATCGGAAACATCGGTGCGTTCTATCTGATGACCATTGCACTTGGATTCGGTGCTGCAGCGCTTTTGAGCCGCACCAACCTGTTCCGTGGTTACAAGGTTGACGTCACCGGCTGTTTGATCGACGCCAAGGGTGTCGCGATTGCCAACGGTTCGGCTGCATGTACGACTCTTGAGAACGTCGGCACACTGTCGGCAGACGCCAAGAAGTTGCTCGTGCCGGTCGACCCATCGGGCAACGTGGCTGCTCCTCAGCTCGCCGAGTTCCTCGGTGGCGGCCAAGGCACCACCGGCGGAGCAATCATGCTTGCAGTCATCGGTGCGATCGCATTTGCGACTATCCTTGCTGTGGTTGCCGGCCTCACCCTGGCTAGCTCGTCATCTTTCGCACACGACCTGTATGCAAATGTGATCAAGCGTGGAAGCGTTTCGCAAGAGAAGGAAGTTCGTGTTGCCAAGATCTCGGCAATCGTCATTGGTCTGATCGCAATCGTGCTCGCCATCGGTGCGCAGTCGATGAACGTGGCCTTCTTGGTCGCCATCGCCTTTGCGATCGCCGCCTCGGGAAACCTTCCGGCGGTGCTTTACTCGCTGTTCTGGAAGAAGTTCAACACTCGCGGCGCCGTCTGGGCGATCTATGGCGGTTTGGCTTCGGCTCTGATCCTTTTGGTGTTCTCACCAAACGTGACCGGTGCAGAAACCAGCCTCTTGAAGTTGAGCGAAGTGGGCTTCCGCTTCGACTACTTCCCGCTAGCCAACCCTGGTCTGGTCTCGATTCCACTCGGCTTCTTCTTCGGCTGGTTGGGAACCGTTACCTCAAACGAGCGCAACACTCAGAAGTATGCTGAGCTTGAGGTTCGTTCGATGACCGGTGCAGCTCTAGGCAAGGCAGCTGTTCACTAGGCGTCAAAACTCGAAAACCCCGGTCAGAAATGGCCGGGGTTTTCTGCATTCTGGGATTAGCAGCAGTGCCGAAGTTGTTGCTTAACCTGGACCCAAGAGAAAGAGTTCGCTTGCCGAATAACGCACTGCAAGAATCGCTATCCAAGCGCTTCCGCCGCCTGCTATCTGGCGATCCCGATGGGGTTCCGCCTTGGTTAGAAGTCATAGCCACGGGTGAAGAGGGCGGTCTCTACATGCCCGGAGATGCCCCATGGATCGTGCACGCGGATTTTGGCACCCTGGTTGGTGGCATCCGAGCGCTGTTGATGCAGGCACTTCATCCTGGTTCGCTCACCGGTGTGGCAAATCACTCGCGTTATGAGCAGGATGCCCTGGGACGGTTGGCCGGAACCATTCGCTGGTTGACCGTGACGACCTTTGGCTCACACGCAGCCGTTGCCGCAGAGTCACAGCGGGTAAATCGCATGCACAAGCGTGTCACCGGCGAATATGAGACCTCGAGCGGTGAGGCTCGGCCATACCGCGCGGCCGACCCCGATCTGCTCCTCTGGGTGCATATTGCCTTCATGGATTCTTTCCTTCGCTGCCACCAGATGTATGCCTGGCGAGAAATTCCAGCCGGAGCCGATGTCGGGGCTGTTCCGGGTGAAACCGGGGCAGACGCCTATGTTCGTCTTTGGTCAAAATCGGTCGAGCCACTGGGGCTGACACAGGCGCCGATGAACGAAGCCCAACTGATTGCCGAAATCGACCGTTATAAGCGCGAGCTCATTGCCACGCCAAAAACTTTGGATGTTGTGAAGTTCATCAAACGACCTCCGCTTCCAGTTCTCGCACGCCCGGTCTATTGGCTATTGTTCGAGGCTGCCGTAGTGTCATTGCCGATCGAATTTCGTGAACTGCTCGGGCTCAGGGCAAAATCCAGGCGCCTGATTCAGCCGCTCACCAGAGGCGTGCTGCGTTTCATCCGACTCGCGATCGGCCCAGAGAGCCCGATCGAAGATGGAGCGATCGAGCGACTTCGTCGAATCGGTGCTCTCAACTAAACTTGTCTGGTTGCCTCACGGCAGCACGCCGCCGTAGCTCAGTTGGTAGAGCAGCTCCCTCGTAAAGAGCAGGTCTGGGGTTCGATTCCCCACGGTGGCTCCGACTAACTTGCCGCTAAGCCTAAATGAGCCCCATTTCGCGCGCTGCGCCAGTCAAACCTTCGCGGGCATCGGGGTGGGCGATGGCGATCAGGTTTCGGGCCTGTTCCTTTTCTGGATGCCCGAAGCAGGCAGCCAATCCATGTTCGGTGGCAACATAGCTGTGTTGAAAACTGGTCACGTTCTCGGTCAAGAATGGCACGATAGTCGATTTGCGAGCCTTCTCGTGCCAAGAGGCCAAGGCCATAAACGATTGACCTCCGCGAGCGTGCATCGCGCCAACGATGAAGTCGGTTGAACCGCCGAAGCCCGAATAGACCTCGCCCCGAACGAAGCTCGCGTTTGCCTGGTCGTGCAGATCAACTTCGAGAGCCGCGTTGATGCTGGTCATCTGAGCCTGTTTGGCGATTTGCCCTGGGTCATTGGTCTTTTCGGTTCGCAACATGCGCACCGACTTGTTCAGGTGCAGCCAGTCATAGAGTTCTCGGCTGCCAAACAAAAAGGATGCGGTCAACGGGTGGTCGGCATCCAGGGCGCCGCGCTTGTGCATCTCAAGGACCCCATCGCTGAACATCTCAGTCCAAATCTTCATGCCCTTGCGGTTCACTAGAGCGGCGAGCACTGCATCTGGGATGGCCCCTATTCCGAGTTGCAACGTCGAGTGATTCTCGACCTTAGCGGCAATTCTTGAGCCGATTTCGGCGGCGACATCACCAACTGGGCCCGGCTCCTTTGCCGCTAGCGGTTCATCAACTTCGATCAGAAAGTCGATTTCGTGCTCATAGATCTGGGCATCGCCGTAGGTGTAGGGCATGTTTGGGTTCGCCTGAGCAATCACAATTCCGCCGCGCTCGCGGCAGGCCTCGATCGCCGCCGGCAAGATGTTGACCTCGGTTCCTAGGCTGACGGTGTCGTGGCGACGTTCAGAGCTGTGCAGAAAAACAACATCCGGGCGATAGTGATCGCGAAACAGAATTGGCACCAGGCTCAGTCGGCTTGGCACATAGCTGAGCCTCGGGCTCCTGCGCATCCCGGGGCCGACAAATGAGCTCTCAAAGGTGATGCCCTCGCGATCAGGAATGCCCTTTTGTGCGCCGAGCATGTTTAGTCTGAATTCCGGAATCTCGCTTTCGGCCGCGGCTAAAAGCACGGTCGGTGTCGCGAAATTTCCAGATGCCACAATGCGAGGGTTTGCCGGAAGGTTGCCAAGGATGCTTTTCAGCTGCTCGAAATTGATAATTCGCATGGTCTACTTTCTGATCCTTGATGCTGATGGCACGAGTGCCCAAAGAATGGCAGCCGCATCGATGAACTCTTGAGTGACCGCGCTGGCGGTGGCGCTGAATAAACCGAATGCTCCGAGAAGCATTGCCGCCGTGGCCAAGGTCATGCCGACTCCGGCTGCCTGCAGGGCTCGATTTCGGGCTCCCTGAGCAATATCTATTGCATCGGCTAGGTGGGCTATGGAGTCTTCGACAATCACCACGTCGGCTGCCTCGCTTGCCGCGGTTGCACCACGAGCTCCCATCGCGACACCAACCGAGGCTGCCGCCAGGGCAGGCGCATCGTTGATGCCGTCGCCAACCGCAATCACGGTTCCAGAGGTGGCCTTCATTTCGTCGTGCACGATGGTCAGTTTGTCCTCTGGCTTACACTCGGCGAAGACCTCATCCAGGCCAATTTCGCGGGCCACCGATTCTGCGGTCTCTTTTCGGTCGCCGCTCATCATTGCGATTCGCGAAACCCCCAGGGTGCGCAAGTCTTTAATTGTGTCTAGTGCTTCACTGCGCAGCGGATCATCGAGGCCGAAAACGGCTGCCAAATTATCGTCAATCGAAACCGCAACCGTCAGTGAGTGATCATGTTTGGCCCAGTCAGGCAGCGAGTGAAGCGGCTGCCCAACATAGACCACAGATTCACCGACTCGACCGACTAGGCCAGTTCCATGCTCCTCGCTAACTTCGGTCGCCCTGGCCAATCTGAGCCCTCGGCGTTTGGCTTCCAGCACGATTGCCTTTGCAACCACATGAGGGCTTGACTGTTCGAGGCTTGCCGCGAGAGTGAGCACATGGTTTTCGCTCATGCCCGGGGCGAAGTTGATCGAGGTGATCTCAGGCCCGCCCTGGGTGAGTGTTCCGGTCTTATCAAGCAAGACTGTTTTGACGCGCGCGAGGCTCTCGAGCGCGGCGCCACCTTTGACGATTGCACCGCGCGTTGACGCCTTCGACATGCCGGCAATGATTGCAACGGGAACCGCAAGGATGAGCGGGCAAGGGGTTGCCGCCACAATCACGGCCACCGCGTTTGAAACCTGCCCCGAAATCAACCACGCAACACCGGCAAGGCTGATGGCAAACGGCACAAAACGCACCGCCCACTTATTAGCGATTCGAACACCGTTGGCCGAACCCGCCTGCGCTTGAGCCACCAATCTGATCAGGTGCGAATAAGTCGAGTCTTCGGCGGTGTTGGTTGCCAGCAGCTCCACCTCGCCGCCACTGTTCAGAACTCCAGAACTAATCGAATCTCCGGCGACTCGAAACTGAGGCATCGGTTCGCCGGTGAGTGCCGATTCGTCGAAGGTGCCGTCTGAAGTTAGGGTTCCGTCAATCGGAACCACCTCACCGCTTCGCACGAGTAGGTAGGCGCCGATTTTCACCTCGGCTAGTTCAACTTCACGCACCTCGCCGTTCGAATCGAGTTGATGTGCAATTCGAGGCGCGCGGGCCAACAGGGCCTCGAGTTGGCCTCTGGCTCGACCTTCGGCCCAACTTTCGAGAGCACGCCCCCCGGCCAGCATCACCGCGATCACGCTCGCAGCCAACCACTCGTTGGTGAGTGCCGTGGCAATGATCGAAATAAGTGCGAGCACATCGCTTCCGAACTCTCCGTGACGAATCGCGGCAACCAACAAGTTGATTGATAAGGCCAGGCCGACCGCGGCGCCAATCGCAAACGCGACCAGGCTAAGTGGCTGTTGACCGGTGAACTTTCCGATCAACCCAGCGCCCAAAGCGACCATGGTGAATAGCAGCAACAGGTAATTATTACGAAGCGCCTTGCTCATGTTCTCAGTCTGCCACCGTCGGGCATACACTCGTGACATGAACAACGATGTGCAGTCACCTACGATTCAATTCCTAGGCGCGGCCGGAACCGTGACCGGCAGCCGATTTTTGCTTTCCTGTGGAACCACCAAGGTCATGGTCGACTGTGGCATGTTTCAGGGTCTCAAAGAACTTCGCCTGAAGAACTGGAACCCGTTGGCAGTTGACCCAGCCGAGGTTCAGGCCGTGGTCTTGACTCACGCGCACCTTGACCACTGCGGCTACATCCCGAAGTTGGTCAAGGATGGCTTCCGCGGCAAGATCCACAGCACCGCATACACCGCGAAACTTGCCGAGGTGATCTTGCTTGACTCTGCTCGAATTCAGACCGAAGACGCCAAGTATGCGGCGAAAAAGGGTTATTCAAAGCACAACCCTCCAAAGGCTCTATACGAAGAGGCAGACGCAAACCAAGCGGTTCGTCAGTTCAGTGCCGAAAAGTTTCACACCCGAGTTCAGGTAGCCGAACAAACCTTCGTGACCTTCCACCCGTCTGGCCACATCCTTGGTGCCGCTTTCGTAGAGGTCGAATTTTTCGGCAAGCACCTGCTGTTCACAGGTGATCTTGGTCGAGAACACCACCCGCTTTTGGTCAACCCAGAGCACATCCCGGCTGGTAAATATGACGCCGTGATCACTGAGTCGACCTATGGCGACCGCGAGCATGTTCCGGTCACCACCGACTTCGAAGTGGCCATTAACAAAACCGTTGAACGTGGCGGTTCGATCTTGATTCCGGCTTTTGCGGTTGATAGAACCGAAGTCATCTTGGTTCAGCTTCGCGAACTTATGGAGCAGGGAAGAATTCCGCACATTCCGGTTTATGCAGATTCGCCGATGGCCCTGAAGGCGCTCGCCTTTTATCGCCAGGCAATCAACGAGTCATCTCCAGAGATTCGACCTGAGGTCATTGAAAATTGGAAGAACAAAGATCCGTTCAGCACCGGCACCTTGGTCGAATTGACCTCGGTTGATGAATCCAAGTCGATCAATGACCCTAAGCAACCTTGCATCATCATCTCGGCTAGCGGCATGGGAACCGGGGGCCGAGTGGTTCACCACCTGCGCAACATGTTGCCGCAGGCCAAGCACACCGTAATTCTCGTCGGCTATCAGGCGGTGGGCACTAGAGGCAGAAACCTGGTCGAGGGTGCCACCGAAGTCAAAATGCACGGCGAGATGGTGCCGGTCAAGGCGCAAATTGAATCGATTCAGTCGTTCTCGGTTCACGCCGACGGCGACGAGCTAATCGCTTGGATGAGCACCGAAAGCGAGGCTCCTGGGCAGGTCTTGGTGGTTCACGGCGAAGCCGGGGTTGCCGAAACCTTTAGTGACCGAATCAAGTCACAACTTGGCTGGAAGTCACACGCGCCTCACGACGGTGAGATTGTTCGCCTTTAGTCTTAATTGGTGACCAATTATTTAAGGTTTTCTGCGGCGCTTGCGGCTAGTGCGTCATTGACGCTTGCGTTTTTCAGCAGCCCAGCCTTGGCCGCACCGACTCCGACCGAAAACCCGAGTCCTAGTCCAACTGCGTCGTCTAGCCCGTTAGCCAGCGCGTCACCAACCCCAACACCGAGCCCCTCGGTTCGTGTGCCACCGACCGGGCCGTTTCCTGCCTGCAGTGCCGGCAAAGCGATCACCGCTTTAGCCCTAGGCAAACTCTATGGCTATGTCATCAATGCTGACACCGGCAAGGTCTTGCTCGACATCCGTGGCAGTGAAACCACGCCATCGGCTTCGGTTCTCAAGGTGCTGACCGCATCGGCGGCGATTGTCACACTGCCACCGACCTACCGAGCGGTTACCAAGGTGCTGACGGTTCCTGGCCAACCCGGCACGATTGTTTTGCAGGGTGGCGGCGACCACACTCTCTCAAGGATGACCGGCGACAGCTACACCACCTATTACAAACCAGCCAGGCTGGAAACATTGGCAGCCCAGGTCTTCAGCAAATGGAACACCGGAACTCCGATCACCAAGATAATCCTTGACTCAAGTTTTTTCACCGGGCCAACCTACAATCAGGCGTGGAAGCCGACCGATCGAACTAACGGATACATCTCAAACATCACGGGTCTCGAGGTCGACAGTGACCGAGCAAACCCCGACCTAACTAGCACTGCCTATAGCGGCTATCGATCGACCAGCCCGGTGCTCAACACCGGCAAATTTTTCAGATCGGCACTCGCTGGTTTGGCCGATGGGGCGACTTTGGTTGAGGGTGCAACCCCCGCAGGTTCGGTTGAGTTGACAAGGGTTTATTCGCAGCCGATCACCACTTGGCTGGCACATGCGATTGCGGTCTCGGATAACACCGAGACCGAATACATCGGCCGCCATGCCGCAAAAGCCGCGGGGCTGCCGGCAAGCTTCGACTCGATTCAGAAGCTGGTCACGACATCGCTCAACCCGCTCGGCATTGACACCACCGGCCTGGTCATGAAAGACGGTTCGGGGCTAGCCCAGACCGATCGAGTGACTGCCAAAATGATTGCCCAGCTCATGGTCAAGGTCGCCAATAATCAGGGCGGGCTCGGAACTCTCGAGGGTTACCTCCCGGTTGCCGGCAAGACCGGCACCCTGGCCGGAAGATTCAAGGGTCCGAATCAAATTGCGCAGACTTTCGTAAAGGGCAAGTCTGGCTACATCCCGGGGCTATATAGTCTCGCCGGCATCATTGATGCCAAGGATGGCAGTCGCCTCGCCTATGCGATGTTTGCTCGCAGTTCAGGAAGTAATAGGGTTGGCTATGCGGCCCGTCCGGCACTGGACACTGCCGCAACCAGGTTTTACCAATGTGGTGGCGGGCTCACCCGATGAAGGAGAACTAATGTCTGAGCAGTTGCGATGGGGTTTCTTAGGCGCGGGAGGAATTGCCGAGGTTATCGCCGCCGATTTTCAGGTTGCCGGGCTAAAGATTCAGGCTGTTGGCACCCGCGACATCGCAGGCGCGAATGCCTTCGGCGATCAATTTGACGTGCCAAACCGCCATGCCGGATACGACGCTCTGGTCAATGACCCAGAGGTCGACATTGTTTATATCTCAACCATTCACCCATTCCACGCCGAACACGCGCTCTTGGCGATCGCGGCTGGCAAGCACGTTCTGGTTGAAAAGCCATTTGCCCTGAACGCCGCCCAAGCCGCACGCGTTCGTGAGGCAGCGCGCGCCAAGGGGGTCTTCGTGATGGAGGCCATGTGGACTCGCTTCTTGCCGATGATGGACGAAATTTTCAAGGTGATTGAATCGGGCAAAATCGGGGCGCTCAAATTTGTGACCGCCGACCACAGCCAATACCTGCCTGAGAGCTTCGCACCGCGACTCTGGAAGCCCGAGCTAGGCGGTGGGGCTCTGCTCGACCTCGGTATCTATCCGGTCTCCCTGTTCAGTCGCATGTTAGGCAAGCCAACTAAGGTTGTCGCCGAAGCGAGCCTTTCTCCGCTTGGAATCGACCTGATGACCAGCGCGATTTTCAAATATGACGCCGGCATTCAGGCCGCTATGACCACATCCTTGGAGGTGTTTGGTTCAATCGGAGCCAGCATCGTCGGTGAAATTGGCCGCATCGAGGTCGACACCAGCTTCTATGAGCAGACCTCCTTCACGGTTTATGAAACCGACCTTTCGCGCGAATCTGGAGTGCAGAAAATTGCCTCTCGTTACGAGGCTAAAATCGAGGGTAGAGGCATGCAGTATCAGGCGCTTGAAGTTGAGCGCTGCGTTCATGCCGGTCTAACCGAGAGCCCAAGAATGACTCTCGACGAGACCGTCTCGATCCTAGAAATCATGGATGAGATTCGCGAGCAAACTGGCGTTAAGTATCCGGGAGAGTAATTGTCTGAAGAGTCCAAGGGTTTCCCTTATTTCAAGGATGTAGCCATGGGTGCCGGAGTCGGCATCGGAGTCTTGGCCTTGATAATCGGAGGCTTCAGCATCGGTGGTTTCGGTGGCGCCAAGCCAACCAGCACCCAGGCTTCGCAGCAAACCGTTGCTGCATCAGCGACTCCAATCGCAACCCCAACCGACAACCGCACCTGCTCGGTGGCAACCGATGCTGCCGACCCGCGACTGGGCAGTTTCCAGGCCGTCGTGATCGATGCCGCTAGCGACACCGTGCTCTATGACCGTGGCGCCAACACTCCGGCAGCCACCGCGTCGACCATGAAATTGCTCACCGCCGGTGCCGCTCTAAACGTCTTGGGGCCAAACTATCGGGCCGACACTCGCGTCTATCAGGACCCGGCTCAGCCAGGCACCGTCATCCTGGTTGGCGGCGGCGACCCGACTCTGTCTCGAACCGCGCCGGGCCAGCAATCGGTCTATCGCGATGCACCAAAGCTTTCGACTCTTGCCGTAGGCGTGAATGCAAAGATGGCTGGCACCCCGATCACTAAAATCATCGTCGACGGAAGTCTCTTCTCTGGTCCGACCTGGGAGCCGACCTGGGAGCGCACTGAGCAGACCACCGGTTATATGTCTGAGGTGACCGCATTGCAGGTTGATGGCGACCGCCAGAATCCGTCACAGGAAACTTCACCTCGATCAACCACCCCGGTATTGAACGCCGGCAAATATTTCAAGAAGGCCCTCGGCCCCATCGCGGCTGGTGCAACCGTGGTAGAGGGCAAGGCCCCTGGCACAGCGGTTGAGATTGCCAAGGTTTCCTCTCAGCCGATTAGCGTCTGGATTAAGCACATGCTTCAGGTGAGCGATAACACCGAGGCCGAGGCGCTTGCTCGTCTGGTTTCACTGGACCAGGGCTATGACGGTTCGTTCGCCTCGCTAAACATCGCCATTAAGAAGGGTTTGGCCAACACTCAGTTGGACACAACCGGTCTGATCATCAAGGATGGCAGTGGCCTAAGCGCCTCAAACGCCGTGCCGCCGATTTTCCTAGCAAAATTCAGCAAGTTGGTGATGAACGGTTTCGGTGACTTCGCTGTCATCCGTGATGGCTTGCCGGTTTCAGGTGAGTCTGGTTCGCTTTCGGCTCGTTATACCGGTGCCCTAAAGGATGCCGTTGGTCAGGTTCATGCCAAGACCGGCTGGATCAAGCACGGATACACCCTGGCTGGATACATCACCGCCCGAGACAAGTCGAACCTGCTGTTTGCCATTTATGCCCTAGGTAATGTTCAAGACAGCGCCAAGGATGCGATCGACAAGCTGGCCACCGACTTCTTCCGCTGTGGCCTTCAACTCTCTAACAACTAATCCCGAACCAAGAAACGGATAAGCAATGACGCTTTCAGAAAAAGAACTGCTAGCCAAGGTTCCGACCGGGCTATACATCGCCGGCAAGTGGGTTCAGGGCAGCGCCAGCCAGGCAATTGCCGTGGAGGACCCAGCCACCGGCAAGACCCTGCTTGAAATCGCGAACGCGACCGCCGAAGACGGTCTGGCGGCTTTGACCGCAGCCGATGAGGCTCAGGCCAAGTGGGCCAGGGTCGCTCCTCGCGAACGCGCCGAAATTCTGCGCCGAACCTTTGATTTGGTTCGTGCCCGTTCAGAAGAATTTGCGATGCTCATCTCGCTCGAGATGGGAAAACCGATCGCTGAGGCGCGCGGTGAGGTCACCTACGGCAACGAATTCTTGCGCTGGTTCAGCGAAGAGGCGGTTCGAATCTCGGGCCGATTCGGAACCTCACCCGAGGGAACCGGACGAATGCTGGTTGCCCAGCGACCAGTGGGCCCGGCCTTCGCAATTACACCTTGGAATTTCCCGCTGGCAATGGCGACCAGAAAGATTGGTCCGGCGCTCGCGGCGGGTTGCACCATCGTGATCAAGCCGGCAGAGCTGACCCCGCTAACCACCTTGCTTTTGGTTAAGACCATGGAGGAAGCCGGCCTCCCTGCCGGTGTGGTTAACGTCATCACCACTTCAACTTCGGCCGCGACTTCGGGGCCGATCATTGCCGACCACCGCCTGCGCAAGATCACCTTCACAGGCAGCACCCAGGTTGGTGTCAAGCTTCTCGAGCAGTCAGCGCAGCGCGTGCTAAAAACCTCGATGGAGCTTGGCGGAAACGCACCATTCCTCGTCTTCGAGGATGCCGACCTCGAGGCGGCGGTCGCCGGGGCAATGCTCGCTAAAATGCGCAATATCGGTCAGGCCTGCACGGCCGCCAATCGATTCATCGTTCACGAGTCGGTTGCCGAGGAATTCGGCCACCGCCTTGCCGCCAAGATGGGCGAACTTAAGCTCGGTCGCGGAGTTGCCGCCGACACCACCTGTGGGCCGGTCATTAACGAAAAGGCGCGCACCAACATTCAGCGACTCGTCGATGCTTCAATCTCCGAGGGTGCAAACCTGCTCACCGGAGGCGAATCGGCCGATGGCGAGGGTTACTTCTTCAAGCCGACCGTGCTAGACAATGTGAAGCCTGGCTCCACCATCCTTGGCGAAGAAATCTTTGGCCCGGTTGCACCAATCACCCGTTTCAAGACCGAGGACGAGGCGGTGGCTCTGGCCAACGACACCGAATACGGTCTGGTCAGCTATGCATTCAGCAAGGATCTCAAGCGCGGCCTGCGCCTAATCGAGTCGCTCGACACCGGAATGACCGGCCTAAACACCGGCCTGGTCTCCAACGCAGCGGCGCCATTCGGTGGCGTGAAGGCTTCAGGTTTGGGTCGCGAGGGCGGCCTCGAGGGAATCGCCGAATACTTGGATACCAAGTATGTGATGACCCCCGACCCGTTCCTCTAGGCTATTGGAATGACCTCAGCAGAACGTTTCGTTATTCGACTGTCCGGCGACGGGGGAGCCGCGTCGGCAACCATCGCCCGAGTTGGTGCAGCACTGGTTGCCTGGCAGCAAAACGACACTGATTTGGTCGAGCCTGGCAACCTGGATGCCGTCGGGCCATACTGCGAGGGAATCGTCATGGCCCCTTGGCCAAACCGTCTCGAAGATGGCCAGTGGATCTATCAGGGAAACACTCTCGAGTTTCCGCTAAACATCCAATCGCAGCAGAACGCCAATCATGGCCTGCTAATCGACCACCCCTATGACCTAGTTGAGCAGACCGAATCTTCGGTAACTCTCTCGGCCTTGATTCACGCACGCATGGCCTACCCTTTTGAGGTCTTCACCACGGTCAAGTACCAGCTTGTCGAGTCGGGGCTCGTGGTCACTCACACCGCCGAGAATCGCTCGGCAGCGGCAGCACCATACGCCGTCGGCGGTCACCCTTACTTTCAATTCTCTGGAATCGAAACGGCAGAACTCACCCTCAGGTCAGCAGCTGCCACCGTGGTCGAGGTCAACGAGCGTCAGATTCCGGTTGCCAAGGTGGCCACCGCAGGTTCGCGATTCGATCTTCGCGCCGGGGTTCGCGTCGGCGACAACTTCTATGACCACGACTTCACCGATCTAAACCGTGACGACCGCGGCCTGGCCCACACCTATCTTTCTTCACCGGATGGAAGAAGCCTCGATGTTTGGCAGGATGAAAACTTCAAGCACGTGGTGATCTTTAGCCCAGATTTCTACTGGGATAAATCGCGTGACGAAAAGCGCGTGGCCATTGCGATCGAGCCTCAAACGGCAGCCGCAAATGCCTTCAAAACCGGTGAGGACTTGATCTGGCTAGAGCGTGGCGATGTGTTTAGCGCTAGCTGGGGCGTAAATCTGTTTACCAAGTGAAAAGATAATTCACTTACTAACAAAGCCTCGCTAGGTGAACAAAAGGTTAACGGTGTGAAAATAGAAACATGACTACTTCAGCCAAAACCCAGACCCCAGCTGCAGCCAAGCCTGCAGCCCGCACCACCACCCGAACCGCAGCTGCAAAGCCAGCCGCGAAGTCAGCCGCCTCGGCCGCCAAGGCGCCTGTCGCAGTTGCCGTAGCCGACAAGCCAGACTTCACCAAGCGCTACAAGATGCTGACCGGTGTAGATAACTCAGAATTTTGCGCGAAGGTGCGCATGCACCTAGACAACGGATACGCCCTGCACGGTTCTCCGGTAATGGCCTTCAATGGCAAGGACATCATCGTTGGCCAGGCCGTAGTTCTAAAGAAGCTCCCAGCCAAGAAGAAGGCCGGAAAAAAGAAGTAACCCACGCCTAGCAAAAACCCCGGCCGGTCCGGGGTTTTTGCATTTCCGAATAAACTGGGGCAATGTCTGAATCACTTCCTGCCTGCCCACTTTGTTCCAGCGCCTACACATACGAGCTGGGTTCGCTCTTGGTTTGCCCCGAGTGTGCCCACGAGTGGACTGCCGAGACTGAGGAGGAGTTCGTCGAGACAGCTCGCGTTGTCAAGGATGCCTCCGGAAACGTGCTGCAGGACGGCGACACCGTAACCATCGCCAAAGACCTCAAGGTCAAGGGCAGTTCGACCGCGATCAAGGTTGGCACCAAGGTGCGAAACATTCGCTTGGTCAGCCCGGTCGACGGGCACGACATCGACGCCAAGGTCGATGGCTTCGGTCAGATGATGCTCAAGTCGAGCGTCGTCAAGAAGGTTCTCTAGTTTCCGAAGGCGGTCGACGGTAGGTCGGTCTCGCCGGTCAGCACCGAGTTCACGATTCTCGCCGACACCGATTCAGGTGTCATTCCGGTTGCGAAGGCAGGCGCTGTGCCAGCAATTGCTCTGCCTGCCAAGCCGGTTTCGGTGTGGCCAGGTCGGGCATCAATCACGCGAATGCCATCCTTGCGAAGTTCGCGACCCAGAGCCTGGTTGAAAGCGAAAAGAGCTGATTTGGTTGCCGAATAGGCAGCCATCCCTGCCATCGGTTTTTCGGCGACAATTCCGCTGATATTGACCACGAAGGGTTCGTTGCCCGCCTGAGCAGACTTGCGCAGGTTTCCGATCAGTCCCGAAATCACTGACGCCGGCCCGGTGAAGTTCACTGAGGTGAGCCTTGCCAGAGTCGCCGCATCAAGAGCGCTTGCCTCGCCGAAGGCAACCAACCCCGTGGCATTCACGATGCCATCGATCTGAGCATCGCTCTGCACCAGGTATTGCACCAAGACCGCGATTGACTCGGGGTTATTTAGGTCAAGCAGCAATCTAGGCGAGGCGGCGCTCGGGATGCGGTCGGCGTTAGCGTTGGTGGAGGTGGTTGCCATCACTTGCGCTCCAGCATCAATCAGCCCCTTGGCAATCAGAGATCCGAGAACACCGGATCCGCCCAAGACCAGGATGTTTCTGCCGCGCAACGATGTCATGCTTACCTTTCGAAATATGCCCTAGCCTGTTGGTTATGAAGCGTGTAGGTAGGGCAGCTGTTATAGCGTCAACCATGGGACCGATTCAATCCATCCTTGGTTGGGTGATTTCCGGTTCGCTTTGGCCAGGATACGACCCGATTCGGCAGACGATCAGCGATTTGGCAGCCGATGATTCCCCGGTTAGATACATCCAGACCGGTTTCTTCTTTTTGGGAGCGACTCTCACCCTAGTTGGCGCCATTTCGGCTCGCAGCCTTGCGATGCCGGGTCGCATCGCACTGCTGCTGGCTGGGCTAGCGACCTATGCTCTGGCCATTTTCACGACGCCAAGCCAAACCGGGCACTCGGATGCCCATCGAATTAGCGCATCCATCTCTTTCGTTTTGATGTCGGCTTGGCCGCTTTTGTCGATGAGGTTCGACAAGCGCTATTCGTGGGTGATTAGGCCGGTCGGGGCAATTCTGTCGACTCTCGTGCTGACGCTGATTTCGCTTTGGTTCCTAAGTGTTTGGCTAGACCCGTCGGCGACCCTGGTTGGCCTTGCCGAGCGAGTGATTGTAACGGCCCAGGTTCTCTGGTTGAGCTTCACGATCTGGACCTGTTGGCTCCATCAGCGCCAAAAGTAGGTCTATGCTGGAATAAGTAAAGTATCCCTTTACTTATTAGTGCAGCAGGGTGGCAATGGAACTCGGTTTATATAGCTTCGGCGACAGCAGCATCGACCCGAGCACAGGCAAATACGTGCCCGAAAGCGTCATCTTCAGCAATCTGCTCGAAAGAATCAAACTTGCCGATGAGGTCGGCTTGGATTATTTCGGCTTGGGCGAGCATCACCGTGAGGACTATCCGGTTTCTGCACCTGCGATCCTCTTGGCTGCGGCTGCCTCGCAAACCTCACGGATTCACCTGGGTAGCGCGGTCACGGTGTTGCCAACCAAGGACCCGGTCAGAGTTTTTCAGCAATTTGCCACGATCGATCAGATCTCAGAGGGAAGAGCAGAGTTGACCGTGGGCACTGGCGCCTATGTCGAGTCTTATCCGCTTTTCGGCCAGGAGCTCGCCGATTCCCAGGCGAATTTCACCGAGAAATTGGGCTTGCTTCAAAAATTGAACTCTGAAAACCCGGTCTCATTCGAAGGCAAGTTTCGTGCCCCGCTTGTCGAATCGGGAATCTGGCCGAGGCCGTTTAATCAGAAGCTAAACATTTGGGTGGCTACGGGCGAAACTCCCGAATCATCCGAGCGTGCCGCTCAATTCGGCTTCAACGCCAACTATTCATTTCTCGGCGCACCTCCGGCAAGCAAGCGCTCGATTGTAGAGCACTTCCGAGCCGTGGCTAGCGCGAATGGAAACGCAGGGCTAAAGGTCGCCGTAGCCGGTCGCGGTTTCGTCGCCGACAAGGCATCCGTGGCCAAGGAAACCCTCTATCGCGGTTGGTTGCCGTCGGTTACGGTTAGCCAGCGTGAGCGTGGCCGCGAGGCGCCGTCTCGAGCCATGTTCGATTTGCAGGCAAATGGCGATGGGCCAATCATCGCCGGTGATGTCAATGAGGTTGCCGATCGCTTGGCGGCCATTCATAGCGAGCTAAAGCACGATCGCCACATTTTGCACTTCGACATCGGAAACATCGACCACGCGGCGGTTATGAAGTCGATCGAACTATTTGGCACCAAGGTGCTGCCACAGCTCAAGAATCTTTAGAGGCGCTATTTAGCCAGCTTGGTCGGCGCGTATAACTGCGTGCCGGATGGGTCTTGGATGAGCGGCGCGAAGGCCAAGCCGGCGGCACCGATCATCACGGCACTGGTGCCCAGTTCTCCCGAGCTGACCACTAAACCCTCGTGAGCAGAGCTGAGCGAGCTTGCGCGAACGCTCTCGAGCAGTCGCTCTTTGTTGAACTTGAAAATCGAGTCGAGGAAGCCTTCGAGAATCACGACCTGCGGATTGAAGATGGTTGCCAGCACGCCGATGCCACGACCGAGATCATCGATCTGCTGGTTCATCAACTTAATGGCCCGCGGGTCTTTGGTGCTGAGAATTTCTACGTCGAGTTCGTCGTCGGTCGCGCCGAACAACTTGAATGCCTCGAGCAGGTCGTCACGCTTAACCAGCGCCTCTAGGGTTCCTGGCAGGCCTGAAAAATCGACCTTCTTCGAGTCAGAAATCTGGATGTGGCCGAGCTCACTTCCATATCCCGAGGCTCCGCGGAGTTGTACATCAGAGACCACGACGCCGCCACCGATGCCACCTGAGCCGGCGAAGAGGTAGACGCAGTGGCTCGCCCCTCGGCCGCTGCCGAAGTTTCGCTCGGCCATGCAAGAGACGGTGGCATCGTTGTCGACCCATACTGGCAAGCCGGTTTCCTGTTGAATCATGGCAGCAATCGGTGCTTCAACCCAGTTGAGGTGAGGCGCAAGTCGAACCACGCCGTCATCGATGCGGATCTGACCCGGAACAGCCACGCCAATGCCGGCGATGCGGGTTCCGGCAGGCAAATCTTTGCTCAGGCTCTTGATGAGTTGGCCCGCAATTTTCGCTGCCTCGTGAGGGGCGGGTTGAATTTTCGTTGGATAGCGCTGTTTCGCGATGATTTGCCCGCCCAGGGTCACCACACCAACTGTGGTTGCGTCGATTTCTGGGTTGACGGCGAAGGCCACGATGTTTTCGCTTGGCGAGACGGTGAGGCTCGGGCGACCCACGCCACCGCTGACCACTGCTTCTGATTGGGTGATGGCTCCAATTTCCTCTAGTTCGACGACCAGGTCAGAGATGGTCGAGCGATTTAGCCCGGTGACCGAGGTGAGCTGAGAGCGAGCGAGCGTGCCACCCTTATAAAGGAGGTTCATGATGATCGAGAGATTGTGCTGACGAATGTTCTCGCGGTTTTGACCCGCAGAACTATTCATCCCTGAATGTAAAACTTTCATAACAATCGCCTCTCCGTCTCAAATTATCGCACCTGGCGACCCGCAAAGCCCTATTGTTGTCACAGGCAACAAATACCCTCATCGAGCAAGGAAATCAACAATGTCGTTAAAGCCAACCCCGCAAGACAAGTTCTCATTTGGCCTTTGGACCATCGGTTGGCAGGCACAGGACCAATTTGGTTCGGCAACTCGCAAGCCACTAGACACAGTTGAAGCGATTCACAAGCTAGCCGAGCTTGGCGCCTATGGTCTCACCTTCCACGACGATGACCTGTTTGCATTCGGCAGCAGTGACGCCGAACGTCGCCACGAGATCGACCGCACCAAGCAGGCTCTTGCCGACACCGGCCTGATCATTCCGATGATCACGACCAACCTATTTAGCCACCCAGTTTTCAAGGACGGCGGTTTCACCAGCAACGACCGTGGTGTTCGCCGCTTTGCCCTTCGCAAGGTGCTTCGCAACCTTGACTTGGCCGCTGAAATGGGCGCAAAGACCTTCGTCATGTGGGGCGGCCGTGAAGGCGCCGAGTATGACCACGCCAAAGACATCCAGGGCGCGATCGCGCGCTATCGTGAGGGCGTCAATCTTTTGACCCAGTATGTGATCGACAAGGGCTATGACATCAAGTTTGCGATTGAGCCTAAGCCAAACGAGCCTCGCGGCGACATCCTGTTGCCAACCGTTGGTCACGCCATGGCCTTCATCAACACCTTGGAACACCCAGACCTCGTCGGCCTCAACCCTGAGACCGGTCACGAGCAGATGGCCGGCCTAAACTTCACCGCCGGCATCGCACAGGCCCTAGACCACGGAAAGCTGTTCCACATCGACCTCAATGGTCAGCGCGGTGTCAAGTTTGACCAAGACCTTGTTTTCGGTCACGGCGATCTGTTCAACGCCTTCTCTCTCGTCGACCTGCTTGAGTTCGGTGGGGCAAACGGAGGTCGCGCCTATGAAGGACCTCGCCACTTCGACTACAAGCCAAGTCGCACCGAAGACTTCGACGGTGTCTGGGCATCGGCACAGGCAAACATGCGCATGTACCTTCTGCTCAAGGAGCGCGCTGCGGCCTTCCGTGCAGACCCAGAAGTTAAGGAGGCCCTGGCTGCATCGCGTGTCGACGGCGTCAAGACTCCGACCTTGAACCCTGGCGAGACTTATGAAGATCTTTTGGCCGACCGTTCTTCATACGAAGATTTCGATGCCGACAGCTACTTCAATGGCAAGGGCTTTGGCTTCGTGCGCTTGAACCAGCTCGCCGTCGAACACCTAATGGGCGCACGCTAGAGACTCTGGATTCAAGGCCGTGACACTGGTAGCCGGCGTCGATTCATCGACCCAAAGCTGCAAGGTAGTAATCCGTGATTTGGTGTCCGGGGCGCTGGTTCGCTCTGGTCGCGCATCGCATCCAAATGGCACCGAGGTGCATCCAGACCACTGGTTCGCGGCTCTGACCGAGGCAATCAAGGATGCCGGTGGGCTTGAGGATGTGTCAGCCGTTTCGATTGGCGGGCAGCAGCATGGAATGGTCTTGCTCGACGACGATGGCCGGGTCATCAGGGAAGCATTGCTTTGGAACGACACCAGGTCTTCGGGGGCAGCCACCGAAATCATCGAACACTTTGGTGCCGAGCGCATTGTCGAACTCACCGGAAGCCTTCCGGTGGCGTCCTTCACCAGCACCAAGGTCTTGTGGGTCAGCAGGAACGAACCAGAGAACGCAGCGCGAATTGCTGCCGTTTGTCTACCTCACGATTGGTTGACCTGGCGACTTGCCGGCTATGGGCCAATCGGCGAAAGCGAAAAAGGTCCAGATCTCAACGCGCTCGCCACCGACCCTTCAGATGCTAGCGGCACCGGCTATTTCAACCCGAGCACCGGCGAGTATGAAGCTGAGGTCTGGCAATTCATCCTAGGAAGAACGCCAATTCTGCCTCGAGTAATCAAACCCGGATCCTGGGCTTTCGAAGCTGACGACAGATTCAATCTTGCCGGTGGCGCCGGTGATAACGCTGCCGCTGGTCTAGGCCTCGGCGCTGGGCTCGGTGATGTCGTAGTTTCACTTGGCACCAGCGGCACGGTGTTTGCGGTCACGGATGTGGTCGCCAAGGATTCCACTGGAACGGTCGCCGGCTTTGCAAGCGCGAGCTCGAGTTATCTGCCATTGGTGTGCACTTTGAATGCGGCTCGAATCATGGATAGCTTCGCTTCGCTACTTTCGGTCAACCATGAAGAATTTGGTCAGCTTGCACTCGCGGCGAATGCCGGCGCAGAAGGCCTGGTAGTTGTCCCATATTTTGAGGGGGAGAGAACTCCAAATTTGCCACAGGCTAAGGGCGCCGTCCTGGGTCTAACTCTGTCGAATAACAGACTCGAGAACCTTGCACGCGCGGCAATCGAAGGAATGCTCTGTGGTCTAGCCGACGGTCTCGAGGTTTTGCTCGCGCAGGGTGTCGCGTGCGAGCGAGTGTTATTGATCGGCGGGGCGGCCGCGAATGCCGCCGTTCAGAAGATTGCATCCGAGATATTCGGTGTTCAGGTTGATGTTCCGAACCTGGGTGAATATGTCGCCGATGGGGCCGCGAGGCAGGCCGCCTGGGCGCTTACCGGAGCAAATCCGAGCTGGGAGGTTTCGATGCTTGCCAAGATTAACAGCGAACCTCGGCCCGAAATTTTGGCGCAGTATCGAGCCCAGGTCGAAAGGCTAAATTTTTAGAGCCCAGAGACCCATCAACCTAATAGTTGTTATAAACAACAAATCGGATAACGTTACAAGAACGTTAGCGATTTAACAGGGTATTTGGAATCCGAGGTTTGTTGTTTGTGGCAACCTATAGAAGAGTCCGCCAAATAAAGCGGGATTTCAATAATTACTAGGAGAAAAAATATGAAGAAGACTGTTCTTCGCAGTGCTATCGCACTAGCTGCAGCATCAGCAATGTTGCTATCAGGTGCAGCTATGTCGCAGGCTGCAACCAGCAAGCGCGCTTGTGTCATCCTTCCAGACGCCGACAGCGGCACCCGCTGGGAGTCAGGCGACCGTCCAGCTCTAGACAAGATCCTTAAGGCCGCTGGCTTTGAGACCGACATCCAGAACGCTCAGAAGGATGCAAACAAGTACGCAACCATCGCAGATGCACAGCTTGCAAAGGGCTGTGGCGTAATGATCCTTGTTGACTTCCAGGGTGCAGCGGTTACCGTTGCTCAGAAGGCAAAGACCCAGGGCATTCCTGTTATTGCTTACGACCGTCCAATCGCCGGTGCAAGCTACTACGTTTCATTCGACAACACCGTTGTTGGCGCACTTGAGGGCCAGACTGTTCTTGACGGTCTAAAGGCTGCTGGCAAGAACCCTAAGACTGCAAGCATTGTTTACGGTTCGGGCGACCCAACCGACGGCAACGCAAAGATGTTCCTAGATGGCGCACTTGCAGTTCTAAAGAAGGCTGGCGCAAAGGCTGCCTTCACCATGAAGGGCACCTGGGATGGTCCAACTGCAGGCACCGAGTTCGAGCAGGCTTTCACCGCTCTAAAGGGCAAGGTTGACGCAGTTCTATCACCAAACGACAACAACGCAGCATCAATCATCCAGATCCTAGACAAGAACCACATGATGGTTCCTGTTTCAGGTCAGGACGCTTCACTTTCTGGTCTACAGAACGTGCTTCTAGGCAAGCAGACCGCTACCGTCTACAAGCCATTCAAGGTCGAAGCTAAGGTTGCTGCTGACACTGCAGTTGCTCTTCTACAGGGCAAGACCGTAACCGCACCAAAGAAGCTTGCTGACGGCACCCCGTTCCTAGCTTCAACTCCAATCCTGATCAAGGCAAACAACGTAAAGACTGTTGTTGCTGGTGGCGATGCAAAGGCATCTGACATCTGTATCAAGACTGTTGCCGCAGCTTGCAAGAAGTACGGCGTCAAGTAACAACTAAGTAGTGTGGCCCCGGGCCTTTCGAGACCCGGGGCCATCCTCAGTAACTAAGTCACTAAGAAAAGAGATGGCAATGGAAGGTCCAGTAATTGAACTGGCAGGCATCAAGAAGAGCTTCGGCCCGGTTGATGTTCTTAAGGGAATTGATCTAAAGGCTTACGCAGGTCGTGTTCTTGCGCTAGTCGGTGACAATGGTGCGGGTAAGTCAACTCTCATCAAAGGTTTGTCAGGCGTTCAACCATTCGACGAAGGTGTCGTTAAGTTCGCCGGTGAAGAAGTAAACATTCACACCCCTCGCGGTGCAAGCGCTCTAGGCATCGAGGTCGTTTATCAGGACCTCGCACTGTGTGAAAACCTAGACATCGTTCAAAACATGTTCCTTGGCCACGAAGAAATGCTTACCGGCACCCTTCACGAAGCCGAGATGGAACTGCTCGCGACCAAGGCGCTTCAGAGCCTCTCGGTTCGAACCGTGAAGTCGGTTCGCCAGAAGGTCTCATCGCTATCTGGTGGTCAGCGTCAGACCGTGGCCATCGCCCGCTCAGTTCTTCGCGAGGCCAAGCTAGTCATCCTTGATGAGCCGACCGCAGCTCTGGGTGTTGCCCAGACCGAGCAGGTTCTTAACCTGGTTCGTCGCCTCGCCGACAACGGTGTCGCAGTCATCATCATCAGCCACAACCTGAGCGACGTGTTCAAGGTCTGTGACGACATCGCAGTTCTATACCTGGGTCGCCTCGTGGCTCAGGTTAAGACCTCAGAAACTAACAGCACCGAAGTGATTTCATACATCACCGGCGCGAAGACTCAAGAAGGCGAGGGCAAATAATGTCCAACGAAGTTGTTTCTCTAGCTAGCGGCAATGAAGGCACGCTGAAAGATCAGTTCTCTGCCTACGTCAGCCGCCTTCGCAGCGGTGAAATGGGTTCATTGCCTGCGGTCGTCGCGACCGTGGTCTTGGCTCTCATCTTTGAGATCGCCAGCCCATTCTTCTTCACGAAGCTGAACTTCACCAACCTGTTTGTTCAGGCATCCGAGTTGACCATGCTGTCAGCAGCCTTGGTCTTCGTGATCCTGTTGGCTGAGATTGACCTTTCTGCCGGTGTCACCGCGGGTGTCGCGATGGCAGTGTGGATCGTTCTGGTCAAGTTCTTGGCTATCAACTGGATTCTTGCACTGATCGCCGCATTCGCCGTTGGTCTCCTAATCGGTTGGGTTATCGGTCTGATGGTCGCCAAGATTGGTGTGCCGTCGTTCGTTGTGACCCTGGCCTTCTTCCTTGGCTTCCAGGGAATGCAGCTGGTTCTTCTGGGCGAGGGTGGCGTTTATCGCGTCGAGGTTCCTGAGGTTCTAGCAATCATGAACAACAACATGCCTGACTGGGCCGGTTGGGTTTTGGTTGTTGCTTCAGCGGTGACTATGTTCTTGCTTTCAACCTGGGACCGCGGTCGTCGTTCACGCAAGGGTTTGGTTAACAAGCCAATCTCAATCCTCTACATCAAGATCGCGGCAGTGCTCGTTCTTGGTGGAGCGGCAGTGGCAATCATGAACCAGAACCGCAGCCAGGGTGTAATCCCAATTTCTGGTGTGCCTATCGTGGTGCCAATCACCGTGATTATCTTGTTCATCGGTTCGTTCGTTCTAGAGCGCACCAAGTTCGGCCGTCACCTTTACGCAGTCGGTGGAAACCCTGAAGCTGCTCGTCGCGCCGGAATCAAGGTTGCCAAGATTCGCATCTATGCATTCATGATCTGTGCTTTCTTGGCAGTGGTCTCGGGCATTTTCCACTCGAGCCGCATCGGCAACGTTGACGGCTCAGCTGGTCACACCATCGTTCTTTCAGGTGTTGCCGCAGCCGTCGTTGGTGGCGTGAGCCTATTCGGTGGTCGTGGAAAACTTTCACACGCCGCAATCGGTGCAATCGTGATCACCATGATCGACAACGGTCTAGGTCTGCTTCAGATGCCTGCCGGCATCAGCTTCCTAATCACCGGTAGCGTGCTGTTGCTCGCTGCAACTATCGATGCACTTGCTCGCAACCGCGGCGGAGTCATCAACCGCAACTAAGTTACTCGGGCAAAGCCCTCTCTCAGAAAGTCAGAAAATCCATGAAATTCACAAACGGTTTTTGGCTCATGAGAGAGGGCTTTTCTGCAACCTATGCGGTTGAAGCTCACCGGGCTTCGATTGTTAGCGACGAAGCAGGTGCCCCGAGAGGCCTGAATATTTTGGCGGCAACCAAGCGGGTTAGCCATCGCGGAAACACCCTCAATGCCGCGACTTTCGGAGTGTCTATTGACTCGCCAGCAGATGATGTCATCAGGGTTTCGGTCAGTCACCACACCGGTGGCAAGCCAGCCTTGAAGTTTCCGGTGACTGAATCAACCTCAACCAAGTCGGCGAACGTGTCGGCTGAGACCGCAACTTTCACCTCCGGAGCGCTTCAGGCCCGAGTCCAGCTGGGCTCAGATTGGAACCTCGAGTTTGTCGCCTCGGGCAAAGTGATCGCGCATCAGCGTTCACGCTCGCTAGGGTTTGTGATTGACCCAGATGGCAACCATCACCTATCCGCTCAGCTTTCGATTGGCGTCGGTGAACAGATATATGGTCTCGGTGAAAGATTTACACCGTTCATCAAGAATGGACAATCGGTTGAAATCTGGAACGAGGATGGTGGCACAAGCAGCGAGCAGGCATACAAGAACATCCCGTTCTATTTGACCAATGCCGGGTATGGGGTGTTCATCAACCACACCGGGCGAGTGTCGATGGAAGTTGGCAGCGAAGCGGTTGAGCGTGTGCAGTTCAGCGCGGTCACGCAAGACCTGGAATATCTGGTGATTTATGGCCCGTCGCCCAAGGAAATTTTAGATAAATACACCGCTCTCACCGGGCGACCACCAATGCTTCCGGAGTGGTCATTCGGTCTCTGGCTATCGACGAGCTTTGTCACCGATTATGACGAAAAAACCGTGCAGGGTTTTATCGATGGCATGCGCGACCGCGATATTCCACTGAGCGTCTTCCACTTCGACTGCTTCTGGATGCGCGAGTTCCAGTGGTGCGATTTCGAATGGGACCCAAGGACCTTCCCAGAACCGGCATCGATGTTGAGTCGACTAAAAGCAGACGGCTTAAGAATCAGCCTTTGGATCAACCCTTATATCGGCCAGGCGTCACCGCTATTCGAAGAAGGCAAGCGCCTTGGTTATTTGTTGCACCGAAATGACGGCCCCGGTGGAACCGCGGGCTCGGTTTGGCAGTGGGATCTATGGCAGGCCGGCAATGCGATCGTCGACTTCACCAACCCGGCTGCCCGCGAGTGGTTCAAGAGCAAGCTGCGTCCGCTTCTTGAGATGGGTGTGGATTGCTTCAAAACTGATTTCGGTGAGCGAATTCCGACCGATGTGGTCTATTTCGACGGTTCCGACCCAGAGCAGATGCACAACCTTTATACCCAGCTCTATAACCAGACCGTATTTGACCTATTGGTCGAGCACAGCAAGGATGACGCAATCGTCTTTGCTAGAAGCGCTACGGTCGGCGGTCAGACCATGCCGGTTCACTGGGGTGGAGACAATACCAGCAGCTTCGAGTCGATGGCCGAGAGCCTTCGCGGCGGCCTGAGCCTGGGCTTGTCAGGCTTTGGCTATTGGAGTCACGACATCGGTGGCTTCGAGGGCAACCCAGACCCGTCGGTCTTCAAGCGCTGGCTGGCGTTCGGTCTGCTTAGCTCACACAGCCGCCTTCACGGCAATGAGTCTGTTCGAGTGCCTTGGGCCTTCGACGAAGAGGCCGTTGAGGTCACCAGAAAATTCACCAAACTCAAGCAAGATTTGATGCCATACCTGATGGAGACTTCTCGATCGGCTCATTCGCATGGCACTCCGATGATGCGTGCCATGCTTCTCGAGTTTCCGGATGATCGAACCTGCTGGTCCCTCGACCAGCAATACATGTTCGGGCCAGATCTGCTCGTTGCGCCGGTTTTCAGCGCCTCGGGAGAGGTTGAGTTCTATCTGCCGGCTGGAACATGGACTAACTATTTCACCGGTGAAAAGTTGAATGGCGGCAGGTGGGTTCGAGAGAAACACGGCTTCGATTCGGTTCCACTTTACGTTCGCGAGGGGTCAAACCTCCTGAGCGAGTTGGTTTCGGATAAATGACAAGTTTGTTGACCAATCACATCTTTGCGGCCGACCCATCCGCGCATGTATTTGACGGGCGAGTCTATGTTTATGTCTCGTATGACGAGCCCTACACCAACAGCTATGACACCATGTCTTGCTATCACGCGCTCAGCAGCGAAAATCTGGTTGATTGGGTCGACCATGGGCGCATTTTGCACCTTGACCAGGTCGATTGGGCAATCAGTCACATGTGGGCAATCGACGCCAATTTTTGGCAGGGCAAGTATTACCTTGTCTTCTGCGCAATCGACAAGGTGACCAGCACTTTCAAGACCGGAGTCGCGATCAGCGACAGACCCGAGGGGCCTTTCACGAACCTCGGAACCATCGAGGGTGTCGAATGGGGGCAAGACCCATCGCTCTTCATCGACGGTGATGTGCCTTATCTGGTTTGGGGTGCGCGAGGATCAATTCTGATTGGTGAGCTAAATCCTGACCTCATGAGCATTAAGCCCGAGACAATCCGAAACCTTAGCGATCAGGTTGGTGGCTACGAAGGCCCTTTCCTTCACAAGTATGCAGGTCGCTACTACCTGACATATCCGGCTCTGGATAATGAGGTCTGGCCTCAGCGAATGTGTCACGCGGTGGCCGACTCGCCGCTCGGCCCCTATCAAGATCTCGGTGTCTTCATCGGGGTCTACCCGGGCAACAGTGGCACCATCCATGGTTCGGTGTTTGAATTCAAAGACAAGTGGTATTCCTTCTATCACTCGGCTTGGGTCTCGGGTTCGCAGGCCTGTCGCAGCTTGATGCTTGATGAAATTACCTATGACACCGATGGTCGCATCCTCGAGATCACTCCGATGGAATCGCCGCTGGGTCGCGAGGTGCCTGCCGTCGAACGCATCGAAGTTCACCTGGATGCCGCGGTTTCAGATCGCGCGGGCGGCCGCCACTTTGAGGCCAAGGTACATATCGACCACGGCCATGTTTCGGGCGCAACTGGTGCGGGTTATCTCAGCGGCATGACCCGGCAGGAATACGGGTTCAGCGCCCTGCTTCAGGTTGGAGTGCCTCGAGAGTATGAGGTTTGGCTTCGATATCGATCAGAAGCAGAACATGTTGCTCGTGTGGTTGCCGGGCGACACCTCTTCTATGACGGAAATCAAAACCAAAGCTATGACCAATACATAAACCGTGGAACCGTCTTCCCATCAACCAACGGTGTCTGGCAAGAGATTTTGATCGGCTCCAAGGATTTTGAGTTTGGCGATCACCTGATTAGATTTTCCAACAGCCACAATTTGCCGGCGAATGATCGGGGAATCGAAGTGGATCGATTCAGATTGGTTGCAAAATGACCTCAACTCAAAAACGAAATTTGCACGCTCGAATCGCAGTGTTTTTCTTCTTTCTATACGCTGGTTCGGCCGTGACAATCTGGGCCGTGAACATTCCCGAGGTCGAAAACCGACTCGGCATGTCTCACTCACAGCTCGGCGCGCTCCTGGTGTTTATTGGGCTCGGGGCGCTCACCTCGATGCAGTTCATGGGCCGAATCATTGACCGAATGGGAAGTAGATTTGCGACCACTCTCGCCGGCATATTCACCGGCCTAGCGCTCATCCTTCCCGGTTTAGCGCAGTCAGCCGTTTGGCTTGCGGCTGCCCTTTTCGTTCTCGGAGCCGGCATGGGAGCCGGCGATGTGGCCATGAATGCTCACGCGGTCGAGGTAGAGCGCGCTTATGGTCGCCCGATCTTCAGCGCTTTTCACGCGTTCTGGTCTTTCGGCGGTGTGCTTGGCTCGGCGATTGGTGGCCTTGCGATCGCACTTAAGATTCCAATGGTCGCTTCGATGTCTGGCTATGGACTGCTGTGTTTGGGCATCACGCTTTATGCGGGGTCAAAGCTGCTTCCGCCTGAACTTGCTCACCGCGAGGTTCACGCAAAACTCTCGAAGGCAGAAAGCAAAGAGCTCAGCAAGAGCCAGAATCAGGCGAATCGCAAGTTCCTGCCAACCGTGCTTTTGCTGGGTGTAATGGCTGGTGCGGGCGCCTTCCTTGAGGGAACCGGGGTCGACTGGTCTTCGCTGTTTCAGGTGAAGGTGCTGGGGGCTAGCGCGGCTACCGGTGCGCTTGCGGTAATGATTTTTTCGGGCGCAATGGCGCTGTTTCGCCTGGTTGCCGACAGGGTCGTGGCAGCTCGTGGTCGTCTGGTAATCATTCGCTTTGGCCCACTGGTCTCTGCATTCGGCATCGCCTGGGCTCTGTTATCTCCGACACCTGAGATTGCCCTTGTCGGTTGGTTCTTCGCTGGCCTCGGAATCTCGGCCGTGGTGCCACAGATCTTTGCTATCTCGGCTGTCGTAGGTGAAGAGTCGCACTCCGGTCGCAACATGGCGACCGTCGTTGGGCTCTGCTATGCCGGTGTGCTTGGCGGGCCCGCGATTATTGGTCTTCTAACGAATATCGTGCCACTTCAAGTCGCGCTCACCTTCGGAATCTTCCTAGGTTTGGTTATTGCCGCCGGTTCATTGCGTCTGGCGAAAAAGGTGCAGGTTTAGCTCAGACGGCTAATCGCACCGCGCAGCATCTCGGCGGTGGTTTCGGGTGGGAAGTCTGCAATGAAAGCGCCCATTGCAGACTCGCTGCCCGCGAGGTACTTGAGTTTGTCTGCCGCACGACGAGGCGAAGTGATCTGCAATTGCAAACGCACATTCTCGCCACCATCCACCAGCGGTGCCTGATGCCACGCAGAGATATATGGTGTCGGTGTGTCATAGACGGTGTCTAGCGCGCGAAGCAACTTCGAATAAATCGCTGCGAGTTCGTCTCGTTCTGCTTCGGTGAGTTGGGTGAAGTTGTGAACGTGGCGGTGAGGCAGCAAATGAATCTCAATTGGCCAGCGGCCGGCGAATGGAACGTAGGCGGTGAAGTTTTCGCCGCGAATCAACACGCGCTCGCCAGCCTGCTCGAAGGTCAAGGTGTCTGCGAATAGGTCTGGCCCGTATGCCTCGATCGAATTCAAGAGTTTTTGAGTGCGAGGTGGCACATATGGATAGGAGTAAATCTGCCCATGCGGGTGATGAAGGGTCACGCCAATTTCTTGGCCGCGATTCTCAAATGGAAAAACCTGGCGCACACCGGGTAGCTTCGATAATTCTTCGGTGCGGTCTGCCCAGGCATCAATGATGGTGCGAATTCTTGCGACCGACTGATCGGCCAGTGATCCAAGGTGTTCCGGGCTGAAGACGACAACCTCGCAGCGACCGATAGAGGCTCGCGTCGAACCGAGCTTGAGGTTTTCGACCACGGCATAGTTCTCGTCATCAACTTCGGCTAGGTCGGGGCCAAAAGACGGGCTTTTATTCTCAAAAACTGCCACATCAAAAACATCTGGAACCTCTGAAAGGTTAGTTGCAGAGCTGGGGCAGAGCGGGCACTCGTGTGCCGGCGGAAGGTGTGCACGATTGTGGCGAGCCGCAGCAACCGAAATCCAGTCACCGCTCAACGAATCGAGTCGCATTTCTGCGACTGCAGGTCTGGCGGCGGGGTCGCGAAGATCGGGCTTTCGCTCGGGTGGCAAGTTTGAGCCGCTGTCATCAAAGTAAATCAGCTCACGACCATCGCTCAGGCGAGTTGACCGCTTAGTTGTTGACATCGTTGCTCCGATTAGTTTGACCAGACCCCTCGATTATCTCGCGTCGGAACGCGCTAACGTGGGATGTTCACTAGGGTTTGCCGAAGGAAAAGCCGCTCATTAATCCTTTAGGAACATGCTGGCGGCAACGCCGATTACTAGTTTCTTAGGCATCAACTTAGAAAGCCCGGCCATAGACGCATTTCGACGGCCAACAATAACTGATGGACCAGATTTTTCTGCATCCAAGGCTTTGAAGGTCGCTGTGATTACGTCAGAAACTGGCGCCAATCCACCGGTTGGTTTTGCGCCGGCAACGTCGAAGAAGCTGGTTGCTGTGGCTCCAGGGCTCACGGCAAGCACCTTTACGCCTGAATCCTTGGTTTCGCCCCAGACGGCAGAGGTAAATGACAGAACAAAAGCCTTTGTTGCGGCATAAACGGCCATGCCCGGCACTGGCTGGTAGGCAGCCGTGCTAGCTATGTTTACGATCGCCCCAAACCCTGCCTCGAGCATCCCGGGCAAAACCGCGTGAGTCAAGTTGACCAGGGTTGAGACGTTGAGCTGGATTTCTTCCTGAACCCTCTCCAGATTCTCTTTGGCGAATCTTCCGCTGGTTCCGAAGCCGGCGTTATTGATCAGAATTTCGGGTTTCAGCTTGAGTTTTTTCAGCTCAGCCATCAACTTTGATGCCGAGCTTGATTTTGACAAATCAAGTTCGATGGTCTGGGCCTTGACACCATATTTCTCGATCAGCTCGGAGGCTAGCGCATCGAGTGATTCCTTTCGACGAGCAACTAATACGAGGTTGCTGCCTCGGGCCGCCAGCTCTTTTGCATAGTCGACACCCAAACCTGAACTTGCACCGGTAACAACTGCGGTCTTGTCTCTGTAATCCACGGAATCCTCGGTTTCACTCTTCGTTTATCGCGAGTATACGATTCGCAGATGAAGCGGAGGTGGTCAAAATTTCTAGCTCTGTGAATAAGTCTCGGCGCCTGGTTAATTTCGCGCTCGAGAGGGCTAGAGTTCACCTAAGAGCCAAATTGGTTCTCGAAAGGGTAATCATGGCTCAAAAAGAACAGCAGTCTCAGAAGAACACCAAGAAGGCGCCGGCAAAGAGCCTCAAAGAAAAGCGTCTTGACAAGCAGGCCAAGGCCGCCGACAAGAAATAACTGCCGAGACGCAGATCAAATTTGGATTTGCGACTCAAGACACCTCGAATTCAAGCGGTATTGTAGGAAAAGCCACCTGTGCTGTTGCAGATGAGCCGAACGTAAAGGGGAATACGTGAACGTCGCAAGAATCGCCGCTGCAAGCTTGACGCTTCTAGCTGGTTTGACAGTCACGGGTTGCGTTCCGGTCGCGCCAACTACCGTTCCGACAATTTCAAGCAGGGTTGAGATTAACCCACAGGCGGTTGCGGCATTGCCTGGCCAGTATTCGCAGGACGGGATCCTCAATGTAGCAATTGATCCAACCTACGCTCCCAACGAATCAACCGACGGTCACGGAAATCCGGTTGGCTGGGAGGTTGAGTTTGGCAATGCAATCGCCGCACGCCTCGGGCTGAGAATGCAATACACCAAGGTGAATTTCGCCAGTATTTTGTCGAATGTCAAACAAGGCAGTTTTGACCTGGGTTTGTCTTCGATTTTCGATATCCCTGCTCGCCGCGAAGCCGTTGACATGGTCGACTATTACTCGGCGGGAACCCAGTGGGCTCAACGTGTCGGCGGTTTGAACGTTGACCCAAACAATGCTTGCGGCCTTGTCATCTCGGTGCAAACCAGCAGCTACCAAGCTGATGTCGACCTTGTCGCCCGGAACAAGAAATGTGTTGCGGCTGGCCGCGCTCCAATCAAAATCTTGAGCTACACAATTCAAACCGACTCAATCGAGGCGGTGAAACTCGGTCACGCTGACGCGGTGGTTGCCGATTCTCCCGTGACGCAGTATGAGGTCAAGAGTTCGGGCGGAAAACTAGAAATCAAGTATCCGCCCTATGACGAACACTTCTATGGAGTAGCCGTTCAGAAGGGAAATGGGCTCTCTAAGGCCCTGCAGCTGGCTATTCAGTCTCTGATTGACGACGGAACCTACCGTGGAATCCTGGCTACCTGGGGTGTTCAGCTAGGTGCGATTCCAAAATCACTAATTAATTCAGGAAATTAAATTGCCTTCAATTCTCGATTTGCTGATTGCGCAAAAGAAACTCACCAAGGCCGAGCAGGCAACCATCGATGGCAAGCTCTCGGATGAAGAAAATATCCAGGTTTTGTTGAGCAAAGGCGTCATCACTCCGACCGACCTAGCGAAAGCCACCGCTGAGAAGAACAATATTCCATTTGTGGATCTCAGAGACTTCCCCGTGAACCCTTCAATAATTGCGCTGGTTCCGCCGGAGCTGTGCCGCAAGTATGCACTCGTTCCTATTGAGCAGACCGGAAACAGCCTCACGGTCGCAATATCGAATCCGGCAAATGTGATCGCGCTCGACGACGTGCGAGCCGCCACCAAATTGGCGGTCAAGCCGGTGGTCGCAACTCTCGAGGACATCGCCGCTGTCATCAACCTTTATCTTCGGTCAGATCAAGAAATGCAAAATTTGACCAGTGCCATCGAACTCGGACATGTCGCTTCAGATGCCCCGATCGTCGATCACAACGCCGACCAAAATGCACCTATTGTTCGCTTCGTAAATCTGCTCATATCTCAGGCGATTCAAGATCGAGCCTCCGATATTCATTTGGAGCCAGCCGAAACGGATCTTCGCATTAGATTTCGAATAGATGGGGTTCTTCACGAAACTCAACATGCTCCAAAGGCAGCTCAGGCTGAGATCATCTCTCGAATCAAGGTGATGAGCGAGATGGACATCGCCGAGCGCCGAGTTCCACAGGATGGGCGAATGACCTTCACCTTTGGCGAGTCAAAACGAGACTTGAGAGTGGCCAGCTTGCCTACAGTTTGGGGCGAAAAACTGGTCTTGAGAATTCTTGACAGCCACACCACCAACATGAGCTTTGAAGAGCTTGGCCTGCAGCCTAAAAACCTGGAGTCATACAAGAGGGCTGTTACGAAACCGTGGGGCATGACGCTGGTGACTGGGCCTACCGGATCCGGTAAGACCACAACCCTGTATGCGAGCCTTGCCCTGGTCTCGGGCCCTCAAGTCAATGTGATCACCATTGAAGATCCAATTGAATATCGAATGGACGGCATCAATCAGATGCAGGTGAATGCAAAGGCGGGGTTGACCTTCGCCACGGCTCTTCGCTCGATGCTGCGTGCCGATCCGAACATCATGATGGTCGGAGAAATTCGAGACCGTGAAACTGCCCAAATAGCCGTTGAGGCAGCCTTGACCGGTCACCTCGTGCTCTCCACTTTGCACACCAACGATGCTCCGAGTGCAGTTACGAGATTGGTCGAACTTGGGGTTGAGCCATTCTTGGTCTCGTCGTCGCTCGACTGCGTCGTGGCGCAGCGTCTGGCAAGAAAACTGTGCGAAATTTGTCGCGAATCTTTTGAACCCGATGCAGCACATTTGCTTGAAGCAGGTTTCCCAGAAAAGTTGACCGGCAAGGCTACTTTCTATCGGGCGGTTGGCTGTGAGCACTGTTCTCAAACTGGTTATCGCGGTCGCTTGGCGATCCAGGAAGTGATGCCAGTGACTGAAGAGATCGAGAGCCTCATCCTGAGCCGAGCATCGAGCACGGAGATAGAAAAACAGGCGCTCAAGCAGGGTATGTCCACGCTTCGCGAAGATGGGTTCTTAAAAGCAGCGAAGGGTCTCACCAGCATAGAAGAGGTTCTGAGGGTGGTTGCCTAATGAATCAACGAAAAATCATCGTCGATAACAAAATCACCGAAGCTCTTGAAAGCCTCGCAGAGAGACGTGCCTCTGACCTGCACGTTATCTCTGGGGCAATTCCAAGAATTCGCATCGACGGCTTGCTGCAGGATCTGCCCGGAGCACAGGTGTGGTCGAGCGAAATCGTGGAGGAACTTATTGATTCGCTATTGGGGCCAGAGCAACTTGAGCGCTTTAATCGAAGCCTCGAGCTCGACTTTTCGTTCACGCTTCCCAATCTAGCGAGATTCAGAGTAAATCTATATCGACAGCAGGGGCTATTAGGTGCGGCTTTTCGAGTGATCCCGAAAGAGATTCCTTCGCTGTCAAACTTGGGAGTGCCCCAGGTGGTTAGCGACTTCACACAGTTGCCTAGAGGTTTGGTGCTTGTCACCGGCCCAACCGGCTCGGGTAAGTCAACAACTCTGGCCTCGATGATTGAGCTAATCAACTCGTCGAGAGCGGTTCACATCATGACCGTGGAAGATCCAATCGAGTTCACCCATGATCCAAAGCTCGCGATGATCAATCAGCGCGAGGTCGGCACTGACACATTGAGTTTTGCCAGTGCGCTGCGCCACGTGCTCAGACAAGATCCAGATGTAATTCTGATTGGCGAGCTTCGTGATCACGCAACCATTTCTGCTGCACTGACTGCTGCCGAAACTGGCCACCTCGTTTTCGCAACCCTTCACACTCAGGATGCACCCCAGACAATCGATCGAATCGTCGACGTGTTTCCAGCCGATCAGCAGGAGCAAGTGCGCATTCAGCTGGCGATGACACTCAAGGGCATAGTTTCGCAAGTTCTGCTTCCTAGGGTCAATAAGGGGCGCGTTTTGGCAACCGAGATTCTTTTGGTCACTCCCGCCGTTGAAAATCTCATTCGTGAAAACAAGGTCTTCCAAATTCCGTCAGTTTTGGCTTCGGGCCGCGCGCTTGGAATGAATTCGCTCGACCAAAGCCTGGCAAACCTGGTTCACGATGGAGCAATTGAAGTGAAGTCGGCCTATGACGTGGCCAGAGATCGAGATGAACTCACCCGATTGCTTGGCTTTGAAAAAGTGGCTTATAACGCTGCAGCTGCAGGACTCGGCCTTACCAACCGTGGAAAGCGAGGCTCTTGATGGCTAAAATCGTCGATTACTCATATGAGGCGAGAAACGCAAAGGGGCGAATCGAGACTGGCGTTGTCTCTGCCGAATCTAAAACCGTGGTCATGTCAAAGCTTCAGGCCAAGGGGTTGTCACCGATTGCGATAACTGAGGGTGCGCCTGCAAAGCGGCCAGCGTTGTCGATAGAGCTGCCGAGGTTCGGCAACCGCATTAGCTCAAAAGACTTGGCCATAATGACTCGCCAGATGTCAACCATGGTTGCGGCGGGACTTCCGCTTTCTCGAGCGATCAGCATTCTCGAGGGGCAAACCGAGAATAAGACGCTCGCTAACACGCTCGCAGACGTTCGGCTGGATCTTCAGGCGGGCATGACCTTTTCGGGTGCCCTCGAAAGGCGCAAGGATGTTTTCCCGGTCTTGATGACCAGCCTGGTCGAAGCCGGTGAGGCCGGAGGTTTTCTAGATAAGTCGTTGGAGGCGATTGCTAAGACTTTCGAGAACGAGTCCAAATTGCACTCGGCAATCAAATCTGCAATGACCTATCCAGTCGCAGTTCTGGTCATGGCGATAGTCGGCGTCTTTGCGATGCTGATTTTCATCGTCCCCATTTTTGAAAAAATGTTTGCCCAACTTGGCGGAACCCTTCCGGCCCCAACGCAATTTTTGGTCACTCTTTCTCCGATTGCAGCTTGGATTTCACCCTTCCTAATCGTTTTCATATTCATATTCATTAGTTGGTGGTCAAAGAATAAAAACGCCCTTTGGGTCAGAAAATTTATTGACCCTTTCAAGCTTAGAATCCCGATTTTTGGGCCATTGAACAAAAAGATTGCCCTGTCTAGGTTTGCGAGAACCTTTAGCAACATGATCGGTTCAGGTGTGCCGATTTTGCAGGCGCTGAGCGTAATCGGCAAAACCTCCGGAAACCTGGTCGTCGAAGAGGCAGTAGCCAGAGTCCAAGAGTCGGTTCGGCTTGGCACCACGGTCAGTCAACAAATGGCAAACGAAAAAGTGTTTCCGACGATGATTACCCAAATGATCTCGATCGGTGAATATTCAGGTTCGCTCGAAGTGATGTTGGCGAAGGTTGCTGACTCGTTCGACCAAGAAATTGAGGCGACGACCAGTCAACTTACTTCGTTGATCGAACCAGCCATGATCGCATTTATCGGCCTGATCATTGGTGGAATGGTAATCACTCTCTATTTGCCAATCTTCAGCATCTACAGCGTGATCAAGTGATTTTGCCAAGGTCGAAAGAAACTTCAAAAAACGTTTCTAAAGTTTCGCCGGCAGAGTAGATTGAAAGCATCCGGGGTAAAGGCCCCGAGAATAAAAGGGGAAAGCAATGAAAACTCAGTTCATCCAGAGACTGGAAAATAAACTCGGATCTAAGAAAAGCTCAAACGCAGGATTCTCGCTTATCGAGCTTCTTGTTGTCGTTTTAATCATCGGCATTCTGTCGGCCATCGCTATCCCAATCTTCTTGGGTCAGCAAAACCAGGCCAAGGATGCGGCTGCAAAGTCAGACCTAGCCAACGCGAAGGTTGCCATGATTTCTTACTCCGTTTCTAACTCGGGTGCCTGGGCATCGGCAACTTCTCAATTGACCACCTACGGCTTCGTTCAGTCTGACGGCGTAACCTCGGTGACAATCGCCTCAACCCCACCAACTGGTGCAGCATTCTGCATTTCAGCGGTGTCTGGTGCAAACAACACCTTCCACGTTAAGGACACCGGTGGTGTCTTGGCAGGGCCTTGCTAAAGATTTAAAAAAATAGCGCGGTTGGGGTTTTGACGTCTGGTCAGCCCCAACCGCACTTTTTCAAGGGGGTGAAGTTGTGAGTGATAAGACTTCGGGTGTGCAGTTGAGAGACTCGGATGGCGGTTTTAGCCTCGTCGAAATCGTGGTTGCGTTGTTTGTTCTAGCGGCCTTGTCACTCGCCCTGATTCCCGCTTTGGTGGTTGGGGTCCAACAGGCTAAAAATAATGCTGTCATAGCAGCGGCAACCGAAATGTTGTCATCCAGGATGGACGATTCAAGAGGCCAGGCATCAACTTGTCAGGCATTGACTTCCTTTGCCTCGAGCACAGTAGCCGATCAAGTGGAAGCCCATGGCATTTTTTTGCACCTAAATCAAACTCTCGGTTCATGCCCAGCCACCTATCCGGGAACTGTCAAATACACCGTCTCGGTCGTTCGTCTAGACACTGGCGCAGTTTTGGCGACGTCATCAGAATTGGTCTATCTTCAGGGGCCCTCATGACCCGTGAAGTGGCAAGAGATTCTGGCATGGGGCTAGTCGAGCTAATCATTTATATCGCCCTAACTCTGGTTATTCTTTCGAGCCTCGGCGGCGTGGTCATTTCAATGGTCTCGGTTCAGAATCAGGTGATGAACTCGGCAAACACGGCCGAGCAGGCCCAATTGGTTTCTCGAAGCATCCACTTCGGTGTCGGAAATTCCTCGGCGGTAGATTTGCAGTCGGTCAACGGCACCGATCAACTGCTTCGAGTTAGGAGTTCGTCGCTGACTTCCTCAACGGTTTGGTCTTGTCAGGCTTGGTATTTCAGCCCGAGCGAAAAGTCAATGCGTTTCAAGAGCTCGAGTTCAGCAATCGCCGCGCCTAGTGCGGCTGACCTTGCAAACTGGACACTGCTGGCATCGGGCGTCTCGACCGCACAGGGGCAGCAGGTATTCACTCTGAGTGGCTCGCGAGTGTCACTTGTTTTCGCACAGCAACTAACCACTGAAGCGCCAATTGTGATCAAGACCTCGGCGTCCGCGCGTGCTGGAGTGAGGGTGAGCGCACCATGCTTCTGAGCGCGCAATCAAAGAAATCCGAAGCGTTGAGAACTCAAACTGAGCGCGGCTCGGCACTGCTCATTGTCGTTGGCGTAATGGCGCTAGGTTTGCTTATCTCGGCTCTGATAGCCTCGTCGCTAACGGCAACTTTCACATACAGCTCGACTGCAAAGGCCGGAATCCAGGCCCAAACCGCGGCTGAGAGCGGCGTAGCTTCGGCTTTGGCTGGCCTCAACACCGTGGGAAGCTGTGATGCCGTCGGAGGCGTCTATCAGGACAACACCAATCCTAGATATCGAGCAACCACTTGGCGTTCAGTCGATGGCGCCACCTGGGTGCGCGCCTGTCCCGATCTCACTACAACTCAGGTTCGAATTATTTCGACCGGGTTTGCTCAGGGAAGCGGCATAGGGTCAGCCACGAGCGAAAATCAACGAATTGTTGAGGCTACCTACAGCTATGGAGCTGGTTCATCAGGCGGAAGCACGCCTGGCAATGCCATGTATGTCTACTCTGCCGGAAACCTAGACACCTACCACATCAATTCCTTGGGGGTTTTGGCTAGTGATGTAGCCGTGACGACCGGCGATTTTTCTTGCACAGGCCCAACGGTTATCCAGGGAACAGTGCTGGTCGGTCAAGGGTCGGCTAATCTGACCAACGATTGCACAATCTATAACTCGGTTTTGGCAACCGGAGCCGTGACGCTGACTTCGAACTCGCAAATCCGCGGCGATGCAACTTCAACCGGGGCGGGTGTGACGCTTTCAAATGTCACCGACACCATCGGTGGAAACGTCTATGCGAATGGTGCAGTGAGCACCAACGGAAATATCTCCGGAAGTGTTTCGGCGGTTGGGGCAGTGACATTGGTTCAGGGCAGTTCGGTCGGAGGAAGCATCGCTGCCGGTGCACAGGTTTCGATCTCTGGCAGTGTCGGGGGTTCAGTGACAACCCCGGGCAATATGAGTTTCGTCTCCACTGGCAGCGTCGTTGGTTCGGTTCGAATCGGTGGGACCTTGACCTATGGAAAACTGACCAATTCAGCCGCTGCGGCCGCGTTAATCAGTCAGGGGAAAGTTTCTGGCACTATCAGTTATGGCCAGGCTGGCATCGCAGCTCCGTCGCCAAAGTCCGCGCCTATTTTGCCGGGTTGGATAGACCTCAGCTACAGTTTCGCCACCTGGCAGGCCAATGGTTTTGCAACCGAACTTATCTGGCCTTCAAACATCGGTTGCACTCTTGGCGATGCGAGCAGCACCACTCCGTCGGGTGCGCTTTACCCTTGGTATCAACAATTGAAGGGCCTCACCTCGCCAACCGTGATCGATGCTAGATCTTGTTCCAGCGTCTCGGGTTCAATGTCTGTTAACTTCAAGACCGACGTCGCTTTCATCGGAACAAACTTCGGCTTCGATTCGTTGACTCTTGCATCTGGCGATTCACAGGCGCATAAGGTTTGGTTTATTGTTCCTGACGCCCAGCCGAGTGTGGCTGGGCCGCAGTGCACAAAGCACGGCGGAAACTTTACGGTAAGCACCACATCAAGCGTTAGCACTCAGATCGATGCCTTTGTCTATGCACCTTGTTCGATAGCGATCAACAACGGCACAACCTGGACCGGCCAGCTCTATTCGGGCGATATGGTTGGTGGCGGTGGCACGCGAGTGTTGAACTATGTGCCGATTGGAATTCCTGGAACCTCAATTGGCGGAAGCCCGCTGCCTCCAACCCCGGGTCAGGTTGGCAGCCTTATTTTTGAACGAAATCGGTCTGACAACGGCGAATGAACATCCTTTTAGATTCCATTTCGGCGCTCCTTGGTCTTGCCTTTGGCTCCTTCACAAACGTGGTTATTTTTCGAAACCTCAGTGGTCGCCGCGACCTTAGAGCATCGAGCGCTTGCGTTAACTGCGGCGCCAAGATTCAACCTCGAGACAACATCCCACTGCTTTCCTGGCTGCTCTTGAGGGGCAAGTGCCGCAATTGCGGCTCCCAAATCTCGCCTATTTATTTCGTAGTCGAGGCAACCGCAGCAATACTGTTTGTGGCTTTTCGAAACCTCCCGAATCGCATTTCTTCGACAGCAAATTTTGAAGCCCTAATTCACTGCCTGCCGCTGACGGTTGGCCTTTGGTGGTTTTCATGCGCGTCGATTGCACTCGCGGTGATCGATTTCAAGCAATTTCGGTTGCCTAGCCGAATAATTTTCACGACATTTTCAGTGGTGTTTATCGCATTCGCGGCGACAGCATTTCTTGAGGGAGCCTGGGATGTTTTCATGAGGGCAATTCTTGGATCGCTGCTATCCATTGCGTTCTTCGGGGTGATTCACCGGCTTTTTCCGAGGGGTATGGGTTTGGGCGATGTCAAACTCGCGGGTCTACTTGGGCTGCTCCTGGGCTGGTTCGGTTGGGGCGCGCTCATCGTTGGCAGCATTTGGGAATTCCTGCTGGGTTCAGCCTTTGGTTTGTTACTGATCAGTTTGCAACGTGCCAAATCAAAGTCGGTCATCGCCTTTGGCCCTTGGATGCTCGCGGGCACAATTCTGGGGATATTTTTCGGCGAGCAGGTCTGGCAAAGTTATCTCTCGCTTTTGCATACAGCCGTGCACTAGTGGAATAGGCTAGCGAGGGGGAGGGTACATTGTCGAAACGCATAGTTGGCTTGGACTTCGGGAGGAAGTCGATTCGGGCTGCCCAGATTCTCAGGGTGGCCGGCAAAGAACCAATCATCGAAAAGCTTGATTCGATCACCATTCCCTCGGGCATCCTTGAGTATGGCGAAATAATCGATCGCGAAGGGTTTTCTGCTCTCATGCAGAAGCTTTGGCAGAAGGCAGCCTTCGACACCCGACACGTTGCGATTTCGGCCGGGAGTCTGCACGTCTTCGCCCGCGAAATTGATGTTCCACAAATGAGCATGCAAAGAATTCGGGAGTCACTGCCATTTGTGCTCGACGGAGTTTTGCCAGTGCCCGCCGACGAATTGTTCTTGGACTTCTATCCAATTGAAGAGGGTGTCGAAGAGTCGGGTTTGACCTTCAAAGGTCTTGCTGTGGCTGCAGAGATTTCTCACGTCGAGGCTTTGGTTAGTTGTCTATCGGTAGCAAAACTTCGCCCTATGGTCGTCGACTTTGCCCCATTTGCGCTTCTTCGCTCGATTGTTGAGCACCCAAACTCCGAGAAACTTCATGTTTACATAGACATCGGAGCCGGAGCCACCTATTTCCTAATTGCCAAGGGCCGGGTGCCTCTCTTTGTTCGAATTCTTCCGACGGGCGGAAGCGAAATAGATCGATTGTTGGCTGCCACGCTTCGAATCACCGAAGAAGAGGCCGAATTAGTGCGCATGGAGGTCTCGTTGACCTCACAGGCCAAAGACAGTGCCGATGTTAGAACGGCAACGATTGCAGCCCTGCAGGATTTGCTCACCGGGCTTGCAAGCACCGTCGATTATTACGAGCAGTCGCACAAGGTGGCTCTGCGAAAGGACTCCCGCGTGACCCTCTCCGGCGGTGTTTCGAAGCTAAAAGGGTTAGACAGCGTGCTCGGAGACTTTTTGGGCATGAAGGTTGAGCCGAACACGAAGGTGAGAAATGCTCAGCCAGCCGATAGTTTGAAAATCAAGCCTGAAGATCAAGTGCCATACCTCTTAGCCGTCGGCTTAGGTCTTGCGGAGGTTTCAAATGGCTAGTCAGCAAAATCGCCTACCAGTGGCCGGGCAGCTGCCTCAGGCCGATTTTTTGCCGCCTCACGTCAAAGAACTGCACGACGGTCGCCGCAACCGACACCGGTTAGCGATAGCCACGGCAATCGTGGCAACGGTTTGCGGTGCAGCAATGCTGATGAGCGTTGCCGCGCTCAACGTGGCAACTGAATCGTTGGCTGCCGAGCGATTGGCGACACAAAAAATCCAGGTCGCTCAGTCGAGCTATTCCGACATCATTTCGCTAATGCACGAATCGCGAATCCTTGGTCTTGCCTACTATGTCGCATCCGAGCCCGAGGTGGATTGGCCGACCCTGGTTGGGCTTATTTTGCGGCCACTCAGCGGCGGAGCGAAGATCACCTCGATTGACTTGAGCGGAACTTCATCGGCTACCACGGTCGACACTGCGCCGCTATCGGGGCAGTCGATTACAGTGACCGTTAACGTCGACCTCGTCGGAAACAGCTATTCAGGAATCGAATATTTCTTGCTCGATGCTCGTCAATGGCCTGGATACTCAAATGCCGAGATCAAGGAGATGCACCGAACGCCAACGGGATACGTTGCGACCCTGGATGTGCACCTTGGCCTTGCCGCTCTTGTCGATGATTCGAGACACCGCCAACTTCTAGAGGATAAGGTGACACCTTGAAGCCGAAACAACTTTGGACCTTCGGTGCATTTGCCCTGATGGCCGCCATTGGCATCAGCACTGTGGCGCTGGGAGTTCTTCCAAACCTCGCGCAAATTTCTGTGCTAGAAGCTAACCGAATTCAAATTCGTGAGGCAAATCTGGTCAAGCTAACTTATTTGGCCGACCTGAAATTGAAGGCGGCCGATAAGGCAACCTTGTTGGTTGCCCTCGAAAAAAAGCGTCAATTGGTTCCAACTCGACTCTCAAACGTCGAGTTCATGGATGAGTTGAAATCTATCGCCGACAAACGCAAAGTCATCGTTGATAAGTTGAGCACCACGAGGCCTCAGCGTTTTGTCGCGCCACCACCCTTGAAGCCGAATCCCGAATATCAGCTCGCCATTAATGAACTAGGCAGCAATCAATTGTTTGTGTCTAATCTTGCGTTTTCACTGCAGGGCAAAATGTCAGACATAGCCCTGGCTTTGCAAGACCTGAATTCTGGCTCCAGGTATGTTCTTGTCACTCGACTCGTCGTGCCCAAGGCTCAAGGGCTCGGCCCAGCAGTTGTCACAGCCGATTTCACCGGGCAAATATTCACTCTGTCTGCTCAGTAGTCTGGCGCCAGAGATCTGCTGGAACCTTCGCGCCTGAGAGCGACCAGTCGCACGTGACCCAAGTGCGGCCTGCGTTCGTTCCTCACATCCACACAAACAAAACAAATCCCCACCCATTGGGTGAGGATTTGTGTTTGTAGGCCCCGTGGGGATCGAACCCACGACCCACGGATTAAAAGTCCGTTGCTCTAACCAACTGAGCTAGAGGCCCTTGCGTGCTTTGCACGAACTCTAAGTTTACCCACGCTCGACGCCGCAAAATGTTCTTTCTCGGCAATCTTGCAGTTTGATGGTGGATGCTTAAGCCATGCCTATGCGATTTGCTCACCCCATGCGCGCCTTTGCCATCGCAATATTTGGGTTTTTGGTGACGCTTTGGAATTTGGGAACTCCTTCGCTTTGGCAAGATGAAGCGGCAACCATCGCTGCCTCGAATCGCCCGATTTCCTCGTTGCTCAAGATGCTCACCAACATCGATGCTGTCCACAGCCTCTATTACGGCATCATGCACTTCTGGGGCGGCGCCTTCGGGTTTTCCCCTTTCGGCGTGAGGTTTCCGAGTGCCCTCGCGGTGGCGTTCAGCGCATACTTGCTCTATTTTTTGGCATTGAAGCTAACTTCAAAATCTTCGGTGGCAATCTGGTCGGCCTTGGTTTTCATTGCGTTGCCCAGGACCCAGTTGTCGGGTGTTGAAGCCCGATCAAACGCGCTGACCGCAACGGTGGCGATTGCGCTGACCTTGGTTTTTGTCTGGGTTCTCGAGAATCCCAAATCTTGGCGCCGTTGGATCGCCTATTTGATGTTTGCCACCCTCTCGATCAATCTCTTTATGTTCAGTGGGTTAATTTTCCTTGCCTTCGCGGCCTACTTGGTTTTTCAAAACCGTGGTGCACTCAGATCGTTTATCCTGGCCACGGCGCTAGCTTTGGTGCTGGCGGCGCCGGTTCTGATCTATGGTTTCAAGGAGAAAGCCCAGGTCGGCTGGATTACTGCGAAGCCGATCTATCAGTATCTTTGGGAAGCCGTGATCGCTGTCGACTTCGGCCGAGCCTGGCCGATGGCGATTCTGGGTGTCTTGCTTGCCTCATTTGCGGTGTTCAAGCGAGCATCGGTTTTGGTCTTATGTTGGGCGGTTCTGCCGAGCCTCGTTTTGGTGCTAGTTTCAGTGATCTGGCAGCCCTACTTCGTCGATCACTATCTAACTTTCACCACACCGGCAACCGCAGTTCTGGTTGCTATCGGCATCTCTGAAATCAGGTGGCCTAAGCCAAGCCCACGTCGAGGTGCCGCCCTGCAGCTTTTGGTTGGCGCACTGCTGCTGGCACTAAGCGTTCCAAGTTTTGTGGCAAGTCGCGACCCTGCTGCCAAGGGCACTGAGTGGGCGTCAATCGCGCAGGTCATCAACGCCAACAGCAAGCCAGGCGATTCGATCTTGCTGCCAGATGCCACCTCTAAGTCGTCACGTGTTTTAGATCAAATAATCGTGGCCTATGCGCCAGATTTTGTCGGTCGAATCGATCTGACGCTTGTCGAGAGGCCTGAGGCAACTCGGCGGTTGTTCGGCAAGCGCATCCTTGAGCGGAACGCGCCGGAACCCGGCTCTGGCCGAGTAGTGCTCGTCGAAGACCCCACCGCCTCGTCTCAGAGACCGAGCTGGCTTGGGCGCGATTTCACCGCCGGTCGAGTCATCAACTTTGCCACCGCAATCGTTAGGTTGTTCGACCGCAAAAAATAGGCGCCTGGACTAATGCTGGCATAATCGAAGAATGCCTAATCTGCCTACCGAATTGCGTCCCCTCGAAGAGTTGCGCGAGCGTCATAGCTCAAAGTGGCGTCGATTCAACCGCGATGTTTTGCCTATGCATGTCGCCGAGATGGATTATGAGATTGCCCCGGGCATCAAGTCTTTGATCATCGACTTTGTCACCAAGTCAGACCTCGGCTATCTCGGGCCGATTCCAGAGCTTGGCGAGGCCTTCTCGGGTTTTGCAAAGCGCCACTGGAACTGGTCGGTTGCTGCCACGGATGTTCGCCTTGCGACCGATGTGGGCGTTGGTGTGGTCGAGATTCTGCGTGCCGCTGGTTCACCTGGCGACAAGGTGGTTGTCAACTCTCCGGTCTACCACTCGTTCTATGAGTGGATTAAAGAGGTCGGCATGGATGTAGTTGATGCTCCGCTCATACGTGAAAAGGTCGGCGGGCCAACCGAGGAAAACCCAGACACCTTCGACAAGCCTGTGACTCTGTGGCGCCTCGACATCGACGCAATCGAAGCCGCATTTAAAGCCGGCGCCAAGTTCTTCTTGATGTGTAACCCTCAGAACCCTGTTGGTCGCATGCACACCGCCAATGAGTTGCGCCAGATTGCTGGATTGGCAGCGCGCTATAACGTGCTGGTGATCAGCGACGAGATTCACGGCCCACTGTCGTATCCGGGCGAAAACTTTGTTCCTTTTCTGTCGGTTTCTGATGAGGCAAAGCAGAACGGTGTGATTGTCACAGCGGCGAGCAAGACCTTCAACCTAGCCGGACTAAAGGCCTCGATCATCGTCACTCAGAGCGACGAGGTTCGAGCAAAATTGGCAAAGTTGCCAGAAGCGATGCACTGGCGTTCATCCCTGATTGGTGCATTTGCCATGGCAGAGGCCTATGAAAATGGCGATGCCTGGCTAAAGGGCACCATGATGACCCTCAGCGATGCGCGCAAGTTGCTTGCCGCAGAGATCGCCGAGAAATTGCCTACCGTTGACTTCCACCTGCCTGAAAACGGCTATCTCGCCTGGCTTGACCTGAGTTCGTTGAACCTGGGCGAGAAGCCTGCGGCTTTGTTGCTCGCCAAAGAAAAGGTGTCGTTTGTTCCCGGCGACGAACATGGCGAGGCGTATGGTCAGTTCGTGAGAATTAACTTTGCTTGCCGACCAGCGAGCATCCGAGCCGCCATCGACAAAATCGCCAACCAGGCGGCAAAGGCGACTAAGCGCTAAGTGCCTGCTTGAGGTCGTGAATCAAGTCATCCACGTGCTCTAGACCAACCGAAAGTCGCATCAAGTTCTCGGTGATGCCCATTGCGGCCTGAACATCGGCGCTCAAACGACGGTGAGTGGTCGAGGCCGGGTGCGTGATCAAAGATTTGCTATCACCCAGGTTGTTTGAGATGTCGATGACCTTGAGCGCGTTCATAAATTTGAAGGTCGCTGCCTTGTCGCCGTCGATTGCGAACGCAACGGTTGAGCCACCGCCACCCATCTGCTTCTTGGCCAGGGCATAACCCTTGTGCGACTTCAAAAACGGATAGGAAACTAGCCTGATGCCCTTTTGCTTCGACAAGAACTCTGCGACCTTGAGGGCACTCTCGTTCATGCGCTGAACTCGCATGGTCATGGTCTCAAGCGACTTGAGCAGCACCCACGCGTTGAAAGCGCTCATCGATGGCCCGGTGTGGCGGGCAAACGGCAAAACCTTTGTCTTGATGTATTCACGAGAACCAAGGATGGCTCCGCCAAGCACGCGACCCTGGCCGTCGATGTGCTTGGTGGCCGAATAGAAGACCACGTCTGCACCCAGTTCGAGTGGCTTCTGCATGACCGGTGAGGCCATCACATTATCGACAACCACGGTTGCGCCGACCTGGTGAGCCAGCTTGCTGACCATCGCGATGTCGACGATTTCCATGAGCGGGTTCGACGGGGTCTCGACTACTACCACAGCGGTCGGCTTGTTTAGTGCCTTGGCCCAGTCCTTCTCGTCGGTTCCCTCGACCAATTCGAAGGTTACGCCCCAAGAAGGCAAAATCTCGGTGATGATCACATAGCAAGAGCTAAACATCGACGCTGAGGCAACCACGTGGTCGCCTTGCTTCACCAAGCAGGCAACCGAGGCAAACATCGCGGCCATTCCCGAACTGGTGGCAAAACAGGCCTCTGCGCCCTCGATCGCGGCAAGGCGATCTTCGAACATGGCGACGGTCGGGTTCGAGAAGCGGCTATAGAGGTGGTGCTCGGTTTCATCCTTGAATGCTGACTCCGCCTGCTCGGCAGAGTCATAGGTGAAGCCCGAGTTCAAATACAGCGCCTCTGCGCCCTCGCCAAATCCGCTGCGAGCCAACCCGCCACGAACTGCAAGCGTGTCAGGCTGAAGCTCCCAGTCTGGAAGCTGAGCTTCGGTCAGATCTGAATATCCCCATGGGCGAGTTCTCTTGGTCATTACTCGATTATATCGGCAGCACGCGGTTTTCTAGAAGGCCACTCAACCAGCAGCATCGCGGCGATCATGATTAGACCACCCAAAACTGTCTTAAATTTCAGGATCTCTTGGCCTACCGCCACCGAAATGCCCGCGGCGAAAACCACCTCGCTGGTCAAGATGATTGCGACTCGCGAAGCATCCATGTGGCTCTGAGCCCAGGTTTGAACGAAGAACGCCACTGCGGTGGCAAAGACAGCGGTGAAAATGATTGCGAACCAGCCGCTGAAATCGACCGGTGCTTGAATGCCATCGGGAACCGCGCCAATCCAGCTCACCACCGCGACGACCGCCAGTTGCACGACGGTTAGCGCATACGAGTTGAGGCCGCTGCTCCAGGCGCCGAGGCCGATGATGTGAGCCGCGAATAGAATCGCGCACAGAATCACCCAGATTTGACCGACCTCGATTGAAACGCCGTTGATCGAAATCAGGGCCAGACCGACGGTTGCCAGGGCGACGCCCCAGACAACTTTTTTGCCTGCCTTTTGGCCAAGGATGAGCCAACCGAGCACCGGGGTGACCACGACGTAAAGGCCGGTGATAAAGCCGGTGATTGCTGCGGTTGACATCGATAGTCCGATGGTTTGGGTGATATAGCCGCCGCCGAGCAGCAAACCGAGCACTATGCCCTTCTTGAGCACCTCTTTGTCTATTGCCCTAATCACCTGTGGTCGAGCGGCGACCATGATGGCGGTCGCGATGGTGAAACGGAACGCCAAGAAATCGAACAGTGGTTGACGTTCGATGGCGTCCTTCATCAGGACAAATGCTGCACCCCAAACGGCTGCCACCGAAATCAGGGCGATGGCCGCCCAATAGTTGCGTTTCATCCCGCCAGTCTAACCAGCGCGACTAAACATCCGAGCGGTTAGCGTTTGCCAGTTGCCACTGATTTGGCCATCGACGGAAAAACCAGACCGTGCATTGGCCAGACTGCCCACCAGTATGCGTGACCGAGCAAACCCTTGGGCGCATAAATCGCTCGTTGGGTGACGGTGCAGCCTCCGCCGGGTTTCTCGGCGACCGAAAACTCGAGCCAGGCCAAACCAGGCATTTTCATTTCGGCGCGCAGGCGAAGCAGCCTTGGGCGTTCGAGAGCTTCGACTCGCCAAAAGTCGAGCGCATCGCCGACCAAAAGGGTCTTAGGGTCGCGACGCCCTCTGCGAAGGCCCACACCGCCAATCATCTTGTCGGCCAGCCCACGAAGTTGCCAGGCCCAGGTAGCTGTCGAATAGCCATTGTCGCCGCCAATCGCCTCGATTCGAGCCCAAACCGTCTCGATTGGGTCTTTTGACTCAACCACGCGAACGTCGGTATAAAGCGAGCCTCCTGCCCAGTTTGGGTCGGTCGGCAGTGGCTCGGATGGCGAACCTGGGAATGAGGCATTCGACCAGCGGGTTTCGACTCGGGCATCCTTGATTTTGGTCAGGGCAAGTTGCACGGCCTTTTTGAACGGGGTTAGCCCACCGGGTGGGTCGGGAATCAAAGCCTTGATCGAGTCGTCTCGCGCAACAACTTCGTTTTTGAGGCTCGCAACCAGGCGTCTGGCGAGGGTGTAGGGCACCGGGGTGACCAGCCCAACCCAGCCGCTCGACAGTCTCGGGGTGAGCACCGGAACCGGGATGATGATTCGTTTGCGAAGGCCGGCCGCCTCGGCATACTTTTCCATCATCTGCTTATAGGTGTAAATTTCGGGGCCACCGATGTCATAGGCGCCGGTGATTTTGGGGTCGATTGCAGCCGCGCCAACCAGATAGCGCAGCACGTCTCGAACGGCGATCGGTTGAACTCGAACCTGAACCCACTTCGGAACCGTCATGATTGGCAGGCGTTCGGTTAGATAACGCAGCATTTCGAAGGATGCCGAACCCGAACCAATCACCACAGCCGCGCGAAGTTCGATGGTTGGGATGCCCGAGGCTCGAAGAATCTCGCCGGTGTCGGCTCGAGATTGCATGTGTGGCGAGAGTTCTTCGCCGGGGGCGATGATTCCGCCGAGATAAACCAGTCGGCTGACTCCCGCAGACTTTGCGCATTTCACAAAATGTTCGGCGAGCTCTCGCTCCTTGGTCTCGAAGTCATCCTTGGACATCAGGGCGTGAAGCAAATAGTAGGCGACATCGACGCCCTGCAAGGCCTGCGTGAGCGCGTATTCATCGTTCGCGTCGCCAGAGGCAACCTCAACGCGGTTGATCCACGGATGATCTTTGAGTCGCTCTGGGTTTCTGGCCAGGACACGCACGCGATAACCGTGATTCAGCAACTCGACAACCAGGCGACCGCCGATGTATCCGGTGGCTCCGGTCACCAGGCACAGGGCCGGCAAACCCGCGCGAGATTTCAGAACTGGAAGGCCGACACTGAGTAACTCGCTCATGGTTATCTCAAGGAGTTACTTAGAGTTTTTGTTCCCTTTGGCGGCCTTCGGTGCCGCCTTTTTGGCCGGCGTCGCCTTCTTAGCAGGAGTTGCCTTTTTCACGGGTGCGAGCGGTGCTGCCGGCGCATAGGTCTCGATGGATACGATCGCACGCTTTTTGCCCTCTTGAGGAGCAGTCATGTGCACTACGGTCATGTGAGCCGGTGCGAGTGCGGCCGATTCGGCGAGCACTGGGCGGTGGTGGGTGGTGCCATACTCGGCAAGGGCATCGAGGATTGTTGGAAGCGCTGGTCGATGCGAGCAGATCACAGCTGGGCTGCCGTCGGTAACCAAATCGTGAACCACCTTTAGGGTTCGACGAGGTCCGGTCTTGTTGCCAAATTCACTCAGCTGGTGGCGCTCAATCAGTTTGAGTTTCTTGGCCTTGGCAAAAGGTTCAAGAGTGGTGCGGCAGCGCTCCCAAGAGCTGGTGATCAGTCGCTTCGGGGCAAAAGCATTGAGCAGCGGAACCAGTTGCTTGGCTTCGATGTGCCCGACATCGAGCAGCGGGCGATGACCATCGTCAAGCCCCTTGCCGCCCTTCCAATCGGTGCGTGGAGTTGCCGTTGCGTGGCGAAGCACAATCACCGGTTTGGTGCGCAGGTGGCCGAGCAGGTGAAGGTCAAGGGCTCGGTCAAGAACCTCGCGGTCGAAGTCATACGTCAACAGCGAACGAACTTCTTCCGGAGTCTTCCACTCAACACTGGCAACTTCTTCAGAAGGTTTGAATTTTGAGTTGGCCAGAGCTGAGTCGCTGACACGAGCCGCCCAGTAGTGCACTTCCTTTGGGGTGTTTTCGCCAACGGTGTAGTGAACAACCTTTAGGCGCACACCAAGTTTGATCTTTAGGCCGGTTTCCTCGCGAATTTCGCGAACCGCAGTTTCTGGCAGGCACTCGCCCGGATCCTGTTTGCCCTTTGGGAAGCTCCAGTCGTCATATCGAGCGCGGTGAATGACCGCAATCAACAACTTGCCATCTACCTCGCGCCACAGCAGGGCGCCCGCAGCAAAAATGGTCATGCCGAGCGAGAGTTTCTCTTGGCATAAACATCGTTCATGGTCTTGTCTTGAACATCAACCAGAGGTTTGCCGTCGGCACCATACTGGTGACGAATCCAGGTGCCATCTGACCCTAGGTGCCAGGTTGAAGCTTCGTCTGACATCGCCAGTTCAAAAAGGGACTTCAGTTCACGGATGTGGTCTGGCTGCGAGATTCGAACCAGTGCCTCGACTCGGCGGTCAAGGTTTCGGTGCATCATGTCGGCCGAGCCGATGAACACCGCAGGGTCGCCTCCGCCGGCGAAGGCAAAGATTCTGGAGTGCTCTAGATAGCGGCCCAGAACCGAGCGAACTCGGATGTTCTCAGATAGCCCAGGCACGCCCGGTCGAAGTGAACACATTCCGCGAACCAAGACATCTACGGTGACTCCGGCGTTTGAGGCGCGATAGAGCGAGTCGATGATCTGCTCGTCGACGAGAGAGTTCATCTTGAGGCTGATGTGTGCCGGTTTGCCCGCGCGCTTGAATTCGATTTCGCGATCGATGCGCTCGGTGAGCCCCTCGCGAACGCCATTTGGCGAAACCAAAAGGGTCTTGAAAGTTGCCTCTGGTGCATAACCAGACAGCTGGTTGAAGAGCTTTGTGAGGTCCTCGCCGACTGACTCGCGAGAGGTGAGAATGCCGAAGTCCTCATAGAACCTTGCGGTCTTCGGGTTGTAGTTTCCGGTTCCGATGTGACAATAGCGGCGAAGCTGGTTGCCTTCCTGGCGAATAACCAAAGCGAGCTTGCAGTGGGTCTTGAGGCCCACAATTCCATAGACCACGTGAACGCCGGCTTGCTCGAGTTTGCGAGCCCAGGCGATGTTGTTCTGCTCGTCAAAGCGGGCCTTGATCTCGACCAGGGCAAGAACCTGCTTGCCCGCTTCCGCGGCAGCGATCAGCGCATCCACGATTGGTGAGTCACCCGAGGTGCGATATAGGGTCTGCTTGATTGCCAACACCTTAGGGTCGGCGGCGGCCTCCTCGACGAAGGCCTGAACGCTGGTTGCGAAAGACTCGTATGGGTGGTGCAGCAAAATGTCACGTTGACGCATGGCGTTGAAGATGCTGATGGTGTCGTCTTCGACCGGCTTCAAATAGCGATTTGTGATCACTTGGTGAAGTGGGAAGTGCAGCTCTGGGCGTTTGATGCCGCTGATCTCGAACAAACCGGTTAGGTCAAGTGGCGAGGGCAGGTGATAGACATCCTCATCGTTGATGTCGAGCTCGCGGATTAGCAGCTCGAGCACCTGTGGGTTGATGTCGTTTGCAACCTCTAGACGAACCGGTGGGCCAAAGCGGCGACGCAGCAGTTCTTTCTCGAGAGCAAGAAGTAGGTTCTCGCCGTCGTCCTCGTCAACTTCAAGATCTTCATTTCTGGTGACACGGAAGGTGTGGTGCTGCAGAACTTCCATGCCCGGGAATAGCTGCCCCAAGAACTCACCGATGATGTCTTCGAGCGGCACGAAACGCACATCCTGGACTCCGGTGTTGCCGGGGATGCGAACGAAGCGTGGAAGCAGTGGCGGCACCTTCACGCGAGCAAAGTGCTCTTTGCCGGTCGCCTTGTTTCGAATGACCACGGCCAAGTTGAGCGAGAGGCCCGAGATATAAGGAAACGGGTGTGCTGGGTCAACCGCAAGCGGGGTGAGCACCGGGAAAATCTGGTTCTGGAAGTAGTCGCTCAGCGAAGCCTTCTCAGCCTCTTCGAGAGCAGCCCAGCGAACAAGCTTGATGCCCTTTTCTTTGAGCTGCGGCTTGATGTCTTCGATGAAGGCCTTGGCGTGGCGCTCTTGAAGGCGGTGAGCCTCTTTGCTGATTTGGGTCAGAACCTCTTGGGGCGACAACCCGGATGAAGCGGTCACGGCCAAACCGGTCGCGATGCGTCGCTTCAAGCCGGCGACTCGAACCATGAAGAATTCATCCAGGTTTGAGGCGAAAATGGCTAGGAAGTTGACGCGCTCCAGAAGATAGAGATTTGGGTCTTCGGCCATCTCGAGAACGCGCTCATTAAATGCGAGCCAACTCAATTCGCGATCTAGAAAGCGGTCTGCGGCAAAATTATCGACCGATGCGGGCAAGTCGATGGCCATCGTTTCTTCTGAAGACATAGTGCAATCTTGACACGGCTAGGTTGCCAATCGGTAAACCTTTAGCGAAGTGACTAGTAGGCCGCGTCGCTGTATTCGTGGTCGGGTTCGGTGTTGAATCGATAGCCCACATTGCGAACCGTGCCAATCAGAGAATCGAGCTCTTCGAGCTTGGCCCGAAGCCTTCGGATGTGAACATCAACGGTTCTTGTTCCGCCGAAGTAGTCATAACCCCAAACCTCGCTCAAGAGTTGTTCGCGAGTGAAAACTCTTCCAGGGTGTTGGGCTAGAAACCTGAGAAGTTCAAATTCTTTATAGGTCAAATCGAGAGTGCGACCGCTGACCTTGGCAGAATAGCTCGCCTCATCGATGACCACTCCCGAGGCATGGATCTTTTCTGATCGCTCAGTCTCGACATTGCGCGATAGGGCAAGTCGGATGCGCGCATCAATTTCGGCTGGGCCGGCGCTCTCGAGAATTATGTCGGTCGCTTTCCACTCGGCATTGATTGCCGCGAGCCCTCCCTCGGTGACAATGATGATCAAGGGTGCTGATAGACCGGTGGTGTGCAGAATCTTGGCGAGTGATTTGGCGCCGGCCAAATCTCTTCTAGCATCCAAGAAAATTAGGTCAGCAGCGGGGGCATTAACCAGGCTCGCTGGTTCTGCCGGAATTTGCCTAACACGATGACTTAGCAGACCGAGAGCGGGCAGCACTTGGTGTTCTGCGGATGCAGCCAGAACAAGAAGTTGCGCCATTTTCTCTCCAAATCGCTTAACTAAGTCTACCGCCGAAAACCAGCAAGGGTAGGGCATGATTGAACGGTGAGCAAGAGTTGGATTCGGGTAGCGGTCATCTGGTTAGTGGTTTCGTTGCTCGCGCTCGCCGCAATTCAGAGCGATGAATCAGAGCAGGCCTTTGTTTGGTTCGGTGCGATTCTCGCCGGCTCGATTGCATCTGTCTCGATCGCACATCTCATCAAAGCCGCGCCAGCCGGCTTCGTTCGCGAGCTGATTTACGCCGGCGGCGGAAGTTATCTGATTCTTGCCTTGGCAAGTCTTTTCGTTTTCCTGAAGGGATAAACTTAAAACATGTTGCTAGCACTCGAAATCTTCTTCACTGGCCTACTGGTCTTGGCTGGCCTCGCAATCGCGAGCGTCTCGGCGCTGGTCCTATACAAGCTTTTCAAGGGTCAGAAATAGTTGTTCGTCTTCCCCGAGGGTCTGCCGCTTGAGCTAACCCCGTTCGCTTTCCTTGTCGGCAAGTGGGAGGGAACGGGAGTCATCAGTTTCAAAGACAACGACTCTGATGAAGCCCCGACCGACCATGAATTCAGACAGCGGGTCGAGTTCGCCCACGATGGCAGCAACGCCATCACCTACATCTCTTCGGCCGAGCTAATCGGAGAATCCGGCACGGCTTTGCCAAGCGAAATCGGTTACTGGCGTTTGGCGCGAAAGGCCGAAGCAGCCGATCACGGACCCGGCCTTTTGCCAGGTGTCGGCGAACCTAGGCTGAAAACTCACGAAGACCTCGAGGCTCTGCGCAATAAAGAGGGCGGCTTCGACATTCAGGTCTCGACACTTCATCCCGGTGGTGTTGCCGAACTTTACAACGGCAAAATCAAGGGAGCTCGAGTTGACCTAGCCTCGGCTTCGGGTGCCGCTTTCGACACCGCTAAGACTTACCGTCACTCGACCCGGCTCTATGGGCTAGTAGAGAACGCGCTCCTTTGGGTGTGGGAGATCGCCATGCCCGGTGGCGATTTGAAGCCTCACGCCTCCGCGCGCCTCGAACGAGTCGAATAGCAATGATCGGTGAGGTTAAGGGCAGTTTCGGTAACCCACTAATCGAACAGCGCCTGCTAGCTGAGGGCAAAGCCCTGGTCAACCTAGGACCCCGAGGCATCATCACCGTTTCCGGACAAGATCGACTCGATTGGCTGCATTCTCTCTTGAGTCAGAATCTCAAAAACCTCCAGCCTGGGCAAAGCGCCGAAGCGCTCTTGCTAGATCCAAACGGGCACATCGAACAGGTCATTCACTTCTTGGATGATGGCGAAACATCCTGGCTCGTTGTCGAAGACGAAGGTCGCGAAAGACTGATCAAGTGGCTGACCAAAATGGTTTTCCGAATGAAAGTCGAAATCGCCGATCGTTCAGCCGAGTTCGCCGTTATCGGCCGTTTGGTTCGTGGCGAAGATGCAAAACCCGAACTTGACCAGGCCGCAAAGTCAAACGGAATGAGCCTCACCTGGGTTGACCCTTGGCCCGGCGTAGTCTCGGGCGGCGCACGCTACTCGCGAGCTTGGCCGGCTAAATGGCCTTGGACAGAAACCCTCGTGGCTCCCGAAAATCTGGAGTCTGCTTTCGCCGGCTATGAGGTTGCCGGAACCATGGCCTATGACGCACTTCGCATTGCCGCTCATCGACCAAGGCAATTCGGCGAGGTCGACGACAAGGCCTTGCCACACGAATTCGACTGGCTTTCGACAGCCGTGCACCTCAGCAAGGGTTGCTATCGAGGTCAGGAAACCGTGGCTAAGGTTCACAACCTTGGGCACCCTCCGCGGCGGCTGACTTTTTTGCACCTCGATGGTTCTGGGCATGCCTTGCCCGAAGCGGGGGATGAGATCTTTGTTGAGGGCAATGCCATCGCAAGAGGCAAAATCACCTCGGTAGGGCAGCACCACGAGATGGGCCCAATCGCTCTCGCTCTCTTGTTCCGCTCTGTTCCCGAGGATGCCCCGCTGATAGTTCGCACGGGTCTAGGTGATTTAGCCGCGAATCAGGAAGTCATCGTTCCGCAAAGTGCTGGCAAGGCAAACGACATCCCAAAAATTCCTAAGTTGTTGATGGGTGGAAAACACTGATGCGTTGGAGTCTCAACGAATCGGTTCATCGAGTAATCGAGTCTGTGCCCGCAATTCTGCAGATTGTTTTGGCCGCTACGGCAAGCTTTGCGTTCGCGCACCTGGTGCTTGGGCACACCAACCCGATTTTTTCTGTGACCGTGGCGATCACCTCGCTCGGTTTCACGAGGGATGCCAGGCCTAGGCGCATTCTCTCGACCGCGTTTGGCATGATCACAGGCATCGCGCTCAGTGAAATTCTGTTGCTCTTGATTGGCCCGGGCCTATGGCAGATGTCGATTGTCTTGCTAATCGCCCTCACCGCGGCCCGCTTCATCACGGGCTCCGCCGCCTTCGCGCTCACCGTTGGCATCCAGGCAATGCTGGTCTACATCATGCCGGCTCCTGAGGGTGGTGCATTTATTCGAAGTCTCGACGGCGTTATCGGCGGTTTGACCGCGTTGCTATTCACGGCGGTCATTCCGCGTGACCCAAGGGGGCTCGCAAATAAAGATGCGAGCAAGCTTTTCGACATTTTCTTGGATTCGCTTGAGGCGCTAAAGCTTGCGGTTCGAAACGTTGATGTTGCCATCGTAGATGAGGCCCTGACCCGGGTTCGTCGCTCGCAGCCGCTGGTAGACAACTGGCGCATGTCGCTCGACAGTGCGATTGCGATCTCGCGAATCTCACCGTTCCTTCGCAAATATCGCGATGAACTCTCGGGGCAGGTTCGACTAATGCGCGGCATGGACCTCGCCACCAGGAATCTTCGCGTGGTAGTTCGCCGAGTCGATTTTTTAGTCAGGGATGGCGTTCCACGACCCTATCTTGCCGACCTTTTTGAGCAAATTTCCGAGGCGACCAGGTTGTTGGCCCTCGGGCTCGAAAGCCCCGAAAGGTTGCGCGAATCACAAGAAGTTTTGGTGGAAATCATCCACCAACTCGACCCGAAGAAGTTTGGCATTGCCGACCAAATCCGTGAGGCAAGCGTTCTGCTTCTGCTTCGACCGCTGCTAGTCGATTTGCTTTGCGCGAGCGGGATGACCGAAGACGACGCAAGGGCCGAGTTGCCGGCAATTTAGCCAGTTTCGGGGCTTCGAAGGCCGGTTAAATCCGACTGTAATTCACCTTCTGTTAACCTTTCAAAAAGGTTCTAGACACATCGGGCTTTGAATATTGAGTTCATGAGCGTGAATGCCGATTCAACCAAGGTCGAGAGACGCAAATTAGCGAGCAAGCCTTTTGCTAAATCTGACCGTATTTTCTTTGGTGTAGCCCGAGTTGCCGCCTACTCATCTTTCGTCATCATTGCCCTGATTCTCATCTATCTGGTTGGGCGTTCACTGCCCGCACTGCAAAAGCAGGGCTTGATCAACTTCACCTTCGGGTCAACCTGGAACTCGGCAGCCACTCCTGAGACTTTCCAGCTCGGGCCGATGCTGTGGGGCTCGATTCTGATTTCCATCATCGGTGTAGTCATTGCGGTTCCGCTTGCCATCTCAATCGCTTACTTCATCGAGTTCATGGCGCCAAAGGCTATCGCCAAGGCTGTGACCACAATCGTCGACCTGCTAGCGGCTATCCCATCAATCGTCTTGGGTCTCTGGGGTGCCTTCGTGTTTTCACCGATCGCGGCTGGCTGGGCCAAGATGCTAAACCACTCGCTCGGCTGGATTCCAATCTTCTCGAACCCAGAGCAAAACTTCCTGCGCAGCCCGTTCATCGCCGGAATCGTGGTCGCAGTGATGATTGTGCCGATCATCGCCTCAATCACCCGTGAAATTTTCAGCCAGATGGATCGCGATATCATCAACGCGTCTTTGGCTCTAGGCGGAAACCGCGAGTCAACCTTCCGCAAGGTGATCTTGCCAACCGCATCGGGTGGTGTCATCGGTGGTGTCTTGCTAGGACTTGGTCGCGCCCTGGGTGAAACCGTTGCTGTGCTTTACGTCTTGAACATCAGCTTCAACATCAACTGGACCGACATTCTTCAGGCCCGCGGTGGTTCGGTTGCCTCGATGATCATCTCGAAGTTCGGTGAAGCAAACCCAAGTGAGGTCAGCGCTCTCATGGCGGCCGGTTTGGTGCTGTTTGTCTTCACGCTAATCATCAACTCAATCGCCTCCTACATCGTCGCAAAGGCCCAGCCATGGAGAAAGTAATCGACCTAACCCCAGTTGCGCGTCCAAAGACCGCTCAGCCTTGGTCAAAGAAGTCGCCAAAGTTTTTGATTTCGGCCGCCGCTGCGTCGATTATCCCGGCCGCTATCACCCTGGCCTTCGTGGGTCTAGCTGGCATGGATTTCATGGCCGCACTGATCATCGTCTTCTTGCCGATTCAGGTGATTGCCGCCGCACTTGTCGGCATCTCGATTTATGGCCGTCGCGGAATTCTCGAGAGCCTGCTTGTTGTGGCGACAATTTTCTTCAGCTCGTTCGTCTTCGTTCTGCTCGGATCGGTTTTGTGGTCGGTTATCAGCAACGGTGCGGCTGCGATTAGCCCAAGCTTCATCTTCCAGAACAACTACTACATCCAGCCAACTACCGACTTGGGATACGGCGGTGTCGGGCACGCGATCGTCGGAAGCCTATTGATTGTTGGCCTTTCAACCATCATCACAGTTCCGCTCGGTCTAGCCACGGCTGTCTATCTAACCGAAACTCAGGGCAAGAGCAAGGGAATCATTCGAACCTTGCTGCAGGCCATGGCTGGTTTGCCATCGGTGGTTTCGGGTCTATTCATCTATGCGATGTTCATCGCCAGCGGAATCACGACCTATGCGGGCTGGACCGGTTCGCTCGCCCTGATCCCGCTGATGCTTCCGACCGTTGCTCGAGTCACCGAAGAATCACTTCGCCTGGTGCCGGCCGAACTTCGAAACGGTGCACTTGCCCTCGGCGCTCCAGCTTGGCGAGCATTTGCTCAGGTAACCCTGCCGGCTGCAAAGTCAGGAATCATGACCGCGGTTTTGCTCGGTGTTGCCCGAGTCATCGGTGAGACGGCTCCTCTGGTTTTGACCACCTTTGCGGCAGACCGCACCAACCTAAATGTTTTCAGTGGTCAGATGGGCTCGCTTCCTACCTACCTATTCGGCTACATCGCCTTCGGTTTTGATGCTTCAATCAAGCGTGCCTGGGGTGCCGCACTGGTCATCCTTATCATCGTTGCAATCCTCTTCATCTCGGCGCGACTTGCTTCACGCACCCGCACCAAGGCAAGAAAGTAAAGGAAAAAATGTCAAACCTCACCTATCACCTGCGTGCAGAAGACGTTAACGTCTGGTTCGGCGAACGACACGTTCTCAAGGATGTGAACCTAGCCTTCCCAAGCAACCAGGTGACCGCTCTGATCGGTCCATCGGGTTGTGGCAAGTCGACCTTTATCCGCACCCTGAACCGCATGCACGAGCTGATTCCGTCAGCGGGCTTCGGCGGCAAAGTCTTGCTAGACGAGGAAGACATCTATGGCGACGGCGTTGACCCGGTTAAGGTTCGCCTCAAGGTGGGCATGGTTTTCCAGAAGCCAAACCCGTTCCCAACAATGTCGATTCAAGAGAACGTGCTTTCAGGCCTCAAGCTATCGGGTCGAAAGAACTCGAACACCGAAGAGTTGGTTGAGACCTCGCTTCGCCGTGCTTCTATTTGGAACGAAGTAAAGGACCGCCTAAACGATCCCGCTCTATCGCTTTCGGGTGGTCAGCAGCAGCGTCTATGCATCGCTCGCTCGTTGGCTATGGGCCCAGAAGTCTTGTTGATGGATGAGCCTTGTTCAGCGCTTGACCCAGGCTCAACCCGTCGCGTTGAAGAGACCATTCTTGAGCTCGCGCCTGAAATGACGATTGTCATTGTGACTCACAACATGCAGCAGGCTCAGCGAGTTGCAGACCAGACCGCCTTCTTCCTGTCGGAGGATGGCAACCCTGGCCACGTGGTCGAGTTTGGTGCGACCGAGCAGGTTTTCGAGCAGCCAATTGACCCCCGCACCAACGACTATGTGAACGGCCACTTCGGCTAAAGCCGAGTCACCAAAAGTTAACCTTGGCTTCGCCTTTTAGACATTAGGTAAAGCAACTGGGTTAACTTCCAGGCTCTCTAATAGTTGTTGTCCGCAAGACATACAAATTCTTACAAGGAGAAATTCATGAAGCGCTCACTAGCTGGCATCCTAGCCGCAGTAGCATTGGTCAGCACCGTTGGCCTAACCGGCCCTGCCGCAGACGCAAAGGCCACCCTAACCTCATCAGGTTCATCATTCGCTAACGCGATCATGCAGGCTTGCAAGACCCACTTCTCGGGCGCAGACCTTACCTACAACTCAACTGGTTCAGGCACCGGCCGCACCCAGTTCGCAGCAAAGACCACCGACTTCGGTATGTCAGACGGTCTTTACGCAGCAGGCACCCAGCCAGCTAACTTCACCTATGTTCCACTGGTTGGTGGCCCAGTTGCCATCGTTATCAACGTTCCTGGAGTGAAGAACCTAAACCTAACCGGTGACATCATCGGCAAGCTTTACACCGGCAAGATCACCATGTGGAACGACGCAGCAATCGCGAAGATCAACAAGGGCGTCAAGCTTCCTGCACTAGCAGTTCAGCCGGTTTACCGCTCAGGTTCATCTGGCACCTCAGAGAACTTCACCAACTACCTAGCTCAGATCGCTCAGAACGGCTGGACCAAGAACGGCACCTTCACCTCGGCTAACACCGTGGTTGGAACCTCAGCTGCTAGCTCAACCGTCCTGATGACCACCGTGAAGAGCACCGCTGGTGCATTCGGTTACGGTGACCTTTCAGACGCAGTTGCAAACGCACTTCCGGTTGCAGCAGTTCAGAACGGTGCAGGCCAGTTCATCAAGCCAGACGTTCGCTCAGCCAAGGCATTCCTTGCTGTTCAGCACGTTGGCTCGAACGGTGTTGTGACCTACGACTACAAGACCCCAGTCAAGGGTGCTTACTCTGTTTCGCTAATCTCTTACGCACTTGCTCGCAAGGATGGCAACAAGCTAGTTCAGGGTTACCTACAGGACTTCGTGAACTCATGTGCACCGACCGAGGCTGCAGCTCTAAGCTACGTAGCGATCGACGGCAAGCTGAAGAAGACCGCACTTGACCTGCTTGACCTTATTGGCTAATCAGCAAAAGTAATGATGGGAGAGCGCAACCGATAGAGGTTGCGCTCTCTCATTGTTTGTCAAAGTTTCAAGGCAATAAAGTTTCAACTAGCATCAACCACCAAAAATCAGGAGTCATTGTGTTTGCAAAGAAGCTAGCGGCCGCAGGCCTAGCCCTTCTCGTCACCGTCGGTCTCACCGCGTGTGACCCACCGCTGCCTCCTGAGATCCTTGCCGCTCAAGCAGAACGAACCGTCAACTGTGTCGACGGTAACTTGACCGTCGCGACACCTGCCGCCATCAATGATGTCGTAACGGGTTGGGCTGGCTCACTCTCAACTGCCTGCAAGGGCACGACGCTTACTCCGGTTGCGGCAACCGATGCCAAGGCCCAGGCGGTCATCTCAATGGATGGCTCGATCCCGGCGACCTGCAAGCCTTTTGCTAGCTTTCCAATCGCCGAGGATGGCGGTGTCGTGGCCTATGCCCTCACCGATGCACCAAACCTCGTGTTGACACCGCAGAACGTTCAAGACATTTTCTCGGGCAAGGTGACTAACTGGTCAGACCCTTCGATCGTCGCCTCGAACCCAGATGCCACCATGCCTAGCCTGCCGATTCACATCGTTGGCACCCCGCAGCAAGTCGCCGTGGATGCGCTGACCGGCTGGTTCAAAAAACTTGGCGTGGCATTCACCCCATCCTTGGCAAAGGTTTCGGCTGTGGACGACGGCAAGGTGCTCGCTAATCTAGCCGAGGGAGATATCGCTATCACCTCGTTCTCAAACGCCCTCTATGCCTATTCGACGGTTGCCGCGATTGCGGTGGGCAAAGACCTCGCCACCGCAGACATCGGCGGCATTCAGCTCGGCGCCGATAAGTCTGGTGCCAAGCCAAAGGCGGGCGGCCCAATCGGTTATGGCGCGACCTACCCGGTCACCATGGCGCTTTGCGGCACCGACAACACCGTTGCTCGGGCAGTTGGACGCTTCCTGATCCGACAGGACTCACAGGGTGCGCTTGGCTCGGCCATCATCGCCGCTCTGCCTGATAGCGAGCGCATCAAGGCGATTGCGATCGTCGAAAAGGGTTTGCCTAAGCCAAAGACTAAATAGCGGGTTTTCTGAATGGGTCTTCGTCGTTCCTAAGGGGCGACCGAGGCCCATTCGACCGTTAACTCTCCAAGCTTCCAGCGCTTCTTGTCGCCGGTGAGCGGCCAGCCGGTTTCGGCCAGCTGATTGCAAGTCGCGACCCAGCGCTGGGCAGCACCAAAGGCACCAAGCCCGGCATTCGAGCGCCAGGCGCCATCCAAGGCCTGCAGGAACTCGTGAATTTTTTCGCCCGGTTGGTTGTGGTGAATCAGGGCCTTGGGGAGACGCTCGGCCACCTTGCTCGGCAGTTCTAGGCCGTTCAGCCTCAGTGAAATGGTGAGAGTCAGCGGGTTATTTCGATCGAGCGTTATCCATGATGAAACTCGACCAATTTCATCGCAGGTTCCTTCAATCAGCAGGCCATCCTCCGAAAGCCTTGCTTGCATCGTCGCCCAGGCCGCCGCGACCGCAGATTCTTCATACTGGCGCAAGACATTGAACGCCCGGATGATCGTGGCTCGGTCAGCGAGATCTGCCGGCAGGGGAGTCTCGAACCCGCCGTGGGTGAAATGAAGTTTTTCGCCGGCGACGGCAAGCCCGCGCTCGACCCGCTCTCGTTCAATTTCGATGCCGACCACGTGAGTCTGCGAGTTGACTTTGCTGAGTCGTGACAGCAACTCGACCGCGGTTATCGGGCTGGCGCCGAAGCCAAGGTCAACGACAACTGGGGTCGCGGTGCGGCGCAAGACCGGCAGGGCGGAAATGTAGCGATCGACTCTTCTGAGCCGATTCGGATTCGTTGTGCCTCGGGTTACTGTGCCCAACGGCTTTTTGACTGCCACCATTCCAAATTACGCCAAGAATCGCGGGCTCGGTTCGACCCCACAAACTAAACTTGAGGGTATGACCGCAAAATACACTTTGATTCTGCTTCGTCACGGAAACAGTGACTGGAACCAGAAGAACCTTTTCACCGGCTGGGTGGATGTTGACCTTAGCGA